>C687J35021_10003464_pt1 | contig 10808 bp, 11 predicted proteins | sample RifCSPhighO2_12_FD_35021 | JGI IMG/M metagenome (IMG submission 35021)
GGCGGCCAGCAGCGCGGCCGCCAGGGCGAGCGCAGTGAGGGAAACGGAATGGTGGCGTGCCATGGGGGATCTCCTCACAGGCGCTCGTTGTGCAGCAGGGCCTGGCCCAGTGCATTCGGAATGAAGGCCAGCACCTCGCCCGCTACCGACAAAATCACCCCGGTGCCGATCACGCTGCAGGCCACTACCGCGCCGACCCCATGGGCAGACGCGGCCACGCCACGGCCTGCCACCTCGACGCTGACCCGCGCACCGTCGGACGCACGCTCCAGCACCAGCACCGTGCCCCGTGCAGAGGCCTCGACAGACTTCACGGTGAGCACTGCACCGGCCACCGACAGCGCCACGGGCAGGGCCACCACCGCACCCGACGCCGCTGCGCCAACCGAAGCCGTGCCCACCACAGAGGCCACAGGCAGCAGCGAGAGTGCGGCCGAGGCCTCGCTTTGGGCGCGCGCCGGGGCCGATGCCAGGGCACAGGCCAGGCCTGCCGCCAGCAGCAGGCGGCCCAGGGTGTTGTTCAGCAATGCAGTCATGGAAAACTCCTGAGGGTTGCAAAAATCAATCGGTGGTGGTGGCTGCGGCAGCATGCGCTGCCTCGCGGCGGCCCTGCAGGCGGGCAGCGAGCAGGTCGGCCTCGTGGCGGTCACGCAGCATCTTGGCCAACGTGAAGGCGGTGGTCACCAGGTAGAGCCAGCTCACACCGAGGAAGGCCTTGTAGGTGACGTTGATGTCCATGCCCAGCAGGCCCCAGCCCGTCAGGCCCATGGCGACGGCAAAACCGCCCCACACCACCAGCTTCCACAGCGGGGTGTCACCCGTGCCCCGGCGGCCATCGGCGTTGTCACGCACGAACTTGGCGAGCGCAAACACCGTGGACAGACAGAAAACGTAGCCCATCACCATGAACACCTGCTCCAGCGGCTCACCCGGCAGCCAGGCCAGGCCGACCGCGCACAGAAACACGGCGATGCTGAAGGAGGCCCACACCTGGAGCTGCCAGGCACGGGTGTCACGCGGAACAAGAAGTGGCGAGGTGGACATTGCAGTGGAGCCCCGAGGGCCGTGGTTGAACATGGGCGCATGGTGCCGCTGCCGCACCCTGCCGTCTGCATTGGAAGCCCAAAGCGGCGTGTACAGGGCCATTGGGTATCGTTTTTTGATACTTCATTCCGGGAAAATCGCACAAAACCCCTCACAACACACGGCCAGCGCGTGCGCGACACCCAGGCGCCGCGCGCGTCTTCCACAATGACCCGTCGCGCGGGCGCCGCGCCCAACCCCGAGAAAGAGACACACCATGACCAAGCCCTTTGACCTCGTCGTCCACGGCGCCACCGGCTTCACCGGACGGCTGGTGGTCGAATACCTGCTGCAGCGCTACCCCCAGGGCAATGGCCTGCGCTGGGCCATGGGCGGACGCAACGCCGAGAAGCTTGCCGCCGTGCGCGACGAGCTTGGTGCGCCCGCCGACACACCCCTCGTCGTGACCGATACCAGCCACCCCACCAGCCTGCAGGCGCTGATGGACAGCACCCGCCTGGTGCTGACCACCGTGGGCCCCTACCAGCTCTATGGCAACGAACTCGTGGCCGCATGTGCCGCATCCGGGGTGGACTACGTGGACCTGTGCGGCGAGCCTGCCTGGATGCGTCAGATGATCGACGCGCATGAAGCCACGGCAAAAGCCAGCGGCGCACGCATCGTGTTCTCCTGCGGGTTCGACTCGATCCCGTTCGACTTGGGCGTGTTCATGCTCCAGCGCGAAATGCAGGCGCGCTTTGGCCACGCCGCCCACCGCGTGCGCGGCCGGGTGCGCAAGATGAAGGGCACCTTCTCGGGCGGCACGGCCGCCAGCCTGAAAGCCACCATGGTGGCTGCTGCCACCGACTCCACCGTGCTCGACCTGCTGCGCAACCCCTTCTCGCTGACTCCCGGCTTTGAAGGGCCCCGCCAGCCCTCGGGCAACAAGCCGATGGTGGATGAAGCGCTGGGCGATGGGGTGTGGGTGGCTCCGTTCGTGATGGCTGCCATCAATACACGCAACGTGCACCGGTCCAATCTCCTGCTGCAGCACGCCTACGGCCAGGACTTTGTGTACGACGAAATGCTGGTCACCGGCCCTGGTGCAAAAGGCGAGGCTTTTGCCAATGCCGTGGCAAGCGACAAGTCGCTCGGCTCGGACACCGGCCCCAAGCCCGGTGAGGGTCCCTCGCGCGAAGAGCGTGAGGCAGGGTTCTACGATGTGCTGTTCCTCGGCGAAGACGCTGAGGGCCAGCGCTTGCGCGTGGGCGTGACGGGTGACCGCGACCCGGGCTACGGCTCCACTTCCAAGATGATCGCCGAGGCCGCCGTGTGCCTGCTGGAGAACCGCAGCACGCCCGGCGGCATCTGGACCTCGGCCCCGGCACTGGGGCAGGCGCTGATCGACCGGCTGCAGGCGAATGCCGGGCTGACGTTCACTGTCGAAGCCGAATAATCCGCCTCACGCCTCCAGCAGCCGCGCCACACGGGCCTGCAGCGCCTCGGGCTGCGCCTCGGCCGATGCCACCGGCGCGCCCACGTTCAGGCCCACGCGGTTGAACAACCCGCGCCGGAACGGCCGCACCATGGCGCCGCCACGTTCAATGCGGCTGAAGTAGGAGCCCCAGAGGTTGGTCAGCGCCATCGGAATCACCGGCACGTCCAGCCCATCGGCGCGTGCGCGCTCCAGGATCTTCACGATGCCGCCCTTGAACTGCTGCAGACGCCCGTCGTGCGTGATGCCGCCTTCCGGGAAGATGGCCAGCAGGTCGCCGTCCCGCAGCACCTGTGCGGCGCGTTCAAAGGCGGCCTCGTAGGTTTTGGGGTCTTCCTTGTAGGGCGCAATCGGGATGGCCTTGGCCAGGCGGAACAGCCAGCCCAGCAGCGGCACGCGGAAGATGCGGTGGTCCATGACGAAGTAAATGGGCCGGGGGCTGGCCGCCATGAGCAGCACCGCATCGACAAAGCTCACATGGTTGCAGGCCAGAACGGCGGAGCCCTGGGCGGGCAGGTACTCGTCGCCCTGCACCTTGAAGCGGTACACAAAACGCGAGAGCACCCAGGCCACGAAGCGCAGCAAATATTCGGGCACCAGCAGGAAGATGTAGAACGCCACCACCGCATTGGCGATGCCGGTGAACAGGAAGATCTGCGGCACCGTGAAGCCCGCGCCGAGCAGAGCGCCCGCGATCAGCGAGCTGGCGATCATGAACAGCGCGTTGAGGATGTTGTTGGCCGCAATGATGCGTGCGCGGTGCGTGGGCTGGGCACGCATCTGGATCAGGGCATACATGGGCACGCTGTAGAGGCCCGCAAACAGTGACAGCAGCGCCAGGTCGAGCATCACGCGCCAGTGGGCGCCCTGGTCCAGAAAGGCCGACAGGCCCATGATTTCGGCCGGGGGCAGACTGCGCGAGGCAAAGTACAGGTCGATGGAGAACACGCTCATGCCGATGGCGCCCAGGGGCACCAGGCCGATCTCGACATGCCGGCGCGAGAGCACCTCGCACAAGAGCGAGCCGATGCCGATGCCGATGGAGAACACCACCAGCAGCAGCGAGGCCACCTGCTCGTTGCCGTGCAGCACCTCCTTGGCAAAGCTGGGGAACTGGCTCAGGAACACGGCGCCGAAGAACCACATCCAGCTGATGCCCAGCAGCGAGCGGAACACCACGATGTTCTCGTGCGCCAGCTTCAGGTTGCGCCAGGTTTCGGTGAGGGGGTTCCAGTTGATGGTGAGCCCCGGGTCGGTGGCGGGCACGGTGGGGATGTACTCGGCCGCAATGCGCCCCAGCACAGCCATGCCCACGCAGGCAAAGCCGACATGGTGCGCCCCGATCTCGGGCACCGCAATGATGAGCCCCCCCGCCACGTTGCCCAGCAGGATGGCCACAAACGTGCCCATCTCCACCATGCCGTTGCCGCCCGTCAGCTCGCGCTCATCGAGCACCTGGGGCATGTAGGCAAACTTCACCGGGCCAAACAGCGTGGACTGGACTCCGGTCAGGAAGATGCAGGCCAGCAGCACCGGCACGTTGGCCGTGAAAAAACCCCACGCCGCCAGCACCATGATGCCGATTTCCAGCCGCTTCAGAAACCGGATGAGCGCCTTCTTGTCGTACTTGTCGGCCAGCTGCCCGCTGGTGGCCGAGAACAGCACGAACGGCAGGATGAACAGCGCGCCGATCACCAGCCCCGCCATGGCGGGCTGCAGCCACGACACGCTGAGCTGGTAGGTCACCATCACGGTGAAGGCGAACTTGAACAGGTTGTCATTGGCGGCACCGGAAAACTGCGTCCAGAAAAACGGCGCAAACCGGCGCTGACGCAGCAGGGCAAACTGGTTCGGTTCCTCATGCGCACCAGCCTGTGCGCTGGTGCGGGGGGTCTCGGGGTTCATGGGCATCTCCTCGGTTCTGTTCTTTGGCGGCGATCAGGCACTCTTGCCGCACACCACGTCTGCCTTGCAGGGCCGACATGGGGCGCCATTCTGCACGGGCGCCGTGACGCTGGCATGCAAGGCCGCCAGCACCGGCAGCGCGGCCGCGGCAGCGCTCAGGTGCTTGAGGGTGTGGCCCGACACCCACTGGCCCGTGGCCGCAAACACGGCGTGGTCAGCGGCCTCGCACAGCTTGGCCGCGCCGTACCAGACGATCACGGCAGAAAGATTCAGGGCCAGCGCACCCGCACGCCGATGCAGGCAGGCAAGTGCCACGACCACCAGCATGCCGCCGAGCTGCACCACGGCCCAGGGCAGCAGGTTGCCGGTGCGCGCCCATGCGACCACTGCCAGCGGCCCGGCCACCAGCACGGCGGCGGCCATCGCCCAGCCTGCCCGCCCGCTCACGCGGCTGGCCGCCGCCAGGCCCAGCAGGCCGGCAAACGCCACGGCCATGCCCAGGCGGTCCCACAGCAGGCCCGCGTCGTCGGGCCGCCCGTGGTACCAGGTCGAACCCACGGCGGTACACAGCAGGCCGACGCAGAACAGCGAGGCCATGGCCCGCGTGGCGGCATCGAGGGCACCGCCGCGCAGGCGCAGCAACAGGACCAGACCCCAGGCGCCCGCCAGCGCAAAAGGCAGGTTGCTCAGCACATCGAGCGCGCAGGGCAGGCCCCACAGCGTGCGCTGGTCGGCAAAGCCATGCTGGTGCGGGCTGGCGGGCAACACGGGACCGAACACGGCCAGCACCAGCAGCGCCAGGGCGGCCCAGAGCAGGCCCGCTTCAGCGGGCGTGCAGCGGCGCAGACCCGCGGCAAGAAGGGACGGCAGGGGGGACATGGGTGTCATGGAGGCTCCTGGTATGCGCTGCAGGGGATACAGCAATGGACGCAGTGTGGCGACGGCACCCCGCCAGCTGGCCGTAAAGTTGCACCCCCTGCCACTTGATGCACTGCAGGTATCGAAAAGCGATACCATGTCGGTGTACTTGGCATGGTTTGGCCCAAAAATGCCACCCAGCCCCTCACCGACGATGCCCCCTCGGCGCTGCAGGCCCACCAATCCCCTGCAACATGATCTTCATCAAGGTTTAAATGGCATGAGATTCCGTACAGTCCCTGCATGAACATACTTCGAACCCTCTTGCGCCGTGCCCCATTTGCACTGCTGCTGGCAGCCACGGTCTCCCACGCCCAGACGTTGTCCTGCCCATCGCAGGAGCAGATGCGCCAGATCAACGGCTGCCCCACCGAAGAGCAACTGCGCGCCAACTTCCATGGCTTTTGCGGCGACGACAGCAAGGCCTACCAGGGCCAGACCGGGCCTTGCGCCGACTACGCAGTCTTTCGCCGCCTGAAGAACACCGCATTGTGGGAATCTGCCGATGGCGCGTTCGATGGCTACCTGTCATGCGAATCACCGGCCCCCGTGATCGGCAAATCCAGTCTGACCGCCATGCGCGTAGAGAAGAAAGGCGCCATCACCGCCTTGGTGTGCCAGTACGGCCCGGGCGTGCTGCTGACCCACCGCACACGCAAAACCTGCACCGTCCCCCCGGCCTGCGCCAGCGATCCGGCCCAGTGCCAGGCGGTGTGTGAATAAGCCTTCAGGGCGCACCGGGTCTGCATAGCCCCTCCCCATGAGCACCACCGCCGACCTCGTTGCCGCCCTGAAGAAAGAACTGAAGTCGGCCCAGATGACCTATGCCGACCTGGCCCTGCAGCTGGGCATGGCCGAGTCGAGCGTCAAGCGCATGCTGGCCAGGGGCGACATGCCGCTGTCGCGCATTGACGCCATCTGCCGCGCGCTGGCGCTCGATTTCGCCGACCTGGCCCGGCGTGTGGCCGACAGCCAGCCACTGCTCAAGGAGCTGACCCATGAGCAGGAAAAGGCCGTGGTGGCCGACAAGAAACTGCTGCTGGTGGCCATCTCGGTGCTCAGTCAATGGACATTGGAGCAGATCGTCGCCACCTACCGCCTGTCCGAGGCCGAAGGCATCAAGTACCTCGCACAACTCGACCGCATCGGCATCATTGAATTGCGGCCCCTGAACCGCTACCGGCTCAAGCTGGCCAAAACCTTCCGCTGGCGCCCGCACGGCCCGGTGATGAACTACTTCCGCGAGCACGCACTACTCGACTACTTTGCCGGCGGCTTTGATGGCGCGGGCGAAGGCGTGCTGCTGGTACACGGCAACATCAGCCGTGCCCTGGCACCCGCCTTCATGGAGCGCATGCAGCGCGTGGCGCAGGACTTTGCCCAGCAGCACCTGGCCGACCAGCGCCTGCCCGAGGCCGAGCGTGAGGGCTACACCCTGCTGCTGGCCCTGCGCAGCTGGGAGTTCGAGGCCTTTGCCCATATGCGGCGCTGAAACACTCTTCTTTTTATAGCTGCCAGCGCTTTACCAATAAGCGCCAAAGGCTAAAAATATCAAGAATCACACCTCTTGCACGCTGCGCTGGCGGTGCGCTCAGCAGTGCCTGCTTGACGCATAAAACAGAAACCACTATTCTTTAAATAACATTTTTTGCCAATTTAAAGATAGTTAAATGAAAACCACCCGCCAACAGCAAGACGCCACGCGCCGCCAGATCGTGGCCAGCGCGGTGGACCTCATGACCCGCCAGGGCTTTGACGGCACCACGATGAAAGACATCGCCCGCGCCGCCGGCATTGGCGACGCGACGATCTACAAATACTTTCCCACCAAGGACCGCATCGTGCTGGGCTACCTGGACGACGTGGCCCACCGGGCACTGGCCGACACCCTGCAGACACCCGGCTTCACCGGCTACCAATTGCAGGAAAAACTGCAGCGCCTGACCGATGCCGTGCTGGAACGCCTGCTGGCCGACCGCGAGTTTGTGGCCCAGGTGCGCGGCCTGGCGCGGCGCTCCCCGCTGTCAATGCTGGCCGAACCCCTGGCGGCACGGCAAAGCCTGCGCGAGGCCATCAGCAGCTTTCTGGAGGCGGCCGAGGCCAGCGGCGAGATCGAGCCCTGCGACTTCAAGGGCATGGCGGGCGGGCTCTACGCTGATTACCTGGCCGGTGTGGTGACCTACTGGCTGGCCGACACCTCGGAGGAGTTTGCCGACACCACCCAGCTGGTGGACCTGTCGCTCGGAGTGCTGGTGCAGGCGCTGCGCGCGGGGCTGGTCAACCGCGTGCTGCAGCTCGGCGGCTTTGTGCTGCGCAGCCAGATGGCCCGCATGGCACAGCACGGCAGTGGCCTGATGGGCATGCTGCAACTGGCCAGGCAGGCCATGGCCAGCGTTCCGACCGGCCCTGCTCATGCCCACCCCGTAGCCGCAGCCTCACCGCAGCCCGCCAAGCCACCCCGTGCGCCGCGCAAACCACGCGCCCCCAACCCGGCCGCCAATCCCACCGCAAAGCCATCAGCCACGCCACGCAAGAAGAAGGCCGCATGACCACCGCCAACGCCGTGCGCGAAACCCAGGTGCCCCCAGGTACCGCCATCCATGCCCGCCTACCCGGTGCCCATTTTTTTGACGCCTACACAGCGGCTGACCCCCGCCCCGGTACCCCCGCGCTGCAGACCTGGCTGGAGGTGGTGGCCCGCACGCCGCGCTGGACAGAGCACCTGCTGGCGGTGCGCAACAAGCTGGTGAGGCTGGTGGGGCTCAAGGGCGTGGGGCGGCTGCAGGACATGCATCCACCCGCCAGCGGAGCATCTCCATCCGACGCGCGCAGCTACCGCGTCGGCGACCAGGTGGGCATTTTCGTCATCCGCCATCTGAGCGACACCGAAGTGGTGATGGGTCAGGACGACAAACACCTGGACGTGCAGGTCGCGCTGACCAAACACGACGGTCAGAGCGGCGCGCCAGCGGCTATCGTGCTCAGCACGGTGGTGCACATCCACAACACGCTCGGCCATGTCTACATGGCCGTCATCACGCCGTTTCACCGCCGCATCGTGCGCGCCATAATGCAGCGACTCGTCACGTCAGACCATGACGCGCGCTGACCCACCGCGCACCGGCCGCATTGCGCGCGGCGCCATCACCGGCCTGGCCGCCGCCCGCATCGGCGTGGCCCAGCTGGGGCACCGCGTGCGCACGCCGTCTGTCCAGGCGCAGGCCGACCACGAAGCCGCGCTGGGCCGCATCCTGTTTGGAGCCTTGGGCCAGCTGCGGGGTTCGGCGCTGAAGGTATCGCAACTGCTCAGCATGCACCCGGGCCTTCTGCCCGAGGGCGTGCGCCGCGAGCTGGCGCGCGCCCACCACCAGGCCCTGCCGCTGAACCGCGCGCTGGTGGGCCGTGTGTTCCGCCAGGCGTTCGGGCAGGAACCCGAGGCGCTGTTCGACCACTTCGAGCCCACCGCCTTTGCCGCCGCCAGCCTGGGCCAGGTGCACCGCGCGCAGCTCTCTAGCCACGGCACGGTGGCCATCAAGGTGCAGTACCCCGGTATTGCCGCCACCATTACCAGCGACATGCAGCTGATGCGCACCGCCCTGCGCGCATTGGCCCACACCGATATGCCCCTGCCCTCCACCACCGTGGTGGACAGCGTGATGACCGAAATCGAGTCCACCCTGCTGCGCGAGGTGGACTACCTGCAGGAGGCCGAACAGTTGCAGTGGTTTGCCCAGCATGCCGCGTTGCCCGGCGTGGTGATGGCACAGCCCATCCTGTCGCACACGCGCACCCAGGTGCTCACGCAGCAATACCTGCCTGGCCAGCACCTGCAGGCATGGCTGGCCACGCAACCCACGCAGGCGCAGCGTGACTGCGCCGGGCAGCACCTGTGGGACTGGTTCATGCACTGCATCTTTGTGCTGGGCCGGGTGCATGCCGATCCGCACCCTGGCAACTTCCTGTTTGCCCCTGACGGCACGGTGGGCGTACTCGACTTTGGCTGCACGCGCAGCCTGTCGGAGGGCTTTCGCACCCAGGTGACGCAGGCATGGTCTGCGCTGCTGCGCCCCATGACCGCCTCGCAGCGCGACATGCTGGTGCTGCAGGCCTACCAGGCGCTGGGGCTGGTGCGAACCGACCTTTCGCAGCATGCCTTTGCCACCGAAGTCGCCCCCGCACTGGCCGACATGCAGGCCTGGCAGATCGAGCCTTTCACACAGACGGTCTTCAACTTTGGTAGCAAGACACCACCCCCCATCACCCCACCGAAACACCAGCATGTGCTGGGGCAACATCTGGCGCAGGTACCCGGCGAGATGCCCGCGTTCGAGCGCATGTGGATGGGCCTGATGCACCTGCTCACACAGCTGGGTGCACGGGTGCGCACCCGTTGCACCACGATCGACGGAGCCTTGGCGAACAGGCGCTGAACGCCATGACACCACACCCATGCCCGCAGGCGTGCCCACGCACCAGGTGTGCGAAATATCACGCTAGCACCGCCGGATTGCGCCACAGGAAACACGCCTACACAACTCTTCGCCGGACGGCTACATTGGCTTTACGCAATTCCCGCACGATAGAGCTTCCGGTTCCGCGAGGAATCCTTTGTGAGGAGATCTCCATGGCACGCACCCCCCTGGCCGCCGCTTCCATCGCCCTGCTGGCACTCTGTGCGTTTACGGCCCCCGCGCAGGCCGGCACCACGGCCACCATCGTCATCCAGACGGCCCCGCCACCGCCACGCTACGAAGTGGCGCCTCCTCCCCGACGCAGCATGGTCTGGGTGCCCGGCCACTGGGAGTGGCGCGGCCACCAGCATGTCTGGGTAGATGGTTACTGGATCAAGGCCCGCCCCGGCTACCGTTACCACGCGCCGGTATGGGTGGAGCGTGGCGGCCAATGGCACCTGCGACCGGGCGGCTGGGACCGGGACCATGACGGCATCCCCAACCGCCACGACCCGACGCCCGACGGCCGCCCCATGCCGCAGCGCCCCTACGCCGACCGAGACCGCGACGGCGTGCCCGACCACCGGGACCGGGACCGCGATGGCGACGGCATTTCCAACCGCCACGACCCAACGCCCGATGGCCGGGGCCGCCACCGGGGCGACCGCGACCATGACGGCGTGCCCAACCGCTATGACCGGGACCGCGACGGCGACGGCATCTCCAACCGCCACGATCCGACGCCCGACGGCCGGGGCCGCCCCCGCAGCGACCGGGACCGCGATGGCGTGCCCAACCGCTACGACCAGCGGCCGGGCAATCCCTACCGCAACTGACGCACCGGGCAGGGCGCGCGGCCGGTTCTCCATAAGCATCTGTTGTGATGCATAAGCCAGCGCGCGCCCCTAGAATGGCCGCTGCAGGAGAGCAGGCGGCGCGAGCCGCCTCACCGAAGGCGCAAACTCCCATACACGCTCAGGTACCGTACTGCACCATCATCAAAGCCGTCTGGAGAG
>C687J35021_10003470_pt1 | contig 10799 bp, 21 predicted proteins | sample RifCSPhighO2_12_FD_35021 | JGI IMG/M metagenome (IMG submission 35021)
CGGACAAAAAGCAGAACGTGAAAGAATTTTGGAGATTATTGATAATTTGCACAATAAAGTTAAAGCATTAACGGAATATCACTATGCTTCACTAAAATCAGATAGAGATGAAATGGATGATAATTCAGAATATTCAAATACTTTTGATAAAGGTGCAATTTCAGGATTAACTTTTACAGATAAAGAGATTGAAGAACTAAAAAAAGAGGTGTTGAAAGAATGAATATTTGTGCAATTTGTAAAAAGAAAAGTAACTATAATGGATATGTTTGGTTGTCAGATGGAAAACATATAGATTTGTATTTGTGTAAAAGTCATTATTTAAGATGGAATAGAAGTAAGAATTGTAAGTTTTTAGAAAAGAAGTTTAAAGATGCGAAGCCAACTACGAAAAGATGGCATAAAAGATTTCAAGAATTACAAAAAGCATTTGATTTGTGGTTTGAAGAAGAACTAAAAAAAGAGGTGTTGAAAGATGAAAGATGAAGAAGAATGTTTAAATGAACTAAGAAATAAATTAAAGGATTTTGGTATAAACAGACATAGTGGTATTGACTTTGAAAGACTAATGATTATATTAAGTTTTTATGAACTAAAAAAAGAGGTGTTGAAGGATGACTAAATTTACAAAGCAAGAATTAGTTTATATAGAAAAGATTATGGATATTAACGCTTCAATAGGTATCCAAAAATATGAAAACCTTTGTAAAATACGGCAGATTGGTTTCACTTCTAAGGTTGAAAAAGAAACAGTAGAAAGAATGGAAACAGACTTAAATAAAGCATTAAACATAACAAATCAAATCAGGGATAAAATAGAAAGGGTGTTGAAAGAATGACAAATCTTGAAAAGATAATTCAAAATGTGATTTTAGTATCTGCATTAATTACAATAAGCAGATTTGTCTACAAAGATTTAAGGCAAAGTTACGACGAACATCGTCAAGACAAACTTTTAGACAAAATAAGGAAATATGATGGGCAATAGGTTTGTCGTCTTTCATATAAAATACGACAAAGTATTTAAAGTCCCTTTATTAAATAATCAAAAGAGTGTCGTAAAAGATGGTGAAAAACACAAAACCTCGTAGAATACCCAAAGCAATACGCCCAGAGGAGTTCAAGACCCTCATACAGAACGTTCCTACAAGCGATTACAAGACACGTATTGCATTTTTATTAGCCTATGGCTCTGGACTTCGAGTAAGTGAGGTTTTACGTTGCCAGAAGGAGCATTTTAAGGGTAGTCGATTATTTGTTCTACAATCAAAATACGGCGTAGAGAGATATGTCCCAGAGCCGAAGGGATGGAAAGCTTTCTTTTTGGATGAGTTACCTTTAAAGACGACAGCAAGAACACTTGAAAGAAAGTTTAAATGGTATGCCAAAAAATCTAACTTGCCGGATCATTATACATTTCATTCTTTAAGGCATGGCTTCGCAACAAGACTTCTCGAAGCGGGCGCACCAATTAGCCATGTTCAAGTATTACTTGGGCATTCTAATTTATCTACAACTTCAATTTATACAAAAGCAAACCCCTCCGACGCAATTAAATCTTATGAGGACTTATTCTAAATGCTAAAACTTAAAAAACAACAAAAGAAAATCTGTATGAGATGTAAAAAGGAAATTTCTGATAGCGAGAACTACTATGCTTTTGTAGAATATAACAACAAGAAAGTAATCTTTACGAATCATGCCCATAGAAAATGTTGGGATGATTTCTTGCAGCAAGTATCTTCGGTATCTAAAGCCCAAGAGATGCTTGAAAGGTTAGAAGAACCTCTAACTAAAATGGGGTTGTTAAAAGAGAAGGAGATGGTAATACAATAATGGTAAACGTTTTAGGTCAAGAGATCCCAATAGGTATTGATGTTTCAGGGTTTATTTCGAATACTTGGTGGTGGGTTTTGATAGTTGTAGTTCTTGGCATGCTTATTATTTTAACAGTGGGGTTGCTTTTATTCTTTAGAACATATAATCGCAAAGTTATTGTATTTGAAAACATTTCGGGATTAGGCTATCAACCAGTTATGAAAACGAGGGCGAGAATTATAAAGGTTGGAAATGGTGGTGAAGAAGTTCTAAAGACTTTAGCAGGAAGGCATTATGTTTCTGCTTATGGGCGAAAGATGGGAAAAAATACTTATTGGTATTGTAAAGGCAGCGATGGTTATTGGTATAATATTGTGATGGGTGATTTAGATGCTAAACTCGGCATGCTTGACATTGAGCCGATAGATAGAGATGTTAGAATGTTCCACGTTTCTATGGATAGAATGATTAAAGCAACTTATGACAAACAAACATTAGCAAATAAGATTTTACTTTATGGTTTGCCCATTTTAATGATTATTGTTTTCCTCGTTGGAATTTATTTGGTTATCGGAAAGATTGGCGACGTAACTTCCCCACTTGCTGAAACAAATCAAAACCAGCAGAAAATAGCAGAAAGTAACTTGGCAATTACGGAAAGGCTTAGTTTAATCGTTCAAAGACTTGAAGGCAAAGATGTTTCATTAGATCCAGATGTAGCAGCTACGGGATTGCAGCCCGTAGATGCTACAGGGGGATAAGTGGCACACAAAAAGTTCTGTAAGATTTGCGGGTTATATTCGGGAAAAAGAAATGTTTGTGAAGATTGTAAAACTAAATATCCCTCACAGACGAAAGGCAAAGGTTCGAATCCTTTTGACAGAAAGAAGGAATTTGAAAAGAAAAAATGAACAAACGTAAATTAAATAAATGGTTTAATAAAAATGCTTGGCTGATAGTTATAGTTGCAGAAGTAATCTTTTTTGGGGGTTCGGCTGTTGCCTACTTGATATTAAAATGAAAATAGCGTTGATTAGAAAAGGGGAAAATATTGTTGCAATAAAAGATTATTCAGATATAAATCAAAAAGGAGAAGTTGCCCATATGATTGCCGAATTAGAATTAATTAAATTAGATTTATTGGAAATTTGGGACAATATAAATAAGGTAGGAGAAGAAGAATGAAAGTTGAAGTTTTAATTATCTTACTCATAGTTTTGATTTTAATACTCTGGGCTTTATGGTTCAGATTCACGACTTGGATATATTCACGGAGGTATAAACCAGAAAATGACAAAGGCAGACTTGCAGAAGAAAGACGACGAGAACTTGGACGAACTATCGAAACTCCAAACGGAACTTACAGCATACCAAGACTTGTTCCAACTCCAGAACGAACCATTCTTCCGTCAGAGAGTTCTATTCCAACTGTCGAGAATCGCCGACGCTTTAGAAACCCTTTCAAAAGAAAGTAAAGAATGACATTTTTAGAAACATCATTAGCCATCGTAGTTGCACAAATTCCAACATATTTTATTCAAAGGTATTTTTTTAAGAAAGTTTTGGATAATAATTTAGATAAATTCGAAAATAAAATTATGAGAAGAATAACAAAGAATGAAAACCAAAACTAAAGAAAGAATTTGGAATTATGTAATGTTAGTTGGGCTTTTGTCGGTTTTTGTTGCGGGTTATATTTCTTTAGATGAGTTTCTTGGAGCAAAAGAGTTTTGTAATTCAATCGAAGGAGATTATACTTTTAAAGTCTTTCCTTTACCTGTAATCCATTCATGCAATAATGGAACTTTGTTCAGATATACTGATGGTTGGAACTTTGAAAAATATAATTTAACTATTTCTATTCCCGAATAGCCAGAATAAAAAAATCAAAGAAAAAAAAAGATTTAGGGTTTTACAAACTTGTCCCTGTTCCGAACTTTGTTCTTTGCCATAAGCCCCACAATACCGCAATTATACCCAATATAAGTATTATTGCGCCTATTAACAGAACTGTTGGGATTTGCTCGGCAACATTATCTACACCCTCGCTGAAATTGCCTGAAAGGTTATTTGCGGATCTAATCAACGACGTATCTCTTAAGTAAGTATAATTTACACTTACATTAGGGAATACGTAGTTTGTTGCATTGCTCAAAGTTCCATTAGAGTTTAATGTAAAATTTGCTGCTGCAACTGTGACATTATAACCCATCGGAGGATTTATGATAGAAGAATCTGTTCCGTTAGACTGATTGTAGTCTGCTAAAATACCTATCACTGCAAAACTTTCAGCTCCGGAAAAGGCTGTGCCGTTAAGATTAAAGCTCGTCTGATTTATACCGATGATTGCTCCTGTTGCGTCAGATTCGTTAATATTAGTTATCAAATCTTTTTCAAGAAGCGTGTCACCACCCAATGTTCCTACGACAGTAAAGGCAATTATAATTCCTATTACTAGAAATGCAACTGCCCCGACTAGTCCGACTACAAACCCAATCTGTCCTCTTTTATTCATAACAAATAAAAAGAGATCTTATAATTGTCCGCCACCCATTCTCATTCTTTGCCAGACTCCTACAAGAACAGCAAGAACACCTATGATAAGAACCACTGCTGCAACTAATAGAACTGTTGGAATTTTGTCTGAAACATTATCTACACCTTCACTAAAATTTCCTTGAAGTCTATCCACGGAAGAGTTTAGGTATGTTGGTGTTGAAAGACCGTTAAGCAATCCTGCTCCGCCCAATGTTCCTACAATAACGAAAGCTATGATAACTCCAATTATCAAGGAAGCAATACCAAAAACAATTCCAGTGACTAATCCACCACCCTGTCCTTTCTTTTGTTGAGGCAAAAGAAACTGATTTTTCATCTCTTTTAAAAACCCCCTTTCATCTGTATGGAAATATCTTTCATAGTATTTAAATAAGAAAGAGGTTAATAAACCCAAGTTCGCAGAGTGACAAAGTTACGTTTTTATTTTTTGTTTCGTTTCTTCTTGTTCTTTTTAGAATGTCCCATATTCACCTCCTCATACTTCGCTAGATCGCCTATCTAGAAATAGCCAGATTCCAGAAAAAAGCGTTATGACTACGATGATTACAAGCCAGTCCAATCTTATTAACCCTGTAATCGTTGAAGTTATTAATGCCAGCATGAACACAGACAACGACGCCACAACAAACCACATCGGATAATCTGCTGTTCCTGTTCTCGCCTTTTGTCTTGCAATTCCACCTAGCGCTACAACAAAAAAGACAAACAAGAAAAGCATAGGCATTAAACTTGGAACTGCTTCTACTGTTTCTACTAGAATATCGTCAAGTCCCGTTGTGGCATTAGGCAAGTCATAGAGATCTGGCATATTAGTCTGGGAATCCCCTCAAAGTTTTATATAAGTAAAGCCCGATGATGATAATAATTAAAGAAAGAAATCCCACTAAAAAGACGTTGAAGCCAGAGTTACTTCCAAAGATTTTCGCATAGCCAACTAAAAGAATGTTCCTTAAAGTTCCTACTGTTGCGCTTGGGGTAACTGTGAAAGGTGCTGCGCTTTGTAGTGTTTGTGCTCCCGTCGGTATTGTTGATTCTATGATAGATTGATATTCGCTTGAAGCGTTTTCAGTAAAATAAGTTGAGTTGGTTTGGGCGGCCGTATTTAACGAAGTTAAATCTGTGTCGTCGGAAATATCTATGGGTGCATTATTATCGCTGGCGAAGTTAGTTGCGAATGTTATAATTGCTATTGTAAATAAAGTGATTGCCATCAAAGCAACTGTTATTTGTATTGTTCCCATTATGTTCTGTTAGCTCCTTTTACTATTACGATAATGATTGCTATGATTAAAAATAAAATCGTCGCTGTATATCCAATAAACCCATTGTTCGCAACAAGATTTAAGGCAAATAATAGAATCACGCCAACTATAAAAAATATCACTGTGAATACGGGATTATCTGAAAGTCCTGCTCCTATTAAAGTAAGCATAACAAACAAGCCAAGAGCAACTAAAACTCCTCCATAAATATCGGCTGGTTCTTGGTCTAATTTAATCTGTCCTTGCCCAACGAGAACGCCAGCTTTATAAAGTTTTGCGATAACTGTTGAATTTCCGAAGGTGCTTCCTAATGCACAATTTAAAGTTCCAGCACTCGAAGTCACAGAAGAATTACACACAGAAGTTCCTAAAGCGTCCTCTTGGGTTACATTTAAAGAAATCCATGCAGCAGCACCACTTGGAACTGTAAATGTCGAAGAAACTGTTCTTGTGTTGTTATTATAAGTTAATGTATACATAAAATCTGAAGTAGAAGAAAAGTTTGACGCTGGAATGGTGCTTGAGAAACTATTCAGATTTATTTCGCAGTTTTCTATTGATGGATTTTGGCAAACAGCATAAACATTAGAGAATGTTGCCAATACTGCCCCATTTTTCACAACAGTAAAGGAATAAATAATATTATTTGTGGCTAAACTCGCTGTCGCTATTCCCTGTGCTGAAGTTAAAGGAATTTCTACAATCTTAAAGACACCTTCATCTACATATTTACGCTGGACTTGGATTAAAGCATTTGAAACTGGCAAGAAAGAACTATCTTTATAAGTTATCGTGAAGTTCTGTGAGTTGTTTGTTGCCAAGTCAAATAAAGTTATGTTTTGGCTTGGGTTTGAACTTGCATTTAAAGAATAGTTTTGGATGTTATAATATTCTCTTGAGTAAGTATCGGCTTCATATTGGACTTGTGTATCTATATAAAATATTGTCGAACCAAGAGTGCTGCTTATGCAGACTCTCGCTGGATTAGTTTCTGTATAAAGTTGAGAGAATGTTATTGTTGGTGTTGTTTTAGAAACGTTGGGATACATATTCAAATCAATTTTTATTGTCGTGTTCAGATCGGTATTGCTCATATTCCCCTGATTATCTTCGTCACGCATGGTAAAATTAAAAATCATAATAGTATTAACTGCGCAATCATCTACCCCTAAATTTTGAACTCGTTGCTGAAAATTAGACGATCTTACTTGAGTTCCATCTGTGAAAAAGACAGTCCAATTAAATGTTTTATTAATATCTGCTGTGACGGATGGAAGAGTTATTGTAGCTGTTAAATTATGGTAAGTTGAATTTGCAGATACAAAAGTTCCCGTGTAATTTGTTTGGTTATAGGTAATATTCACAGAGGAAATGTTTATCCCTGTTCTTGTGGTAATATTTATATAAAAGTCTTGGGTAGATTGCTCCAACGCAAAGAAAGTGAATGTATTCGTGACAAAGAAAGAACGATTTATTGTTATGTTTCTTGTTTCTGAATTGTTAATTGTTGGTGTGGTTGAATAAGCCCTTATGCTCCAATTAAAATCTCCATCGGGAGCAGCGACAGAGAAATTATAATAAACCCCACTAAACCCAGAAGTGTTTGTTTGGTTTACTGTTCCATTAAACAATAGAGAAACATTTAGTATCCCTCCTCCAGCTGATTCGGTAACATTAGCAACGAAATAATTGGTTATTTCTGTAAAATTTGTGGCTTCTGCTGGGCTAATTAACTCGACGCTGGGGGTTGTGAGAACTGTTGCATTATCAGTAAAAATGTAAAGCACGTTTTCTGATTGGTCGTTAAAAATTGCTGTATTTAATCTTATGTCCCAAGAGGTATTAATTTGAGTATTGCTTATGGGAAATAGTGGTGCTGGACTTGTTGCATTTTCAGAACGAGTATAGGTTCCTGAAGGCGTTCCTACAACAACAAAATACCTATAAGATTGATTAATATTTATTACAGGGCTAAAAGTTGCGTTATCACCCGAGAAGGTTGCATTCCCTAAAAGCACTCCTGTATTTCCTACTGTTTGAACATATACAGAAGCAGTAGTTCCAGTTGAAGCTGAACTCTTTGTCACTGCCGTAATGTTTGTTCCTCCAGCAACAGAAACATTAACAATATATCCAGCAGGATTTGTTACCCCTCCTGTTCCTCCTGTTTGAGTTGGTAGTATCAAAGCATCTGTATCCGCACTTACAACTCCCATTAGGAAAATAGCCATAAACCCGACGAGTATTAACTTAACCCCAAGGCTATTCGTTGATTGTCGTGCTTCCTGTAAAGCGTTTTTTTTCATTTTTTTAAGTTATTAGCCAAATTGTTATCGTTGTGCCAATTACAAGCCCAACAATAATGGAGATGGATTTCTTCCAATTTATTTTAATTGATACTTCTTTTTCTTTTTTCATATCCCAAAACCCCCCGACGCTTCCTGCGGGCGTGCAAATAAATAAATGCCTGCAATCGTAGCGATTAAACCGAGAATGAAAGGGCTATATAAAATCATATAAGAGAGTAATGTTTGTTCTCTCAATCTTGAAGCTATCTCATCATCTCCCTCATAAATATCCTGATACATATTACTTAAAATTATTGCTCCGAAGATTATCAAAACCATAAATAAGAAATACATTCCTATAAAGAATGGATTCGGATTTGATTCAAAGGCGATTACAAAACCTATTGAAAACAGCAAAGCAGCGACATAAAGGAATCCAATAACCCATGCGAGATTCTGGTTAAATGTATTTAATGTCCCAAAAGTATACTGGCCTGATTCGCTAAAATTAATATCGCTTGTTGAACTAATATTGACCTGTCCTAAATCTGTAAGAATAGGAGTAAGCTCATCCCCGACATAATTAAAAATACCTATTGAAACAGAAAGAATAAAACCAACTATTAAAATTAAAAGTATTATTATAAAAAAGAAGATTATTCCCATCTGTCCTCTCTTATCTTTTTTTTGTGTCTTTAGTATACTTCTCATTTTAGTTCGGCGTCCTCCAGCTCTTTTAATAAATTAGGATACTTCGCATATTGCCTAGCAATTGCTTGTGTTATTCTTGGGGTTCTTACTAACTTTCCCCGTTCTAAATTCTTTACCATCACCTTTTTTATTATCTTATCGAACTCTGGGCTTATTCTTGAAATTGGTTTGCTTGTCATTATATCCCTCTCTGTGGAAATATCCCTTTACTTATCATCTTTTGAAATTGTCTGTCCTGAAACATTTTTATAAATATCCAAACAATCCAAACGATAATAATTACCGGCGATAACATAAACAAAATTCTATATAAAGTAAATAATGTTGTAGCGAATAATTGCTCACCAAGATAAGCAAAAGCAAGATTGCTCGCAATAAACAAAATTCCTATAAACAGGAAATAAACAGCAAACCATAAAGGAGCACGAAGGTATTTCAAATAACTTATTGAAAGTATTTTACCTTCTTCATCTCTTGTATTTGCTTTTGGCAAGAGGTTAATAAAAAATATTGTAATGAAAAAAACAAAAATCATAATTCCAAACAAACCAAGATAAACAACCGAGTTCGCTGTTGTTAATATCGTTCCTGTTGAAGAAGAAACAAACGTCCCAGAAGAAAAATTAGCGCCGTCAAAAACATAAAAAGAATATTCTCCAACTTGATTAGGTGTAAATTGATATGAAGCATAAGCCCCCCTATTTGTCATAGATTGATTAAAGGCGATGGTGGAAGAATTGGGCGCTAAAATTGTTACATTTGTTCTTGTGCAATCAAAATCTTTACAAGAAATAGTTACGTTGTATGGTTGTTGATTAAAGGCAACGCCACTAACTGTTCCAACAGATAGTAACACAAACAAAAAGAGTAAAATAAAAACTATCTTCCGAGCCATTTCATAACCCCCGATTCTGATTTAGGAGTTTGAGATTGGCGCATACCAATAACTTCAGAAACGTTTTGATGGCGCCTGATTGAGCCACGTTCTTCACCCATATAAGCACGATTCAACGCGCTAAATACTATAACGTCAAGCTGTGCCATAATCAATCCATATTCTCGTAATTTTTCTTTGCGCTGCTCACTCTTTATTTTCTTCATCTCATATTCTATTCTTTGTTCTGTTTCTTTTAAAAGTCCTTCAACTACTTTCGCCTTATCAAGCTTAACACCAATCATCTCACCAGCAAAGACTTTTATTTTCGCTTGTTCTTCTATTCTTTCCAAAAGAATACTTTTGCACTCCTCAAATGTTGGTTGACGGAAAATAATCTCATACTTCAAAAGAATTAAATCGTTTATTTCGATATTGAATGTTTTTGCTAATCTTCTTATTTCGTCGTCATCAAAGTTAGTAAGAAGATTGCTTTTGTTAATATAAAAGTTTATTGCCTGCATAAGTTTATCAACACCATCGTCAGAAAATACAAGCTTCCTTAAATCTTTATTCGCAACCCAATCTACTTTCCCATTTTCATCAGGTTTTAAAACATCTTGCTTTAATAAGTGATAACACCGCGAAATAATAGAATCAACTTCAAGCTGTGTTTCGGCAAGAGATTTTTGCTGTTCTTCCAAGTAATATTGCGCTGCTGCTGTGACTTGTGCCTGTCTGCCAACTTCACCAGCTAACGCTGTTTGTTCTATAATCTGTTCAAAGTTTTCCATTTTTATTTATTTCCTACTTTTTTAGCATACGCTTGAGGAACTAAAAATTTATCTACTGCCTTTAATCCACTCCACATTCCTCTTCCAGCTCCCATCATGACAGTCTTTCCCATTTGCTTATATCTTCCATATTTTAACTCATTCCTTTGTTTTGTAAGTTCTCTCATCTCTTCTTTCTTTTTTAAAGAAGCTATTTCTCTTTCTAATTGCTTTCTTGTTGTCATCTTCTTTTATTACCCCCTTTCATTCTTTTATAATATTGAATCTCTTTTACTTCTGTCCTCTTTGATAATCTATACTTCGGTTTTTCAATAAATAAGATTCCTTCTTTCTTTGAAATTTTAGTTTTAAATCCGAAAATGTTTCTGGCTTTTGCGCTTGGAACTTTAAATGTTGCCCCAAGTGTTTTTGCTGCAGCTTGACTTCCTATATTCAAAGCCTCTAACTCTGTTCTTCCATAACCAATAGTTCTAAATTGTCCAAAGCGTCGGAG
>C687J35021_10003476_pt1 | contig 10795 bp, 9 predicted proteins | sample RifCSPhighO2_12_FD_35021 | JGI IMG/M metagenome (IMG submission 35021)
ATCATAAGCCCCATGCTGAGAATGCAGTAATTTCAGTTTAGTTAACACTTCAAAAATAGGCATTAATGAAACAACATCGCGTAACGCCCCCAACTCATCCCAAGATATTTTATCCGCATCAGTTACCATTTCGCGCTTTTTAATTTTATCAATGCAAGGTGATATGCGTTTATAAACCAAATAAAACTCATCCAAGTGACGTGTGCGATATTCAATGATTTCGATAAAACAGCGTTTATCTACATCGACTATTTCAGGATGTTGATTGATTTGGTCAATCAATTGCGTGAGCGCTTCTTTCATATCATTACCTCTCCTTGATATTTGATGCATACGCATATTCAGGATTCATCCGGCCTTGAATATCACGCGCAAAGATAGCAATAAACTGTTTCAACGCCGCTTGATAGTCAGTACTATTCGCTTTTTCTTGCACTTGAAAAAAAACAAATTCCCTCGCGCAAATATCCACTACTTCATTTTTTTCAGCTGGCGATAAACGNAAAACAAATTGATCCGGCAATGCATCAATCATTTTCTCAATCAGTTTTTTTGTTTCACTTTCGTTCACGCCAAACACATTTTTCATTTGTGCATCATTGTGTACATTGAACACGAGCTCACATAACCGTCTCAACATACTCATGATAGCATCCACTAGTAAAAGCTTTGTAGAATGCATGGCATCTCCTTATCTGCTCGTATAACCATTATACTCAAAGAATGGGATGGAAAGATTAATGGGTGGGGGAATGCCGCGAGAAACGTGAGGCTATCCCAATAACTCTTTCAATATTTTCACTTATTTTTCATGGCAAGCGCCATCTCGTATAATACATTCTTACGCTCCCCCGTAATTTTGCTGGCAAGGGCTGCGGCCTGCTTTAAGGGTAGCTCAGTTAAAAGGATAGATAAAACGACGTCGGGACTCACCCTGGCGGCCTCCTCTCTCGCCTTTTCGACACCCTGCACTAGAATCACAACCTCACCGCGCAACGTGTCAGGCGCTGCTTCAAATTGATTAACAAGCGTTTGTAAATTTGATAACGAAATCGTCTCATGCAATTTTGTCAGTTCACGGGCAACGGTTGCAACCCGTTCCCCGCCAAATACCTCGACCATGACCCGCAGGGTGGCTAGCAAGCGATGCGGCGCCTCATAAAAAATCATTGTGCGGGTTTCGCTTGAAAGTGAAATTAACTGCTGATGCCTTGCTTCTTGTTTTGCGGAAAGAAAACCCTCGAAGGTGAATTTATCGGTCGGCAAACCAGCGGCTGAAAGCGCGGTTATTAATGCGCACGCGCCTGGAATCGGCACAACCGTCATGCCTTTTGCTTTCGCCTCTCGCACTAAACGATAACCTGGATCGTTAATAAGCGGTGTTCCCGCATCACTTAAAAGCGCAATTGACTCGCCGTTTTCCAGGTAATTGATTACTTCTAGGACACGTTCACGTTCATTAAATTCATGTAAAGAAAGGATTGGTTTATGAATAGAAAAATGTTTTAATAATTGCGCAGAATGTCTTGTATCTTCAGCCGCAATCCGGTCAACTACTTTCAACACATGAAGTGCCCGCAACGTAATGTCCTGCAGGTTACCAATTGGTGTTGCAACAACGTATAATGTTCCAAAACTAGTTAGCATAAGAGAGCCGATATAATGAAAAAAAATCGCCTGATCAATTTAGCCATCCTGATTGCTATCACAGCATTAACCAGCTGCTCCACCCTGTCTTCATCTAGAAATACTGAAGCGCGAGAGAACCAGCAGCAAAAAATAACCTCAGCCTATGATAGCGCCATCTGGGATAGCAACACAGCCAAAACCTGGGAAAATTTACAGCGCATCCCTTCTTCCCAATTAACTGAAATGAAGAAAGCCCGCCTGGGTGAGACAGAACAGACCTGGGTTGAACTCGCTTTGATCAGTAAAGACGAGAACAGAAATACGCGGGATCTCGCCCGCGCGCTTTTAGCATGGCACGAACAAAATACGACTCATCCAGCAAATCAATTATTGCCGGATACTAACACACTTCGCCGCTTAGCAAACGCAAATCCACCCCGTCAAATTGCCGTTTTATTACCCCAAAATGGCAGCTATGCTTCCTCATCGCAACGAATACGCGAAGGCTTTTTGAATGCTTATTACACAAACCAGTTAAAAGCGGGCAAACAAAACGTTAAATTTTATGACACCAGTCAAACACAGGATTTAGCGTCACTCTATGAACAGGCAGTCGCTGAAGGTGCTGATTTCGTTGTCGGCCCACTGGTCAAAGAAGATGTCGAGCAAATGAGCAAAAAAGGCCCATTCCGCACTCCCTTACTTGCACTCAATTACACGGAACCGCATCTTTTCAATGCATTACCAGGTAATTTTTATGAATTCGGTTTACTTCCTGAAGATGAAGCTGCCCAGCTTGCAGCCTCTGCACGCCGATCAGGTTTGAGCGATGCTATTATTATCGCGCCACAAAATGCGTGGGGGCGCCGCCTGACCTCTGCTTTCTCCTCTGAATGGCAAACGGCTGGGGGTAATATTCGCGAAACCTGGTATTTTTCACCCAAAACTAATTTCAGTCAGGAAATCGCCAAACTACTTCACGTCGATTTAGCAAAAGACAAGGAATTAATGGAAGCTCATAGCAATAGAGCTGCCCTTTCCCAACAACGTCGGCAAGATTTTAATGTCATCTTCTTATTCGCCTCAGCGAAGGATGCAGAAGTCATTGTACCTACGTTAAAGTTTTACTATGTCAATAATGTGCCGATTTATGCAACCTCAACGGTGAACGCCAATAACACCAACGTCAGTGAAAATGATTTAAAAGATGTCGTTGTGTGTGACACACCCAGCAATCGCGCAACGGATAGACTCTACTCTGTTGGACAGGATGCCTATCTCTTAAGCCAAACCCTNAATCAACTTGAGACCCTGCAAAACTTCCCGATTCAGGGCGCAACGGGAGCACTGGTCTTATCCATGAAGCAGCAAGTCCATCGCCGCCTGCCTTGTAGAACGGTACGTCATGCGGCCAATGGATAGCCAAGTCATTGGCAAAAGCGCTGAAGCCGCTGCTTGTCACTTTTTGGAAACAAAAGGCTTGCGGCTTCTCGAAAAAAATTATCACTGCTTCTATGGTGAGATTGACTTAATCATGCAAGACCTCGATGATGTTGTTTTCGTTGAAGTGAGGCAACGCAGCAGCAAGGATTATGGTAATGCATTAGAAAGCATTACCAAGCCGAAAATTAAAAAACTGGTCAAAGCAGCAACACATTTTTTACAGAAAAAACACTGGCTTTATACAATCAACAGTCGTTTTGATATAATTGCTATCCAGGCGTCACATGGAAAAACGGAAGTGAATTGGGTTAAAAACGCATTTTGGGTGGACACATGAACAATATTATCGAACGCATTAAGGCAGGGTTTACCGAAAGCATACAGACAAAAATCAACACGGCTGATGCCATTCTCAATATAATCGCAGAAGCCAGTGAAGAAATTGTCCAAGCCTTATTAGAGGGCCACAAGATACTCACTTGCGGCAATGGGGGCTCAGCTTGCGATGCGTTACGATTTAGCTCAGAAATGCTCAATCGATTTAGGCAAGAGCGACCCGGCCTGCCTGCTATTGCTCTCACGGCAGATATCTCAACACTTACCGCTATCGCAAACGATTATCATTTTAGCGACGTATTTGCTAAACAAGTACGCACACTGGGACAACCAGGCGATCTATTATTAGCAATCTCAACCAGCGGCAATTCAGCGAATATTGTGAGCGCCATTAAGGCGGCACACGATAAAGACATGAATGTCATCGCACTNACTGGCTTTGATGGCGGCAAATTGGTTGATCATTTGCATGAAAAGGATATTGAAATCCGCGTGCCGGGATATGACACAGCGCGTATTCAAGAAACTCATTTGCTCATTTTGCATTGTATTTGCGATATTATCGACTATAGACTATTTGGTCATGGAGAAGTAATAGCATGAGAAAATTATTCATAAGCAAGTCTATCACTCTTTTTCAGCAGAAATGGCTATACCCAATCCTGCTCTGCTCCACCCTACAAGGTTGTTTTTTTGTTGCAGGCGCCGCCGTCGGTGCAGTGGCCGTTGCGGTTGTCTATGATCATCGTAAAATCACCGGCTCCATCGAAGACACTCAAATTGCTAACAAAATTATTGATAAGCTGCGCACTGATTACACGATGTGGAAAGAAAGTCATCTTGAAGTAACCGTTTACAATCGCGTTGTTCTTCTGACCGGAGAAACACCTAAACCCGAGTGGCGTCAAATCGCCGAAGAACAAGCACGTGAAATTGAAGGTGCTGATAAAGTATACAACCAAATCACCATTCAAAATCCAACCTCAACCCTAACACGCTCAAGCGATGTCTGGATTACAACCAAAGTCAAAACACAAATGCTTGCCAGTGCTAGCCTAAAATCGGGCAACATCAAAGTTAAAACAGAGAATGGGTCCGTTTACTTAATGGGCGCTGTGACTCGTGAANAAGCCGATATTGCGGTTGATATTACAAGAAAAGTGGATGGTGTGTATCGAGTGGTTAAGATTTTTCAGTATAACGATTAGGCTTCCCTTGACACAAAAAACGCTAGGAAGCCTAGCACAGATTGGCAGTCATTAATGGCCGTGTTAGTCAGGTACTCGCTTTATAGCAACTATGTAAACTGGCCCTCATTCAGACACATTCAACACTTAGCTGTATTATGGTAATCTAAGCGCATAATTTTATACCATTGGATAATCTGTATGAAAAATATACATGATATGCGTGCATCTGGTCTCACCAAATATTTTTATAAATTGGCTGAACAAAGTCAGGACGTTTTCTGGATTAAAAGTACCGATTACAAAGAACAGATTTACATTAGTCCAGCGTTTGAAAATAGCTGGGGCATTACTTGCCAAAATTTATACGATGATCCAAGCTTATGGATTACAGCCATGCATCCGGAAGATCGGGAACGTTTGCAGCACGATTGCTCAAACCGTGTTGGCCCGCCGCGTATGGGTGAAACCATTGAAAAAAATTATCGTATTATTCGACCCGACGGCACCATGCGCTGGATTAAAGATACCTCATTTGGCTTATTTGATGAAAACAATGAATGTTTCGCCTTTGCTGGCATTTGCAAAGATGTATCAAAAGATGTAATGCATAGCCAAGAACTTCTCAATGAAAAATTGAGTGCCGAAATGGCAAATCAAGCGAAATCCGATTTTCTTGCCAAAATGAGTCATGATTTTCGCACGCCACTCAATGCCATTCTCGGCATCACGCATATCATGTCAACCAAAGAATTATCAAAAGAATTCAAGGAATACATCTCGCTTATTTCGCAGGCAAGCAATAATTTGCTGTCACTCGTGACCGATATCCTGGATTTCGCAAAAGTTGAAATTGGCGCGCTCTCTTTTACGAGTGACCCCATTGATCTACACTTACTGATTTCACAAGTCATGCATAGCTTTAAATTTCAAGCAAAAGAAGCCAATATTGCTTTAAATTTAAATTATGCTGACAACGTTGCTCGATTTGTTATTGGTGATGCGAAACGCATTCGACAAATATTAACTAACCTCATCAGTAACTCACTTAAATTCACCTCGCAAGGTTCTATTGAAGTACTGGTTGACTGTCACAAGCAACTTAGCAACCAAACTGAATTTGTTATCGCGGTTCAAGATACCGGTATTGGCATTCCGGAAAAAGATTTTGGCTATATATTTGAGAAATTTGGCCAGCTAGAATCCATGCATCATCGCAAACATCAGGGTTCAGGACTGGGCTTATCGATTGTCAAACAGTTAGTCGAAAAACTAGGCGGAACCATTACGGTTAAAAGTAAAGTTGGCGATGGCTCAGAATTTATCGTGACATTGCCATTACAATTACAAGAATCTTCCGCAGAAAAAACAACCATCGCGATGAATGATTACACCAATAAAGCAATAGAGCAAAAAAAATTAAATTTAAACCTCTTGCTAGTTGAGGATAATCCAGTCAATCAGGTCGTCATCACAAAAATGCTGCAGGAAATGGGCTGCCAGGTTGATATTGCTGGCGATGGCAAGCAAACGATAGCGTTGCTGGCAAAAGGAAGACAATACGATGCGATCATGATGGATATCGGCTTACCAGACATCGATGGCTTTGAAATGGCAGCATTAATACGTCAAAAAGTTCATCTGAATAAAATTCCAATTATCGCCATGACGGCACACGTCATGGAAAGCGATCAGAAGAAATGCTTTACAGTCGGAATGAATGATGTCATTACAAAGCCCATTCCATATGAGCAATTACATCAAACCTTACAAATGCATACGCACAACAAAGTCTCTATTTGAGGAAAATGGCGATGTCTATCTCAAGAAGTGAATTTTTGGAAATTGTGCAAACATCGCTTGCACAACAACTTTTACTTGATAATGAAATTGCCGCCTATGTCAAACCTTGGCGCGAAGAAAATTGGGCTGCGCTTTTACATGCCAATCATATGACGACTGAAACGCCCATTGAGCATGCCCGTGATTTACTGCGATTAGTGGCTGCATTCGCCAGAAAAGATCTGAAATGTCTAAACGAGCTCGTTAATATTAAAAAGGTTAGTGTCGGCGCGCGCCTCGATTATTTTCTACCGCTTTATGATGAGACTTATCATGGTGGCGAAGACATTTTTGTTGCTAGCACCAAAATCATTCTTGGTGGCGNTATTGAGAAGGATGCCCANCTGGAAAACGGCAGGGTCATGCATAAAGTTGGGGCAGCACAAGGTGAACCCTACACGGAACAAGAATTAAGCGAGCTCGAAGAATACGTTAATAATTCATTTACCATCCGGGAGATGCTGCGTCATGCACCAAACAAAACGGTCATTCAACCTAATCTAAAAGCGCTCGACTACATCATTCAACAGGCGGATAGCTATCTTGATACGAATAATAATCCGGTCATTGTCTTTATCCCAGGTGCCATTTCAATTAANAACNTACCTGCTGCAGACTTGATTGAGAAAGTACTAAAACAAGGTGCGGATGTTAATGCGGTTGGCTTCTTTGGCGTGCCGGGCATTGTTTGGTCCATTATTTTGGGTGACATTGAAGGTGTGAAAAGCTTTCTTAAAAACCATGCCAAATTAGATATTGTCGATGAGATGGGCAATGAACATGTTAAGCGATGGGTTTGCGCTACGTCACACGCAGCAGCGGATGACAATGCTTACAATAACAGATTGAAGCTGATTTTTTCTGAATTACAGACTAACAACCGTGACCCATCACCAAAATCGAAAGCAACCTATGCGAACGCTGCTCTCATATTCAACACTGTCGTCAACCGACCATCTGGTGGCAGTGGAGGCACAGATTGGTTACCTACGATGAAATGGTAGCACTAGGCGGCAGAGTAGAGATTAGCTGAATGCATCATCATAACTATATGGGTTTAAAAAAAGATAGATATTAACCTGAACCGACCTTATCATAGCCGATAAACGAAGAACACATAAAAAAAGGGGTCAAGTATGTTCCATAAAGCTATCCTACTAAATAAATCCACTAAAGGTGTAACGACACAACCTACCCAAGTTACACCGGATGAGAAACTATCTAAAAATTCGAATCCGCATCTTGATAAAGATGACATGCAACAGCGTTTGACTTACTGGGTGAACCTACTCAGTGAATTAAACCCCGCGGAAATTCCAAGCGATGCTACTTTTAATAAATTAACTGCCTACAAAGCCAATCGAATTCCATTCACACTTGATTCAACATTAACGGGTGCGTTAGAAAAATCAGCCAATGAATTAAATATCACGCTTGATGTTTTTCTGGCAACTACGCTTTATACACTTTTATACCGTTACCATAACGAAGAAGATATTTGTATTGGTATCGTTCCCGCCATTAAACCAGACAACGACAATACTACTGATAATATCATCCCGCTGCGTATGCGATTTTCAAAACGCGCTTCCTTTGAAGTATTGGCCAAACAAACTAATCTCGCGCTTAACGAAGCGTTAGCAAATGAAATTCCATTTAATCTTATATTGAATAATGTGCTGACTAAAGAAAACAGAGAAGCGTTAGCGACAACTTCACTTTTTAGCGCATTACTAATGGTCAATAAAAAACAAAAAAATTCAACAACCGTTGACTTGCAAACAAATCAACTTAACCAGTCTGCCTTTGCTGAATGTAAATTTCCCAACATTGGATTATATCTCAGTAAAACGAGTGACAAAACTTATTGTGGTTTTATTGAATATAATGCCGAACTATTTAAAGCATCAACTATTCAGCGCTTTATCGATCGTTATTTAAAAATGTTGGCTTCCTATAGCACGAATTATCATCGCAACCCCAATGCTGTTTCGATACTATTAGCGGAAGAACTAGAAGGCATCACTCAGTTAAATAAAACCACTTCAACTATCACACTTCCTACTTTCGTACATGATCAATTCCACCAGATTGCATTAGCAAGACCCAATCAAACTGCCGTTACGTTTCATCATGAAAAAAATGCGGCAACCGTAATCAATTATCGTGATCTCGATCTGCAATCAACCCAATTGGCAAATTACTTAAAAAGTATAGGCATACGCGCTCAGGATAGAATTGGTATTGCATTACCGCGCTCTATTTCATTAATTATCGCAACGCTTGCTGTGCTTAAAGCAGGTGCTGTCATGGTCGCGATGGAAACCGATGATGTTGAAAAAATCGATAAAAAATACAATGAAAATAAGGTTAAATTAATCCTTACTGATGAATCAGCAACTGCATTTTCAAAAAATGCTAATGAATATGCTTTACTCAATTTAAATACGATTGAAACTAAAAATGCGATTAATCAAAGCGATAATAACTATCAATCACCGGCGTTAAATATACAAGATCCAGCCTATGTCATGTATACCTCAGGAAGTCATGATGGCAATCCTGTTGGTGCGCTGAATACGCACCGCGCATTAATCAATCTTGCGCAGACATTAGCACAGAAAAATATTACACCTCAAAGTAAAATATTATGCAGTGCACCACCGACTTTCGATGCATGGTTATTTGATCTTGTTGTTATGCTGGTAACACAAGGTGAATTACATTTCATTTACGATCAAGGCCGCTATCTCCCTTCCGTGATCACTGACATTGTTACCAAGTATGATATTAATTATGCTGTCTGTTTACCTGAAGTCTTAAAAGGGCTTGATCCAACGACATTGCCGCTAATCCACGTTATCAGCATGGGTGAAGTCCCGCATATTGAAACCATGCAAAAATGGATTAGTGCAGGCAAGCAGATAGAAAACGGCTACGGTTTAACGGAAACTGGAATTTGCCTTTCGTTTAATACATATAATCCAACTGAACGTGTTACCTTAATTGGTAAACCAATTACCAATACGCAATTTTATATTTTAAATTCAGATGACGCGATTTGCCCACTTGGCGTACCGGGTGAAATTTTCGTTGCGGGCGATGGTCTTGCACTTCAATATGTCGCTGCACCAGACCTTACTCGCGCCAAATTCCTGAACGTCGTTTACCATAACGAATTACAACGATTTTTTCCGGCTGAGCCTACCGACTTATCAGCCATCAGGCTTTACAAAACAGGCGACTGGGGTTGTTATCAGCCGTGTGAAAGCGGCTTAAAAGTTGATTTCCTTGGGCGAAAAGATAGACAAATTAAGCTGCAAGGCGTGAGAATTGACATTAATAACGTTGAAACTATACTCAGTAAGCATCCAGACATTAAAGAAGTCGTTGTTACCACCAATCCTAACAATACTGCTCTCTTGGCTTACATCATTCCATTCGATAAGAAATTGGTGACAAAAGACAATATTGATAAATTTTTAGCGAAAACTACGTTGCCCAAGGTTGCTTACCCTGCGACTGTTACTACACTCGCCGCCTTTCCTTTGACTAAAAACGGCAAAATTGATACAAAAGCGTTGCTGCACATGAATACTTCCCTATCTGCACCAACAACCGAATTACAAAATGATCTGCGCAAAATATGGGCTGATGTACTTGGATTGCATGAGCAAGCAATCGCTATCAATGTGAGTTTCACTGCATTGGGCGGCACATCATTGGGCTTTGCGCAGCTTGAAACTAAACTGACAACTTACTTGAAAAACCATCGTCAATCCCTTAATATGCCGAGCAATTTAGTGCTACCTGAACTCTTGAAAAACGACATGACCATTATAAGCTTAGCTGAACTGCTACGTAAAAAATCAGTTAAAAGCCACGTCTTGATCCAACTACCTCGTTTTGGTGGAGGTAGCAATATGTTTCCGCCCGCTTCATCGTTAAACCCTAGCACTCAAAAAACACATGGGCCTCTTAAGTTTAATCAAAAATGAATGTAATATTAGCTATTAAGAATTGCTTTTTATATAATCCATCGAAATTAGAATAATTATAGTCGTCGTTGGGGAGTTGAACACATGTCATTTATACAATATGGTGATAATAGAGAACAAAGTAGCAACCTATTACCCCCCTCTACATTAAGTGAGAGGAACAACCCTATTTTTCTCATTCCAGGCATTGTCGGTAGCGGCCATGAAATGAGTGAACTAGCAAAATCCCTCGATGAAACCTATTCTGGCAATCGTCGTATATTTATCCATCACGACCCACGTTTGACAGGTTCGTACGACCCTCAGGAAAATATACATAAATCATTCACGCTAGCTCGTCACGCCAAACTCATCGCAAAA
>C687J35021_10003484_pt1 | contig 10782 bp, 23 predicted proteins | sample RifCSPhighO2_12_FD_35021 | JGI IMG/M metagenome (IMG submission 35021)
CATGTCATAAGGGGTGCAAAACGTATATTGGGGCNNNCCATCAGCCCCNNCCCCCCTATGCCTGTATGATATAAAATAATTTTATGTATAGCTATAGACATAATAATCATTTGAGTTGAAATGAATTACTTAAAGGAATGTTTTTATATGGGTTACCATTACACTAATCTATTACCTAATCCCAGTAAGTGAACAAGCATGATGCTTATTGCGTGTTGGCAACAACACGATAGTTATGATGTGATCATAACGTGCCTATCAGTAACTATATATTTATATTAGATGAAAATAAATATTGAACTATCTGTATTGTGTACTATCTTATAGCTAGACACACATTGACACTGTATCAACCAACACACAGGAGAACAGCATGAGCAAGCCATATCCACAATGGGTAATCGTCGAGAATGCAGGTACTAATGATGAATCTATCTGGGATGATTATTATCAATATGATGATGCATTAATTGAATTTAACAATATGAATAGTGGAGAATTTGACATAATGAAACGATTGCCTGATGGCACATTAACTACGGAGTATTGAATCATGAAAACCTTATATACCTTATACATTGGTGTGCAATCAGACAAGAATAGTAACTACATACCAAAGCTTAAATCACATACTGCTGTTGAGCAAATACAAGACTTTGCAGCCACTCACTTTGATGGTTACACAATGAGCTATACAACAGGTGGCTGGAAAGATGATGATAAAATGGTAAAGGAACACGCAGTTAAATTTGAGATAATAGCTGATGCCTCACATCATGGCCGAATTAATGAATTAGCACTGTTTGCCAAACAAATATTGAATCAATCTTGTGTGCTTGTCATACAAAGTGTCGTACACCATGAGTTTGTATAAGGTGATCAAAATGAAATACTTAATAACATTCATTATATTTGCATATCTAGCATTATTCATTGGTGCTGCATTCAGTGCAAATACACCAACTAAGGTATGCAGCTATGTTAGCAAGTTTGGTGCTTGCATTTATATTCAAACTTAAAGGAGAATATTATGTCTGCTGGATTCTCAAACAAACAAATTTATAGTTGTATTTATCAGAAATTAAAAAACATTCAAAGGAAGGCCCATAAACAAAATATTAATTTAATTTATCGGAATAAGATATTATATGACGATGATGGTATCGCTGTAATATGGTATAGAATATATCGTGCTAGCAATGGCGAAATGGCCGGTATATTGGAAAATCAATCTATTTTTAAATTTTAGGAAATTATCATGTCTGTTATAACAATCCTGTTATAACTTCACAGTTTTAAACGGAGTTTAAAATGTCACACGAACTTACAATGAATGGTGATGTTGCTGAAATGGCTTATGTTGGTGAAGCTCCATGGCATGGATTAGGTCAAGAACTACAATTGGGCGCATCAATTGAAACATGGCGTGAGCAAGCTGGTATGAATTGGCTGATCAAACGCAGTCGTGTGAAATATGGTGATCCATTGAATCCAATGATCATGGAAGATCAGCAGGTATTGTTCCGTAGTGATACCAAAGTACCATTAGGTATTGTTGGATCAAAATACCAGATTGTGCAACCTCCTGAAGTACTGGAATTTTTCCGTGACTTAGTATCAGACAATGGGTTTAGCCTGCATACAGCAGGTACATTGTTTGGGGGTAAACGATTTTGGGCATTAGCATCAATTAATGAATCAGCTATCATTACTGGTAATGACACTGTTGATGGGTATCTACTGCTGACAACATCATGTGATGGGAGTATGGCTACTACTGCAAAATTTACCACTGTGCGTGTTGTATGTAACAACACATTATCCATGAGCTTATCATCTAAAAATAAGTGTGAGATTGCTGTCAGACATAGCACTAAATTTGAAGCTGATAGAACTAAGCAAGCGTTAGGAGTGATTACAGGTGTGTTTGCAGACTTCACACGAGCTTCTAGAGCATTAGCTAGCACTCCTATCACCTTTGAACAAGCAATGGCTCTGACGGAGCAGCTATGCCTTGCTGAAGGTGTTTCAGCAAAAGATGACGTACGAACTAGCAAGGGCTATGCAAGCATTATGACTTTGTTTGAAAATGGAGTTGGCAATGCAGGGCAAACATATTGGGATTGGATTAATGGTGTAACTGAATATGTTGATCACGTTCAGCGTGCCAAGTCTGAGAGCCATAAACTACTTAATAGCTGGTATGGGAAAGGAGATGCATTAAAAACTGCAGCATTAGAATTAGCAATCAACAACTGTTAAACAAAATCCCGCTGAAAGGCGGGATTATTAGGAGATTTAATGATGTATGCTCAGATTTTAAACCTTGACACTGGCAAGGAATCCACAACAGGGCTTTATAAAACATTAACTGCATTAACCCAAAATGCAGTATTACATTATTGGAATACAAATGGGCGATGCAGGATGAGAGTGAAATATTATTCAAGCTTTGATGTAGTTGATGCATTTAAAACTGAATATTTTGATTCTAATGGAAGGAGTGAATCATGAATGCATTTTCAAAGGAGGCCCAACATAGCTTAGAGGTTTGTCGTGGTTACACTAAGCTACATGGTGTTGAATACTGTACATTTTTAAAAAAGGATCAAGAATTGTTTTCGAAAGCAGGCGAATATGCTGCCGTATGCTTTACTAGGTATGAAGTTGAAAGTATTAAGAGGGCCAAGCCAGACCTGATTGTGCACAGTCATCCACGTGACACATCACTAAGTTTGTGTGATTTACAGTTTGCACAACATTTTAATGTGATTATTGCTGCTATAACACCAAAAGGAGATATTTATTGGGCTGATGGAAATAACACAGGTAAAGCTTTAGCCATGGAAGGATACAATCTAGGAAAAAAACTAGGAGATATTACTAATGCTACAGAACACAGTAAGATAAAAGACCTTGTTGAAACAAACTGGTATCACATGCTTTGGACTATTATGAGGACAGATTTAGGTTTAGACTATGGTTCTAAAATCTGCTGTGATACAGCAAAAGAAATTGATGTAATTAAACCTGTCTTTGATAGCTATCATAATAAATGTATATATTAATATATATATATATATATATAATAAAGGCTCCCTGCTGGAGCCTTTATATACCTATGAAAGCAGAAGAAAAAGGGTTTTAATGCCCTAAAAAGAAGAAATTAGAGGGTATCATACTTCTTGATTTCTGTCAATACATTAGATCATATTGTGATCTAAATATATTTTGAACTTTTTTCATTTTGGAGGCACTAATGAAGGATTTCTTTGTACAATATACAAGAGATGGCATCTTGACACTGCATCTTGTTTTTTCAGCCTATGATAGAGCAGATGCATTTTATGTTTTGGAAACAACATTTGATATAAGGGAGGATGAAATTCTTGACTTGCATGAAATTGTCTATTAAGATTTAGTCTCATTCATAGAAGGAGTTTTATTATGGCTGTTAACGAAAACGAAATAGTTGCTGGCGTACAATTTGTGTCGAAGAATAGGATTGTGGAAGTTTTTACCCAAAACGGTCTGTTTGGTGTGTTCTTTCTTGATGATGCTGACCGTGAAAAAGTCCAGTCGGAACTACCAAAGAATTGTCAAAAGTAATGACTGTTTGGGGATTTACTGCTAAGGAGAAACATTGTGCATAGTCTTGAAATTATTAATGCTCGTAACGCTGAAAAACCTACTGTTCGTGAGGTAGGTACAAAATTTGTATTTAAAGAAACACAACTAACACTTTATATGCAGCGTCGAGGTGACCTTATTATTGGCAAAATATATGAAATTGCTGGTATTGATGAGGATGGAGATGAGTATTTCATTGATGAAGCTGGTGATAAAGATTATGCAGTAGCCTCAGCATCTGAGTTTAAGCAGGGAGTTCATTATGAATTTAAAGACTGCTAAACGCCTTCGGCGTGAGGCAAAGCTAATGGACTGTCAAAGCATAAAGACAGTCCATACTTATTCTAAAAAACGTGGGCAATGGAACTGTGTTGTGGTTTGGCCACAATGTCAACGTGCTATATATTTATCATTAAAAAATGAATACAATGAATAATAGTTTAGATAATTTATATTTATTAGACCTAATTAATGAAAAAAACGAAGTAATTGAATATATTAGAGGAGTTGTAAGGGATTATGTTACTGTTTATCAGCATATTGGAGACAAACTTAAAGTTATGGGAGATGACGGAGAACCAGATGTGGATATGGAAGCCGATATTGAGCAATGTTTTGATACCATACAACCTTTACTTACTTTATATGAGGACACCAAACCAGAAAACATTGAAAAAACGCTTGCCCAATACAAATTGCTAAAATCACGTTATTTTGGTAACAATACTTTAAATTAAGGAATTATGATGAATAATCTGCTTTCAGGATTGCCTATGGATTGGCTTACTCAGTGTGTAGCAGCACAAGGTAGAGCTTTAATGTACTTAACAAATAAACAAACTGAAAAATTGGACGATGATGAAGAATTATCACATAGATCAATTATTTATTTTGGGTGGATTTTAAATCGAACAGGAGTTTTTACATTAGAAGATCAGATACAAGTGGTTAGTCAGGTGCTGGCGCAGGCAGATTTTCTTGAGAGAGTTAGGGCGGCATTATCAGTAGCTTATGAGGCACTTGATGCTGTATATGAAATGGAGAAAGAATCCAAGAAACTTGTTTCTGATGTTTTTGGGAAATCGGTTTTGCAATGAAACATAATGGAATAGGCCACTGTGATGCCTGTAATGTCATCCTGACACCATATGAAATGTCAATGAAAGATTTATATACAGGAGAATATGTGGGATTATGTGGTTTATGTTGTAAAGAAGCTGAGTTGACTGTAGCAGGCAATCCAAACTTACTGGATAATTCCGACACAGAAAATTACTTTGATGATATTCCACTGCCAGATGAAGATGACTACTAATTTATTTGATAGGTTTATTTCATACATAAATTTTAGTAATACTTGCTGGTTTTGGACTGGATCAAAAACTAATGGGGTGAGCTTGATTAAAGCAAGCTTGCGCTTATCACAAATTTAACCGGAAGATGATGATTATGAGAACGAATAAAGTAGCATTTTTACATTTGCGATTTAAAGATCAGAAGAAAATTACACCAAAAGGGGGGATTACTATTGCATATGAATTGCAAAATATTGATGGTAGTGGTGAATTTATTAATGTGAGGTTTAATTATTCTACTTGTTCAGAAAAAGACCATTACAATCGAAAGATTGGTAATCGTGTTGCAGCAGGACGATTAAAAGTTAAGGGTGAAGTATCAAACTATGTTGCATATAAAGATTCATGGTTTGATGAGTTTGAATTGTATGTTTTTAATAGTTTTGAGACACCATTGCCTTTAGTTAATACAAGTAGAGCGAAAGTAAGAATTGGCTAATTGTATAGCTCATAAACGCTGCCCAGCCTGCGCCAAGCGCGGGCGGGATAACTTAGGTGACAATCTAGGAGTGTATGATGACGGGAGCAAATATTGTTTTAGTTGTGGATATTGTGTTTCTTCTGTTTCACATGGTTTGGTTGCTTCTGGAATTGAAAATAGCAAAGGAACAGAAACATTGGTGGGAAAAGCAAGCATTAACCTACCTGAAGATGCTAAACCAGTATCAGAATGTACAAGAGGATTAGACTGGTTATTGCAATATAGCTTGACAGGAAAGGAAATATCTGATAACCTCATCCTTTTTTCTGAAAAAGGTGTATATCTTCAAAGAAAGAATGAGACAATCAAGCCGCTAGTTATTTTCCCTATATATAGTAATCCAGATGAGCTAGTGTTTTGGACTGGACGTAATCTGAATTATGATGGGAGTGGGACTAAGTGGATAATCAAAGGTAAGCCTTCAAACGTGGTACATGGGATTTACCCTGAAGTTAATTATTCAAAAGTCAATCATTCTACATGTTGTGTTTGTGAAGATATAATTAGTACAATCAAATTGGGTAGGATCATACCTACTTTTACATTATTTGGAAAGAACCTTAATGAACGATTACTTAAATACCTTAGCAGTAATTTTTCTGAGTTGCTTATTTACCTTGACTATGATGCCATTAATAATGCTTACACCTTGCAGCAGAAAGTGTCACCTTACTTTAGTAAAGCCATAGTTATTATTACTGAGCTTGATCCTAAAAGCTATGAAACTAATGAGCTAAGAGAAATTATAAGATAAAAATAAAAATAGGGATTTTTATGCATATTGAAGCAATTATCTTTTTTGTATTTATGGGCTTGCAAATTTGTTTTCATAATTTTCATCGTGTTTCACATTTGAAAATTATTAAGAAAATTTCTGAGCATCATTGGATTGTATGGTTGTTTCATCCTGTTGTAGCTCATACTTTTCAGGACTATGCAATTCATTTGTTTATTTATTCAGGTCGTATTATTTCAGGACATTAATCATGACTATAATAAAATTTAAACGAACAGACACTCTCTCCATTGCAGTCCCAGTCGAACATGGTGGAGTATTTAAAGTTTTAACTAAGGAGCAAATTGTTTATAAAGCATTAATTTCTGAATTTAATGAGAATAGCGTTACTGCAAAACTATTGTTACCTGTAGGTACAAAAGTCTATTTGACTTATGATAAGTGTCGAGCAGACCAAGCTAAGGTTTTGAAGATGAACAAGCTTGGCAAAGCTGAAGAGGTAACAGTAGCCCGTTCAACTTTTAATCCTCGTTTTAAGTATAAAACCGGTGCTACTATTAAACCACAATTTAAATTTAGTGAAGAATATTCTAAGTGTGCTAGTGGTATTCACTTCTTCCGAACACTAAAGGAAGCTAGAAAATATCTACGATAATGGAAGAATTGATATTATATGGACTACTTAATTATAATAATTATGTGGAATATAGTATTCTATTGGATAATAAATCATTTCAAGAGTCCGCACCTAAGCATTATGAGATTCTTCAGTCCATTAGGTATCTATTTTCTAATTCACCTTCCAAAGAGGATTTGTCAATCAATGATGTGGAGATTGCATTTTATACACACAATGCAGCTTTGCCACAAAAGGAGCAGTCAGCATATAAAGCAATATTCAATAAAATCAGATCAGTTAAAGAAGTAAAGCAAGATGCATTACGTGGTATGTTAGAAGCATTGCGTACCACAAATGGTATTAAGCAGGCAATGTTAATAGCTAATGAGGTAGTAAATGGAAGAAAACAGCCTGATGAGTTTTTTGAGTTTGTAAATAGTATTACAAAATCAAATGAATTAAATGATGATTTACCATCAGATTTTTTAGATATGAGCTTAGGAGCTACAATTGAAAAATATAATAAAACTGGACTCAAATGGAAACTGCACACTCTTAGAGCAATGTTCGGTTCCTTGCGGCAGGGCGACTTCGGTTTTATCTTTGCAAGACCTGATGTTGGCAAGACGACTCTTATCACAGATCAATGCTCCTATATGTCCAGCCAGTCAGACGGAATGTTTATTCACTTCAATAATGAAGAGGCTGGTGACAAAATTAAAACGAGATACCATCAATCTGTGCTAGGTGTTAGTACTAAAGTGCTAATGTCGAACTATGTATTTTATGAAAAAAAATTTCAACAAAGAACTAAAGGGCAGATTCAAATAGTGGATGAAGCCCATATGCATAGAAAGAAAATTGAAGATATTTGTCAAAAGCATCAACCAAAACTTATTGTAATAGATTCAATTGATAAGCTCTGGGGATTTGGAGAGAAAGGGCTAAGGGATGATCTACACTATAAGGCCATCTATCAGTGGGCGAGAGAGTTGGCCAAAGAGTATGGCCCTGTTATTGGTTCTTGTCACGCCAGTGCAGAAGGCGCTAATACGAAATGGCTTAACATGGAAGATGTTGCCTATGCGAAGACTGCAAAGCAGGGAGAAGCAGATTGGATTTTGGGAATTGGAAGCAGTTCCAAATTGGAAGATAAATGTATGCGCTATTTATCTGCATGTAAGAATAAGCAGATGGGTGATGACGATGCAATTGAAAAGTATCGTCATGGAAAACTTCCAGTAAGAATAGATGCTGAAATTGGTCAATATAGTGATTATATGGAGTTTGACGATGAATAAAGTAATTCGTGATGGTAAAGTTGCTGTTTTGATTAGTCCGGGCTACGGGGCTGGCTGGTCATCTTGGAATAATTCTGAGGATGTATTTCTTCCTGAAATTGTAAAGCTAGTGGAAAATAAGCAACAACATTTGATTTTAGACAAGATGAATCAACTAGGTTATACAGGTTATTATGGTGGTTATAATGATTTAAAAATTGAATGGGTTGATGTTGGTACACGATTTAGAATAACTGAATACGATGGATCAGAAGGAATAGAATATGAAAATGATTGTGTTTGGATTACAGCATGAATGATGAATATTCACCAGAAGTTGGAGACATTGTACAACTCAATCCAGAAAAAGTTGGGAATAAAATGTTTGCTGGTTGTATGCTTATTGTAACAGAAGTTAAAACTTGGGGAGTGCAAGGTTATGTTCAGGGTTTAGGTGAAAACAGGAAACCGGGAGGACAAGCTTATTATCGTGCGGATTGGGATGAATTTGAATGGACAGGTGGAAAAACAGTTTGGACTGTAGAATGAATGAAACTACTATCATTTGATTGGGAAACAACCTGTAAGGAAGCAAATAATTATGGACACCCTTTTGACAGTCGCAACAGAGCAGTGTACCTATCGTGTTTTGACGGACAAAGCAATAACTCTTTCTGGTTCAGTCACACCTGCCGTGAACCATCAGACAACACAAACTGTTCCAGAATTTTTGGAAGTAACTATGATTTTTATGTTGCCTTTAATGCCAAATTCGACATGCACTGGCTTCGACGTGAAACTGGCAGGCAACTACCATTTGGTCGTGTCTGGTGCTGCCAAGTAGCTGAGTATGCATTAACTAGGCAAACTAATAAGATGCCTAGTCTAGATGATGCATTAAATCGATATGGTTTGAAACAGAAATTAAATGTAGTTAAAACTGAGTATTGGGATAAAGGGATTGATACTGATATAATCCCACCAAATATACTGTCAGAGTATGGGGATTGGGATGCAAAGCAGACCTACCATTTAGCCGAATTGCAGATTGCTGAAGCTAAAGCACACGGTATGTATGAGATGATTAGAATCTCATGTTGTGACCTAATTATATTGGCTGAGATGGAATGGAATGGGATGGTATATGATGTTAATAAAAGTAATCAATTGGCTAGAGAAACTCAAGAGAAAATTCGAGAGATTGATGAATCATTACAATCTTTGGTGGGTGATAGTTTGGGCGTGGTTAGTTTTGATAGCCCTCACAATATTAGTGCTGTTCTCTTCGGTGGGGTAGTTAAATATACTGAACCTTATGTTCATGTATTTAAGAATGGTAAAAGCAAAGTTAGAAAAAGACCGATGGAGAAAGTATTTGATAGGATTATTGAACCCCCTGAATTAGCTAAGTTACCTAGTACAGATCAGTATTATTCTACAAGTGTTAATGTAATGAATTTATTATGTAAGCAGAAGTTAGATAAATTTCAGAGACATCTGTTAGATTTATTGTTGGAACGTAGTAAGCTGGAACAATTAAGAGGCACATACTATGTTGGTATTCCAAAATTATTTGACGAAATGGGCTGGAAGGATGGAATTATTCATCATACTTTAAATCAAACTATTGCAGTGACCGGAAGGCTTAGTAGCTCGAAGCCTAATTTACAGAATCAATCTATTGATTCCAAACAATGTTTTATTTCGAGGTTTATGAATGAGCTTACCACTTGATATATGTAGATGTTATGGGACAGGTTGTCCAGTAAGAGATGAGTGCTTACGTTATCTTGAAAATGAAGTTATTGGAGAATATGTTTGGTATTCTGACGATATGTGTCGTGATCCTGTAACCTGTAATTTTAGCAATGGTTTTCCTTATAAGATTGTGGCTTATGCTAATCCAAGTCGATGCCAAGGCGATTGAGTGGGTAGTATGTGTTTATTTAGCTCAAGATAAGATGGGTATCCAAGAGCTAACATATCAGAATTATGATATGCATAGTGAAAATATGAAAGCTTTTGGATTTCCTTCCAGATTAATTGCAAAGATATTCATATTTCGATTAATTTTTGGTGGATCAGCATATAGTTATGCACACGATCCTGATTTTATTTCAGTCTCAAGTAGCCCCAAATATTGGCAAAGAGCTATTGATGCATTTTATAACAAATATGCTGGAGTTAGAGAATGGCATGATTATTTATTAAAGACAATCCCACAAACTGGAGTCTATAGGCTCCCTACTGGAAGAGAATATGAATTCAAACTTGTTGGCAATAACTATAATGATGACCTATCTTGGCCTAGGACTTGTATGCTCAATTATCCTGTGCAAGGATTGGCTGCGCAGTTAATGGAGATAGCTCGAATTTCAGCTTATAGGAGATTATATGGACGAGAGGGAGTATTATTTATAAATACTGTTCATGATAATATTGTTCTTGATGTTGTCAATGATAACTTGCTTATTTCTGAAGTTTCTGGTATATTGAAGCAATGTTTGATTGATGTTCCAGTTAATTTTGAGAAGATTTACAAAGTCCAGTTTAATTGTCCAATCAAAGGTGAAGTTGATATAGGCATGAATTGGGGTCAAATGGAGAAAATATAGTGTTGAATGATGCAGTTTTATATTTTTGTATTGGAATTCTTTTAGGTATCATTTTTCATGCGGTTT
>C687J35021_10003485_pt1 | contig 10777 bp, 9 predicted proteins | sample RifCSPhighO2_12_FD_35021 | JGI IMG/M metagenome (IMG submission 35021)
GCTCAGGCTCAAGGAATCCCTTTGCCTCCTGGATCCCCTTTCAGATATACTCCAGGCCCTGGTCTACGCCCTTGCACTTGGGGTGATAAACCAGTTCTACGCCATCTCCCTCAGGATGTATAAGGAATATCGTATGGGGAGGCCACTGGACGCCCTGCTGGACGGAGGTCTATGGTTACTCTTTCTGCCAGGGATTATAATCCTGGCATGTTCCATCTTTTTCCCGGTACCCCCTGGGCTCATGAAGGTGGCAAGGGTCTTACTGATGGTGGGTGGAGCGGGCCTGGTACTGACCCAGGGCAGGCGGGAGAAGGGCCTTGTACCTAAATTCCTCACGGGGTTAGTGAGCCTCTACGGGATAATGGGCACCTATGGCTGTACTTCTTTTGTAGGTGACATAATCTCTTATTCCAGGCTGCTGGCCCTGGGCCTTACTACCACCATCATAGGGATGTCGTTTAATATAGTGGCTGAACTGGTAGGCTCGGCAGGGACGGTATTTTTCGTCCTTGCCCTGATTTTTGGTCATACCCTGAACTTCTTTATAAGCATTATAGGTGCCTTCGTGCATCCAGCCAGGTTGATATTCCTGGAGTTTTTTGGGAGATTTTACGAGGGTGGAGGTCATCGGTTTAGGCCGTATGGGTTTCAGTCTTCAAGGATACAACTATTAAGGACATAAAACTCTATGAACGAACTTATTATCACACATTTTGTTAAGACTGGCCTGGGCTGGGCAGGGACAGGGGCCCTTATGGTGGTGATGTTTGGCGCGATGGGTTCTGTCAAAGGGATACGCATAGCAACTGCTCAGGCCGCGGGCGTACTCTCAGAGAAGCCAGAACTCTTCGGCAGGCTGCTGGTCCTTATGGCCCTGCCAGGGACCCAGGGCTTCTACGGCTTCATCTGCGCCGTAACCATCGCTATGAAGTGCGGGCTGATTACAGGGATGGTAACCATATCCCCCGTCGTAGGGATGGGTATCTTCTTTACAGGCGTCTCCATGGGGATAGTCCTCTGGAGGAGTGCCATATATCAGGGAGAGGTCTCGGCCGCCGCCATCAACTGGACGGCTAAGAAACCCGAGGAGAGCGGGCGGGCCATCCTCCTGCCCGCCCTGGTGGAGACCTATGCCGTACTGGCCCTGCTGGCGGCTATACTGATGATTATGTGGCTCACCCAGCCCGGCATTACCTACCTGCCCACCGAAACGGGAAGTAGGCAGTAGGTGTGATGTAGGGGTACGTTGTCCGCCTTGGGCGGATGCCTCTACTTGCTACATTCAACAAAAGACAGGAAAAATCTACAGATGTTTGGAACTTAGGAGGATGGCAGGTGCCGGAAGGTTTATTTCCTCCTTAGGCCTGCATCTTTTATATCAAAAATGATTGGACTGCTGATAGATGTCTCTTTATCTCTGACAAATTTGAAGCACCTAGTTTAAAGTTTGACCCTTCAAAGCTTTTGGGAGAGCATGGCCGATACGGAACTGAAACAGGTTAGGCTCAAAAGGAGCAAACAATGAAGCCAGACAGTACCACAAAGCCGTGGCATTCCTGCCTTGTCTTGCCTACTTACGAACTGCNAATGCAATTAAAGGCCTGGTTCAATATGGAGGCTTAACGTGCGTAAAAATAAAGCATTGGGATACCTCGCCCTTCTGCCGTTTTGCTTTTTGATTAACTTCAATTGTAGCTTAAAACTTTTTGAATACCCCCACCCTCCGGCAGTAGAAGAGAAAACATATGGGCCTGAGAAACAAGAGGTTCTTAAGGCAATGCAAAGCAGGCCTGAACCTAAATTAGAAGAGAAACTAGTTAAGTCACTGGACGAAAAAGGAGAAGAAGAGCCACGCCTTGTCAGGTATGACCTGGAGGATTTTGTAGACGAAGAGTGGGGGGGAGGTTGGCGGTACATAAAAAATAGGACCGATATAAATACCTTTGCCAGTAACGAGAAGGGTTTAGATGGGCTTCTGGTGAGCGCAGATAAATTAGTAGACTACCACACGGGTCTCCCTGTGAATCCAAGTCCTGATGTAAGGATGTCTTTCATCCATCTCTCCGATGCCCAGCTCCACGACGAGAGGGTCTATATGTTTGACAAGGAACTTACTACTTTTTTTGACAAATTCGTGGAGAGCTTTGAACATAAACCCGGCATGGTACTCTATGACCACTCCTATTATTTAACCCTTGTTGCCACAATCAACTTACTCTGCGAGAGGCTCCCAGAGGAACAGAAGCCCAGGTTCATGATGCACACTGGAGACGCCATTGATATGGGTGTGGTGAGTGAATTGTATGAGTTCGTATATGTTACCAATAAACTGCCTATAGCCTGGTTTAACGTCCTGGGGAACCACGATTATCCTGTGTACGGCAATATTAAGTCCCAGAATGTAGGCGTAATAAACCCCAATATGGGATTCCAGACCGTCAATTCCAGGTATAATTTCATACACATGCATGGCAGGGGCTTTGATGTAAAGCCCCATCTCGTCTATTTTTCTCCAAGCAATGCCCCCCATAAAGAGACCGGGCAGTGGGATAGTGTTTACAATGGTTTTGACCTGCAAGGAAAGCGCTTTGAATACTCTGCGAAGCTAGAAAGATTGCCCGAAGGGATCCAATTCCCTGTTTGGATCGAAAGGCGCATAAGTTACGANAGTGCCAAAAAAACCCTTATTCTTAAAGACTTTTCTATGGCAAGCACCAAAAGGGATGAATTATTAAGGTTATCGGACGAACCCTCATATCAAAAAGCAATAAATGAACTCTACAGTAAATCCATTTTCACAAGGGAATACGAACCCTGCAGCAACTGCCCAGGTTATTATTACTTTGAGGCCCTGCCGCCAAAAGACGGAAGACCGGGCATTTTGTGCATAGTACTGGATACTACTACCAGTAACTTCAAGTTTGCCAAGGGCACTCTTTATCAGGATGAGGAGGTGGAAGCACAAGCAAACGTACAAAACCCAGAACCCGAACAAATAACTTGGTTGCGAGGCAAGTTAGATGATTACTCCAAAAAAGGAAACTGGATGGTGCTGGCCTTTGGTCACCANCAATTGGGACCGGAGGGCTTCCTTGATGATAGCTATATAAAGCTTATGGAACTATTTTGGAAACCCGAATATAACGTAATAGCCTATTTCTGCGGTCACACCCATGAACATGATATAAATCCTCACCATGACCCAGATAACCCCAATAAGTTCTTTTGGGAGATAATAACAGACTCCATCTTTGAATATCCTAAGAGGGGAAGTCTGGTAAGTATACGCCACGCAGAGGATAAGAAGTGGGAAATAGCCCTGCAGAGCTTCTGGCCCTACTTCCTTGAGAAACCGGGCGATGGTGCCCCAGTTCTCCTTCAGAACGCCAAAAAATGTTTAGACGCCTCCAGGGAAGACTCTGAGGGTAAAAAACGGGCCAAGAGGTTTGATAAACTGGAACAAAAACACCATGACGTGGTACTGAAATTTATCTATCCAAAGTAAATCTCACAAAATGCTAGGAGATTAATACTATGGCCGAGACTTCAGTAAAACTCGACAGACTGCCTCCAGGGGTAGCAATTCCCAATCACCTCCAAACAACTTACGATCCCCCAAATAGACTCTTGATTATTAGTGATGTCATGTCAGACCAAGAATTACGCGAACTATTCGCATTATCTGGAGATAATGCCTATCAAGACGCCGCAGAAGCACTTTATTGGAAGTCCAGGATAGAAAAATTAAGAGAAGAACTTAGAGAGCATGTAATAGGCAATGGGTTCCGCCCCGAGGATGTGATCTACAGACAAGGTCTACCCTTTGGTAAAGTAGTCTATTCTCTGGGCTTTAGCGATGTCCAAGAAAAGACTAGGTACAGAAGTGATCATTTAAAGGCAGACAACGCCTGGGTGAGGCAATATGGCGATAAGCATTATGGGCTGGATGCAAGCTTACGATGCGAGTAGAGGGACGATTAATTAAGAGTGCATACCTAAGCTGAATTCAGCCTTTAAGCAACCTTAACTGTATTATCGTATAAAGAGATGCAAGAAGAGGCCGTTAAGGGGCTTCATGAAAGGTTACGACAGTTGAAAGGGCCTGAAGATTCTTATCCTATTTCTGTCTCTAAAAGGGGTCAAAAATGAAACTCACCAGAAGACAATCCATTAAGGCCATTGCCTCTGTACTCGGCTCGCCTTTCCTCTTAAGAGGTGGCGAGGTCCTGGCCGCAGATAAGTTTATGTTCAGCGAGACGCTGACCGGCCGCGTCTGCAATGGAATCTATGACTTTGAAAGGGGCTTTGAAATAGCCGAAAAAAAGGGTACGGGTGAGATAAGTTATGAGGGGTCCATAGTCATTGATGACCTTGGTGCGTTTAAAGACGACCAAATACACAGGGCAAGGTTTGAAGGGAAGGTCATCTACAATGGAGAGAAATCCGAAATAGATATGGGTAAGGTTAAATTCCTTGTCCCCGCAGACAATACTGAATGGAAGTTAAGACGTTTAATATATTTACTGCCCTTTTCCAGTAAAGGGGTGAACTATGTGTTGAGCGGCTGCAAAGATATAAGGCTATTAGAACTTAATGCCCCGAAGGCGATGGAAGACTGGACCACCCTTTACACGCATCTTCATAAGGGGACTTTAGAAGGTTCATTGGAAAGTCCTGTACTAGGCCCTATGTTAGGGGCGGGGATAATGAAGTTTCATATGGAAGACATCGGAGACTTCTTAAAATCATGCGAGCCAAAGTTCCCTGAAGGAGTGGAGTTCCTTTGTTTTATCTTCGGTGAGGCTTTTAGGGAACTTTTGGGAGTATAAAGGGACAAACCCAGGGAGATACAAATATGATGAACGAATACGATGCGGCAATTATTGGTTCAGGGTTTGGAGGGGCCGTAACCGCCTATAAATTAGCAATGAAGAACTACAGGGTTTGTATCCTTGAGCGGGGCCCGCANTGGACGGGGGAATACTTTCCTGGAAGTGCAGAAAAAAATGTTTACGAGAACGTTCAAGAAATAATCAGTGCCTCCAGACTCATCAAGATGGGAAACTCGCTGGGGGTAAGAGAAGAACTTAGAAGACTGATTCCTCGGTCTCCGATGGAGGAGCTATATGAGCCCCCCCTCTGGGAGTACAGGTGGCTAAAAAAGATGGATGTCCTAACTGCCAATGGGGTGGGTGGAGGCTCACTGATTTATGCCAATGTGCTGTGCAGGGCGCACAAAGAGGCATTTCAGGACTGGCCCCAGGGTATGGATTGGGCCTCGGAGTTGGAAAGGCATTACGATGAGGTAGAAGGGGAGATAGGTACCAATATCGCAATAGGCCATGATAAATCCAGGGCCCTGGAAAGTGCCTCAAAAAACAGCGGAAAGGGGCAATGGAAATCTGTAAACCTTGCTATACAAAAACTTCATGACCGTGTGAACGGAGGGCTAGATTGTGCCATTTGTCACCCCAATAGGAAAGAAGAGGAGCTTAAGGCTGCGAGAGCTAAAGCCTGTGAGAAAGAAAAAGAAGAAGGCTTATGCATGTCCTGCGGCCGCTGTGTCCTGGGCTGTAAGAGGCTTAATAAGCGCACCCTGGACCTGAACTACATAAGAAGGGCGGTGAGGGAGAAAGGGGCACATCTCTATCCAAACCATGAAGTCACCGGAATAAAGCCCCTGGATAATGGTTACCTAATCCTCTGTGACGAGCAAGAAAGGGCCTTTAAGGCTAAGACGGTGGTGATAGCCGCCGGGACCTTAGGTTCAACCAGACTCTTGCTTAGATGCAAAAATGATGGGACCCTGCCCAATTTGAGTGATAAAACCTTGGGCACTAAATTTTCGGGGAACGGTGATTTCCAGGGCTTCGCTTACGATTGCAACATCCCCGTTAATAGTTCCATAGGCCCCACCATTACCTCAGGAATAGATTTTAACCCTAAGACCATTATGGTGGAAGAAGGGGGCATTCCAGACGTCCTGGCACCACTTGCCCAGGCCTTTATCCCTACATTTGGTGTGCTGGCACAATTAATGTCGCTTGAATTTACGGATTTCATAAATCTAATCATGGGCCAAAAGGGACTGGAGTTCAAGGAGGAAGACGTCACCAAGAAATCCATTATGTTCCTCTGCATGGGAAGGGATGGGGCCTATGGAAAGATTAGGTTAAGTGGGGACGATATAGATGTTGACTGGGATGAGGAAGCATGTAAAAAACTGGAGGCATTTATCGAAGGCCTTGAAACGGAGTTACAAGGCCTGTCGGCTGGTATAGGTGGGACCTATTTCCCTAACCCTTTGTGGAGGAACCCTATGTGGGATAAGGGGAAACTTGTAACAGTTCACCCATTAGGTGGATGCCCTATGGGGTTAAACGAGAAAGAGGGGGTGGTAAAGCCCAATGGAGAGGTTTTTGGCCATGATAATTTGTATGTGGCCGACGGCTCCATAATCCCGGCCGCCTTAGGGGTAAACCCTTCCCTCACTATAGCGGCCCTGGCCAACAGGATTGCAGAGAATATCCCCACAAAGACTTAAAGACTTTTTAAGGAGGAATGTCAATGAAGATATTCAAGAAGGGACTTCTTCAAAAAGGCCACCTTCGTTGCGGGTATGGTTACATCACCTATCCCTGTAGCTTCATTATTAGCAAGGAGAGCCCTGGCTGACCAGTACATAGATTTTAAGGTTACAGATATTGAGTGCAACTTTATACACATCTATAATAACAAAGTATCCCTCTGAGCCACCGAAGGTGGCGAAGAATCTCGGCCAAAATAGGAGATTCTTCTCCGCCTCAGGCGGATCAGAATGACGGGTGCTACTGTGAAGATTTTTGCAGAGCGCTCAATCTCTAAATCTCTTACTGTCTACTGTAGTAACCGCGTACCAAACGGAGCGAGGGAATCATGACCCTGGGGCGTATCAAGGCCCATATCCTTGAGCAGGCAAAGACTGAGGCCGAAAGGCTGATTGAAGGGACCAGAGAGGGCCTTAAACTCAGACTCTCCAGGGCCAGGGCCTCTTTAGGGGAGGAGATGGAGGGGAGATTGGCCGCCCTGGACCAGAAACTGCAAGAGGAAAATGCCTTTGCCCTCTCAAGACTACGGGCCCAAAACCACCTGAAACTCCTTGAGCTCAAAAACCAGATAGTGGAAGGCATCTTCCATCGGGTACTTGAACACCTGTTGTCCCTGCCTACCCAGGAGTACCTGGAGCTCCTGGAAGGCTGGCTAAACAGGTTAGAACTAAGGGAGAGGGCTTACCTGAGGCTCTCACCTGAAGATACGAACCGCATAGGAGAGGAGTTGGTAAATAGAATAAATTCCTCTAGGAAGGCAGGAGCGCCGCCGGGCGTCTCCAGTGAGGTACTCTTCCTTGATACAGACACGGCCCCCATCAAAGGGGGTTTTGTCCTCAGGACAAGGAAATTTGAGATAGACCATAGCGTGGAGACCTTTTTGAAACAACTGAAAGAGGATTTGACCCCGAAGCTGGCAGAAGAGCTTTTTGGTAGTAATCAGTAGGGGCAGGNATATAAAAATGCCAAATTCCAAAGCCCAAATGTCAAAAATCAGCAATCAGCTATCAGGAATCAGCAAGTCGTCAGNCCTGCCTCGGNCACGGCTGACTGCTGACTACTTGACTTTCTCAGAGTTCTTAAGGAATCTATGAATACGCTTCTCTACCTGCCAAAGAGAGAGATAGACCCCCACACATGGTGCTTCCTCTCAGGGAGGGTGTGCGCCCTGGAGAACAACCTCCTGAGAAGAGATTCCTTTGAACGTCTCCTCCTGCTGGAAGGACCTGTAGGGGCACAGCATGCTGTGCCCCTACTAACCTCCCTCAAGGAGTCACCCCTGAGGGATGACTTTCTCACACCAGAAGACGTGCTGAACTTTGAGGAAATCCTCCAGCGCCGTTTCTTCCGCCTCCTCCAGGAAGTGAAGGAATTCTCACCCACACTGGTGGTGTGGGAACTCCTCCAGACCAGATACGACCTCATTAATCTGAAAAACTTCCTGAAAGAGAGACTATCTGGCCTCAGCCGTCCCACCCCCTTCCCAAGCCCTTATACTGACGAGACCTGGGAGGCCCTCTTGAGTAGGGGCGTATTGCAATACGCCCCTACCGAACAGACCGAGATGTATCAAATGGCCTTAAACGACCTGAAAGGGCACCTGGAGAAAATTTCAGAAAACCCTGGCCTCGTTGACCTAATCCTGGACGGGGCCTATCTCTCCTCCCTCCCCCATCTGGCAGAAAGGACTGCCTCCCAGTTCATAATGAATTACCACCTTGAATATCAAAAACTTATGGGTATCCTGTTCTCATGGAGGGCCAGTACAAAAGTAAGTAGAGGCGTGGTAACTCCGCCCCTACCCGGGTATGAAAAAACGGTAGAAGATACCCTCATGGAGAGGCTAGAGGCCGCTAGATTATTTGTCTTCGGGCCTGAGAGGGTATTCGGATACCTCAAAGGGCTGGAGACCGAGACCCTTAACCTGAGGTTGGCCATCGGAGGAAGACTCCAGGGTATACCCCCAGAGGACATCAACCGGAGACTGCGTAAGGGTTATGTCTAATGTCGTAGCCATAGGGTACAGAGACGACATCCTCCCCTTCGGGGTATGGGGGATACGGCTTATGCCTATCGCCTCTGCCCATGAGCTTATATCTGCCCTTGACAGGGCAGTCCAGGACGCCACCCTCGCCCTCATAATCGTTAGTGAGGCCGTAGTAGGGGCAGGTTTNAAACCTGTCCCTACAGGTATCCTCAGTCCTTACATGGCCAGGAGTCGCATCCCTATCCTCGTATTACCCACCCATCGGGGAAGCTGCGGTACAGGTATCAGCGAGACGGCGGCCCTAATCAAGACGGCCATCGGGATAGACATACTGGAGGGAACTACCGGAGGATTGTAAAATGAAGATTGGAAATTTCAAATTTAATCCGCCTCAGGCGGATCAATTTCCAATTTTCAGTTTCAAAGCTGCCCCTTACCACCAAGTGGTTACTCTTGCAGTGTAAGAGTCAGAAATTTATCATGCCCGGATAACGACATGACTGAAGGTACAACCAAGTCTGAAGGGGTAATTACAAGGGTAGCCGGCCCCCTGGTGGTGGCCAATGGCCTGGCGGGGACAAAGATATTTGATATGGTCCGGGTAGGCCGCCTGAGACTCCTGGGGGAGGTCATAGAAATCCGGGGGGCGAACTATTCCATACAGGTCTACGAGGAGACGGAAGGAATAGGTCCCGGACAGCCCGTTTACCCCTCAGGTGAACCCCTGAGCGTGGAACTGGGTCCAGGGCTCATCGGCGCCATCTTTGATGGTATCCAGAGGCCACTGGATGTAATCAATGCCCGCATGGGACCCTATATAGTCAAGGGGGCCGGGTATCCGCCCCTATCCAGGGACAAAAAATGGCACTTCCAGCCCACCGCAAAGGAGGGGGGCAGGGTAGCTCCGGGTGACGTCCTCGGTACGGTCAGGGAGTCTCCCCTGGTAGAGCACAGGGTCATGGTACCCCTCGGGGTGGAGGGGGAGTTGACTTACATTGAGGAAAAGGAGGCCACACTGGAGGAGGTCATCGCAAGGATAGATGGTAAGGGCGACCCGGCGGGTCGCCCCTACGAAATCACCCTCCTACAGCGATGGCCGGTAAGACAACCCAGGCCAACCCACAAGAAACTCCCACCTGATGAACCCCTCGTAACGGGGCAGAGGATACTTGATACCCTGTTCCCGGTGGTAAAGGGAGGTACTGCCTGCGTACCAGGGCCTTTCGGGAGCGGTAAGACGGTGATTCAACAGCAACTGGCCAAGTGGGCGGATGCCGACATTATCGTCTATGTGGGCTGTGGAGAGAGGGGCAACGAGATGGCCGACGTGCTCTTATCCTTCCCTGAACTAAAAGACCCCAGGAGCGGCCGTCCCTTGATGGAGAGGACGGTCCTTGTGGCCAACACCTCCAATATGCCCGTGGCGGCCAGGGAGGCCTCCATATTTACGGGCATCACCATAGCAGAGTACTACAGGGACATGGGCTACCACGTGGCCCTCATGGCCGATTCAACCAGCCGCTGGGCAGAGGCCATGAGGGAAATCTCAGGGCGTCTTGAAGAGATGCCCGGGGAGGAGGGATTCCCCCCCTATCTGGGCAGTCGCCTCGCCACCTTCTATGAGAGGGCAGGGAACGTCCTCTGTCTGGGCTCAGAGGGTCGCAAAGGGACACTGAGCGTCATTGGTTCGGTCTCCCCGCCCGGCGGGGATCTCTCCGAGCCGGTCACCCAGGCCACCCTGCGGGTAGTCAAGGTCTTCTGGAGCCTGGACGACAGGCTGGCCTCCCAGAGGCACTTCCCGGCAGTGAACTGGCTTACCAGTTATTCGCTCTATCAGCCCGTGGTGGACGAGTACGCCGGGAAGAGGATTGCCGCAGGATGGAGGGAGAACCGCAGAGAGGCCCTCAGGATACTGCAGAGGGAATCGGAACTGGAGGAACTGGTGAGGTTGGTGGGCATAGAGGCCCTCTCTCCCGAAGACAGGCTCATTATGGAAGTGGCCAGGATGATTAGGGAAGACTTCCTGCACCAGAACGCCTACCATGAGGTGGACACCTATACGCCCATGGAAAAACAATACTTCCTCCTGGAGGTCGTACTTAGATTTTATACCCAGGCCCAGGAGGCCTTGCGACGCGGAATAGAACTGGACAGGATAATTGACCTCCCCGTGAGGGAAGAGATAGCCAAACTCAGGTATATC
>C687J35021_10003487_pt1 | contig 10775 bp, 6 predicted proteins | sample RifCSPhighO2_12_FD_35021 | JGI IMG/M metagenome (IMG submission 35021)
TCGCCAGTAACTAGTTTTTCTACTATTTGTGAGGGAAAATATTTCTTTAAATTTTCCATACGTTCAATTTGATTTCGTAGTTTATTTTGCTCCGTCATATCAATCACAGAATGAATTCTAAACCTAATCGATCCATCTTCTTCCATCACTGGTGCAACCGTTATTGTTAATGGTTGTTCATCTCCATTCTCATGTATTTTTTTAATGTAATAAGTAATTGGTTTTCTTTGAGAATCTTGATGAAGTAAATTCTTTTTATATTCCTTAATGGGTGTTGAATCTTTTGGAAAGAGAATATCAATTTCTTGACCAATCAATTCTTTTCTATGAAGACTTAAAATTTTTTCAGCAGCAGAATTTACTTGCACAATTCTACTATTCATATCAGTCACAATTAATCCTTCTGCAACATTCTCAAATAAGCTGTTCGAATAATGTTTTTCTGTTGTTAGATCTTTAATTGTTTTAGAAATACTATCAGCCATCACATTAAATGACTGAGCCATGTCCCCTAATTCGTCATCGTGCTTTAAATCTGTTCTAGCATGATAATCTCCAGAAGCAATTCTTTTTGCGATATGCGACAAGCTAATAATAGGTTTAGAGATAATTTCAGCAAGATAAATCGCTACAAGAAAAGCAATAATAATGAGACAAATAGCAAGCAATGTGAATTGTACTAATAAGCGGTTGAGTCCTTTTACTTGTTTTTTATGTTCCCCTGTTATGACTCTGTTAATATCATCCAAATAAACGCCAGTTCCTACCCACCACGACGTATTATCTAACATCATAGAATACGCCAGTTTAGGGTATCGCCCTATCGGTTCATTGGGTTTATTCCACAAATATTTAACAAAATTCCCACCTTTTTGCGCTGCATCACGTAACTGCTCAATCACCAAAACACCATTTGCATCTTGAAGATGCAGCAGATTTTTTCCTTCTAATAATCGATCATTTCCATGAGCTAAAACATTACCTTCTAAATCATATAGAAAAAAATACCCTATACCATTATCATATTTGGCATTACGAATAATATCTTTAATTTCTTCTTGAGTTGAGCGCGGAATATTTTTATCTTTAACTGATTTTGTATAAGCTGAAAGAAGTGTAGCAAGCGTTTCTACTTGATGTTGAGTACTTTGACGATACCGTTGTTCAAGCGCTCCTTCTAAATGTCTATTGATGGTGTAATAACTATCCCCCATCGATTTTATAGCAGTAATAGCAATAGTCAGCATACTAATCATGACGAGTAGTACAATAATCGTCTGTAATTTCGTGCGTATACTGCGACGCCGACGCACTTGAAAATCTCCATTCCCTTCTTGTCGCTCGTTCATGAGGTTATTTAGCCCTACCATTAAACAATGTAAAATGTGATAGCTATATATCAATTTTACCCTACTCACCCAAATATTGCCCTAACCAGAAAAAGCTCTTCTATCCAAGCTAACAGAGTTATCTTGTTTATCCTGTTAAATTAATAATAAATTCAATTAGTTAGATATGATAATCTTGAAGGATATCGCGGCTACGACTCATCACAATGTTAATGGCTTGTAACTAACTACCACTCCCCGAATATGCATATGGTTTTCTAACCGTTGTACTAATTCAAACGCCAATGCTTGTTGATACTCAGGGCCAACAAATACTCGAGTACTATTACCAAATGATGTTGTAACCTGTTGTATAAATGCTTTATAACCGTTTAATCGTAAGCGATTAGTTAAACGCAAAGCATCAGATTTATCTTTAAAGCTACCCAATTGAATCACCCAAACAGAACCTTTAAGATGAATGAGTCCATTATTATCTAACGGTAATTTTGTAATGCTAGAATGTGTCATGTTAATCACTGACTTTTTTGTCAAAGTTTTATTAGTCATACGTTTAGTATGACTAACTGGTTTGTTAGTCATTGTTTGCGATTTATTTTCATTGGTTTGTTTATCTAAAGGAATATCAGAAGTCGTTGCATTCGCAAGTAATTGAGGGATGGTATCAATTTGAGCAGATTGTTCTTGTGATAGATTTTGCTGAATCATAACTGGTTGATGATCTAAAAAACTTCCTTCTACCATTTTATCTTCATCAGCATGTACGGATTGTTCAGGAAAAGGCGGTACTTGTATAAGAGCAACATGGGAAGACGATTCATTTTCCCTTTGAAATAAAGGTAAGGCGATGACGACTAAACCAATAACAATTAAAATGCCTAATATTCTATATCTTGATTTTTTTTCCATATACATCATCCTTTAGCCTTCTAACTTTCAATCGATTTTACGTTGCTTTTATTTTTTGCTTGGTTAATTTAGCTAAAAGACGCGCAATTCCTGCACGTATTTCACTACGGTGCATCACCATGTCAATGGCACCATGTTTTAATAAAAACTCACTGCGCTGAAACCCTTCAGGCAACTTTTCATGTATCGTCTGTTCAATCACACGAGGTCCTGCAAAACCTATTAAAGCATTTGGCTCTGCAATAATAATATCACCCAACATAGCCAGGCTAGCTGATACACCACCCATGGTCGGATCGGTTAATACTGAAACATAGGGTATTTCTTGTTCAGCAAGCATGGCTAACGCCGCACTTACTTTAGCCATTTGTAACAATGATATCAATGCTTCTTGCATTCTAGCGCCACCACTGGCTGAAAAACATATGAGTGGTACACGCTGTTCAATACACACCCTTACCGCACGTACAAAACGTTCTCCCACTGCAGCGCCCATAGAACCACCAATAAAACTATATTCAAAAGCAACCACCACCACTTCTAACCCACACAAGCTGCCACGCATCACAATCAAGGCTTCTTTTTCACCTGTTTCCTTTTGTGCGGCTGATAAACGATCTTTATACTTTTTTAAATCCCTAAATTTAAGCTTATCTTCTGGACCAACGTCTTCTGCAATTTCAACTCTTGAATGAAGATCTAAAAAATAATTTAACCGTTTTCGAGCAGAAATCCGCATATGATAATCACATTTCGGGCAAACTTCTAAATTTCGTTCCAACTCAGAACGATAAAGAACTGAATGACAATTCTCACATTTAGACCATAATCCTTCAGGAACGCCTTTTTTTGAATTAACGCCTGTTCGGATTCTAGATGGCAATAATTTTTTAAACCAGTTCATTATGTTAACCTTAAATGCTAATGTGAAATATTATATCAGAAATACAGGGTCCGGTAATTGGAAAATATAAGGTTCAGGGTAGCGTATTTGAATAAGATATAAACCTTCTGGTGGAGCAGTTTCAGCTGCTGCTCGACGATCTTTTGCTTGCAAAACATCTCTCATCCATTCAGGATCTTGAAACCCAGCACCAATTTTCATTAGCACCCCAGCAATATTGCGTACCATATGGTGTAAAAATGCATTAGCTTCAATCTCAAAAATAACAACATCATGATAACGTCGAATGCTAAAATCAATTACATGACGCATAGGTGATTTGGAATGACATTGTGATGAGCGAAATGAAGTAAAATCCTGCTCACCCATCAGATAAGCTGCTGCTTGCTGTATGCGTAAAATATCAAGCGGATAATTATGCCACACCATTTGATTAGAGAAAATAGCAGATCGAATGGGATGATTAAAAATAATATAACGATACCGACGTGATAAAGCAGTAAATCGTGCATGAAAACGATAGTCCACTTGCCTGGCCCATTTTACAACAATCCTTGGTGGCAAATAAGAATGACTGCCCCATATCCAAGCGTCTACATGACGTTTAGCTCGTGTGTCAAAATGAACAACTTGCCCTGTAGCATGCACACGAGCATCCGTGCGCCCTGCGCAAATAAGATGGATAGGCTCGTTAGCTACTTTTGATAAAGCATCCTCCAAACAACCTTGAATAGTCATCATACCCGGTTGTGCTTGCCATCCATAAAAACCATCGCCATTATATTCAATACCAAGTGCAACACGCATAGTTAAGCAATCATACTCAGTAGATGTCTAGCTTCCTGTTGTTGAACATCGCTTCCTTTTTGAATAACATGGTTTAATATGTTTTTTGCTAATTGCTTTTTACCAGTTTCAATATAAGCACGAACCAAATCAAGTTGTGTTGCCATCTCATCACCACCAGCAATTGCTCGAATATCGCTAGCAATAATTTGATAGGATGTCGAAGTGGTTTTTGCAGTGACGCATTTCTTTGCACCGAACAACCTAAGAATTAAAAATAATCCCGCCGCGAAAATAACTGTTGAACTTATTCCTACAGAAATAAGAATAAACAAATAACTTTTAATAAATAGCGAAACTATCATATAAAATACCCGAGTTAGGCAATCAAGTTAATTAAATACTCTGCGATTTGAATCGCATTTAATGCTGCACCTTTACGAAGGTTATCCGCCACAATCCATAAGTTCAAGCCTTGGTGATGAGAAATATCTTCGCGTACTCGACCAATATAAACATAATCTTTACCTGCAGCATCTTTTACTGGCGTTGGATAAGGATATTCTCCCGTAATTAATTTAACGCCAACAGCATTGGAAAGCAATTGGATCGCATGTTCCACTGTGATTTTAGATTTTGTTTCGAGATGAACTGATGCAGCATGACCATAAAATACAGGTACTCTTACCGCGGTTGGATTAATGGCAAGCGTTTCATCATGATAAATTTTGCGAATTTCCCATACTATTTTCATTTCTTCGCGTGTATAACCATTCTCTTGAAAATCATCAATGTGCGGTAATACATTAAAAGCAATTTGTTGAGAATATGTCTTAGGTTGAATAATCTCATTCGCTAGTAATTGCTTAGTTTGTTCAGTCAATTCCTGCACAGCCTCTTTACCAGCGCCTGACACTGCTTGATAAGTAGCGATATTCATACGTGTAATGCCTACCGCATCATAAATAGGCTTTATTCCAACAGCAATAGGAATGGTGGTACAATTTGGGTTGGCTATAATATTCATTTTTCGATAATCAGCTAATACCTGAATATTCACTTCCGGAATGACAAGAGGAACATCTGGATGATTACGATAAACATAACTTTTATCAATCACAATACAACCCGTTGCAGTAGCTTTAGGCACGTACTCAGCAGTAAGTTGGTTATTAACACAGAAAAAAGCAATATCTGCTAATCGAAAATCAAATGTTGCGAGATCGCTAACAAGATAAGCCTTATTACAAAACATTAATATCTTACCAATCGATTGTTGACTAGCAAGCAAATATAAGTTTTCTACTGGAAAATTTCTCTCCTCAAGCAAAGAAAGTAAAGTAGTACCAACAAGGCCTGTGACACCCACTATTGCAATGGAACACCCCAAAGACATAAATCACCTTTTAAAGCTTATTCCTTGCAACCATACACTGATCGCTTCCCCCATTAATTGAGGACAAGTCTCTTGTGCAAGATGTAACTCTTCCCCAAGATCAATGATTTCAATACGAGAAAAATGTTCTTTTGCCCACACGACTGTTGCAATCGTAGTAATAAATCCTGGCACAGAATAAAACATCAATTTTGGTAATTTTGAGTGAGTTAATTTTCTTGAATAAGCAGCAATTAATTGATTCACCTGACTTTTATTACCTCTCTCCAATAATTCTTTAAGATATCTCACAATAGGCCTTGCTGTTCCAGTCTGTATGAATGGCTGCCGATAGCATTTCATCGCCTCAACGGATAACGGTTGCATAGCAATCTGCGGAATAATTTTATCAATAAAAGAAACTCCGCTTCTCATCATATCTTCCATACCTTCTTGCTCTGCTAGTATTGTTAACTGTTCCCCTAGCGGTAATGAAAAATCATGATAATCCAATGTGCGCAAAAAAGCCTCATAGAAAACCAATCCTGTACAATTTGTTCGATGATGCGTAGCATAATGAAATCCAATGACTGATCCCCAACCATGCATGACCAAAATAATCTTTTTCAGATTGAGTATTTTAATAAATTGCTCAATATACCGAATGTGATCCTGTATAGAATAATCTATATTTGGTTTATCCGAATAACCAAACCCTATCAAATCTGGGGCAATACATCGCCCTAACGGAGAAAGATAGGGCAGTATATTTCTCCACAAATAAGATGAAGTAGGCACCCCATGGAGAAACAAAATTGGATCTCCCTCTCCTGCTTCAATATAATGTAGTTTTGAACCCTCTACCTCAATATATTTTGAAGTATAACTGCATGCTTCTAAAGTTCTACTGTTAGACATATTGGCCATCCTATGCTGCCTGCGCAAAATCAAATAATTCTCTTAATACGACAGAGTACGTCACAAAAGCAACCGTATCACTAGATTTAATATCAGCAAGTAGCTTTTTCCAACGATCCATCAAAAATTGATAGCGATTGATCCAAATATCAATGCGCTGCTCAATATTCATGTCTTTTGTATCTTTACTCTTCATACTTAATACTCTAATACTTAATTTACGTTGCACTCGATCAAGATCATCACGAAAACCCGCTCTAGCTAATTCATCCCACAGGTTTTCCACCACATAAACATTCATTAATTCTCTTAACCAATTCAATTCAAGACGATTGCCTAAAATATAATAAGTTTTAGCAACATCGAGCAAATCAAAATGATACTTTTGCGCTCCCTCAATAATATCCAGCGAGGTATATAATGTATTATAATTCACAATATATTTTGATAATTGTGTAGGAACCCCTTGTTCTATCAAATACTGCATTGCCATTGTAAACGCTTCTTTATCAGGAGCATCTAATAACTCAGGTAACGCTTTAACTAGACGAACAACAGAAGGTGAAAAATGATCCACGGTATCTTGAATATTAATGGATGCTTTTCGATTACGTAAAAACCATCGTGTTGCGCGACGAATGAGATAATAAATTTGCAACATCATTTGATATTGGATAGTAGAATTAACTTTATCATCTAAAGCCGTAATTTGTTGCCAGAGATCCTCCATAGAAAAAATTTGCTCCGCTGTCACAAAAGAACGAATAATGAACGCGAGCGAAGCACCCGTCTCCCGCTGCAAGCGTTCAACAAAGTTAATTCCCATACGATTGGCAATGCTTTTGCATAACTGAGTGGCTACAATCTCACGACGTAGACTATGTTCTCTCATTGAAGCGCGATATTTTCTATGCAACTGTTTTGGAAACGCTGTTAATAAATACTGATCAAAATACAAATCTTCAGGTACATCGGTATGCAAAATATCTTGTTTCAAATACATTTTACAATAGGCCATCAACGTAGCGATTTCAGGACGGGTAAGGGGTTTATTGTTTGTTTTACGTTCAATTAATGCCTTATCATCAGGTAAACATGCCAATTTTCTATCTAAACGTCCAGACTTCTCAAGATCATTCATGTAATAGCGTAGTAAATCCATTGTTTGCTGAGCAACAGATGCTTCTAAACTCAACATTTGCGTTTGTTCCTCATTATCAAGCAACACTAAATCAGCGACATCATTCGTCATTTTTTCTAATAGTTTATTGCGTTGCTCCTTGCTCATTTCTCCTTTCACCACTAAACCATTCAACAATATTTTGATATTAACTTCATGATCTGAGCAATCAACACCTGCTGAATTATCGATAAAATCAGTATTAACAATACCTCCTTGCAAGGAATATTCAATTCTAGCAAGTTGTGTCATACCCAAGTTTCCACCCTCAGCAATCACTTTGGCATTTAACTCCGTAGCATCGATACGAATATTGTCATTGGTACGATCACCCACATCCACTTGCGACTCTTGAGTGGCTTTAACAAAAGTTCCTATTCCACCATTCCAAATTAGATCAACAGGCGCTTTTAATATGGCACGAATAAGTTCATTAGGCACCAAAGCATCTTTTTTGAGATTTAATATTTGTTTAATCTCTAGTGAAAGTTTAATCGACTTTGCAGAACGATTAAAAATTCCTCCACCTGAAGAAAGGAGGTCAACATTATAATCTATCCACGTCAATCGAGGTGATTTAAATAAACGCTCTCGTTCGGCATAGCTTTTTTCAGCATCTGGATTAGGATCTAAAAAAATATGATCGTGATTAAAAGCAGCGATCAACCGAATATGTTTTGAAAGTAACATACCATTACCAAATACATCGCCCGACATATCACCGATGCCAACGACTGAAAAATCATCTTTTTCCGGATGAATGCCAAGTTCTCGAAAATGGCGTTTAACTGAAACCCATACACCCCGAGAAGTAATACCAATTTTTTTATGATCATAACCAGTAGAACCACCCGATGCGAAAGCATCATCAAGCCAAAACCCATATTGCTGTGCAATATCATTAGCAATATCTGAAAATGTTGCTGTCCCTTTATCTGCTGCAACAACCAGGTAAGGATCATCGTCATCATAGCGAACAACATTTTTCGGAGGGATAACCGTACCATTTTTAAGATTATCAGTGACATCCAACAAACCCTTCACAAATATGGAATAACAATGGATAACTTCTTTCATATATTCATCACGATTGATGCCAGGTGCTCGCTTCACCACAAAGCCACCTTTTGCCCCTTCAGGCACGATAACAGTGTTTTTCACTTGTTGTGCTTTCATTAATCCCAATACTTCCGTACGGAAATCTTCTCTCCGATCTGACCAACGCAATCCCCCTCTCGCTACTTTGCCCGCACGCAGGTGTATACCTTCCACGCCTGGAGAGTAAACAAAAATTTCGTATTTGGGTCGAGGTAAAGGTAAATCTGAAATCATTAAGGGATCCAATTTAAATGCAAGATAAAATTTATCTTGCCCTTGATCAGTTTTTTGAAAGTAATTCGTTCGCATAGTTGCCTGAATTATTTCTAACAGACGACGTAATATTCTATCCTCATCAAGACTAACCACAGCATCCAATAATTGTTCAATGTCAGTGACAAGCGTTGCCATATCTCTACGCTGATGTTCAGGATCAAAACGAAGTCTAAACAAACGAACTAATAAACTTGTTATTTCAGAATTATTCACTAACGCTTCTTCAATATAGGCTTGACTAAAAGTAAAGCCCACTTGTTTAAGATATTTAGTATAAGCACGCAACATAGCTGTTTCTTGCCAAGAAAGCTTTGATTTAAGAACCAAACGGTTAAACCCATCATTTTCGGCTTCACCAAACCAAACTTTACTAAACGCCTCTTTAAAAATATCTTTAATGTTATTAACATTTATTTCTGGATTGACCGCATACGTCATATCAAAATCATTAATCCAAATTAACTGTTGATGTATTAATTTTACTTCATGCTGTCTTTCGCCAATAATACGTAACCCCATGTTTTCTAAAATAGGCAACACATCGGATAAGATAATAGTTTGTTCTGCATGGAATAATTTAAAACTCAAAATATTATTTCCATTCAACCGATTAAGCCGCATGCCTAATTGATTTTCTTCGCTCAATGTTTCAATAATATTAATATCATTTAACGCTTCATTGGGTGAGTAATGTTCTGTATAACTTGCAGGAAAAGCTTTTTTATATTTGACATAATATTTTAAACCATCTGCTTCACCATAAAGCTGAACTAATTGATCTTTTAATTCATTTGACCACGATCGTGCGACAGTTATTAATTTTTTTTCTATCTGTGAAACGTTATAATCAACGGGAATTTTTGGATTGACGCGTACTAAATAATGAATACGTGCCAGAGCTGAATCAGAAAAATAAGTCGTAAATGAACTTTCTGTCCCTTTAAATGATTGTAATAACACCTCCTGTAATAGTTGAGCTAACTCGGTTGTAAAAATTTCGCGAGGTACAAATACCAAACATGAAAAATAGCGATAAAACGCATCACGACGTACAAGTAATCTAACCCGTTTGCGTTCTTTTAGTTGAATAATATTTAATGTTAAATCAAATAATTCTTCCTGGTTTGCTTGAAATAAATCATCGCGAGGCAATGTCTCAATAATATGTACAGCTTCTTTTCCATCGTGACTATCCGGTGGGAACCCTAAGCTCTGTAATACCTTATCAACCTTATGTCGTAAAAAAGGAATTTGCCTAGGACTAGAATGATAAGCAGTAGAAGTATACAACCCAATAAATCGACGTTCACCGATCAATTCACCTTTCTCATTAAAACATTTTACACCAATATAATCTGTATAGGCTTCGCGATGAACAGTAGATAAAGTATTTGTTTTTGCAATAATTAAAATATTTTCAGAAAGAGCCATTTTTCTTGCTTGTGGCGGCAACTCTGAATAACTCTTAGAAGACCCTGCAGAAATCTCATCACGTAACACCCCTAATCCTGACCCTGGAATAGCTTGCAATGCGCGATTAACATCATCACCAATTAATTTATAATCGCGCGCTCCTAAAAACGTAAAATTATTATTAATCAGCCAATGTAAAAAATCTCGTGACTCCACAACTTCAGCAGAATCGAGTGCAAGTGGATGATTTTCCAAATCATCTAAACACTCTGCTACACGACTCGCCATTTTACGCCAATCACTAACAGCAAGACGTACATCCTCTAATGATCGCTCGATACTCACTTGTAATGCTTGTATAGATTCAACATCTGGTAATCGATCAATTTCAATATAAATTGGTGCTTCGGATAAAGCATCTTTTTCTATCGCACCAGATGGTAAAAATTGAATCACCTGATGCTGATCACGCCTAATTTTTAAACCTCCAAAATTTATAATAAAATGGATCTCATAATTGTATTGATTAACAACCATACGCGTGGAATCCACCAAAAAAGGTAGGTC
>C687J35021_10003488_pt1 | contig 10771 bp, 20 predicted proteins | sample RifCSPhighO2_12_FD_35021 | JGI IMG/M metagenome (IMG submission 35021)
GAATCAATTCACAATGCGCCGTACCATGTTTTCGGTCACGTAACAACAAATTTCCCAATACGTTATCGTAACAAAATCGGTATTGATACCGGATGCGTATCTGGCGGGCATTTATCAATGGCCTCCTTTACTGAAAGAGGGGTTAAAACTTTCCGTTTGCAGTCGCTACAAGAACAGACAGAAGAATTTATAGATTTATTTGCCGATAGAGAAAGAATAATTGATTTGGCAGAATTAGAGCCTAGAGAATATGGTAGAATGCGTTGGGCCGCCAGAAATAAAGTTTCGTTCATTAGTGGTACAATGGCTCCTGCCGATGCTTCGGATAATAACATCGAAAGTTTGGATAGAGCGTTCGACTATTATCGTAAGCATGGTATAATGAAATTAACCTTACAGCCAAAATACATGGGGTCACGATGCAATGTTTATCTTTCGGAAAATATTAATGAATGTTTTGCCGTTTCTAGAAATGGCTTTATTATAAAACCAGACAAAGTTAATCTGGAAAATGTTTTTAAAACTCTTCAGAACAAATTCAAAGATAAATTGAAAGAGTGTAAATTGATTGTACTTGATGGCGAACTAATGCCGTGGCGTGCATTGGGCGCCGGACTTATCGATGAAGAATTCAAAGTTGTCGAATCGGGCGTCCAAACCGAATTAGATGTGCTGCAAAGTTCTGGATTTGAAAAAGTTTTAGAACAGACAAAGAATGAATTGACATCTTCCGGTTTCGTCGAAGAGGCAAATTCCTTATCAAAAGATCAACTGACAAAGAAATTCGGGCAATCGAAAGTCGGCACATTTAAAAATATTTTAGAGAGACCTTTATCTCCTCTTGTTGAAATTCAATCAGCACTAGACATTTACAAAGAGCAAATTAAGTTATTCGGGGAAGATATCGTTTCCACCTTTAAACCGTTCGGAATATTGAAGACAGTTTCCATAGATGGTTCCGAGAAAAATTATCAATCTAATGGAGAATCTAATTTAGAGCAATTTAAAACTGTATCTGAAGATGATTACGTAGTCGTTGACTTAAACGACCAAAAAACTATAGAAGATGCACACACATTCTTCAGTATAATTACACAAGATAGGAAAATGGAAGGCGTTGTGGTCAAACCGCAGATTATCGAATCTAAAGTTGCACCAGCACTTAAAGTGCGTGGTCAACGCTATTTGACTATGGTGTATGGATACGATTATTTAATGCCAAAGAAGTACAATAGACTCTTAAAATCTAAGCATACAAGAAAGAAAATAGAAACGTCGATTAGAGAATTTCGCATCGGGCAAAAAATGTTGAGTATTAGACAAGATGATATAGTAGAAAATAATCAAAATTATTTACATTTAGTAGCGTCGATGATCACCGAAGAAAAGTTCGGAAAAACATTGGACCCTAGACTCTGAGAGGTTGTTTAAATGTCTTCTATTTCTCCTTGGGCTTGGAAGGGCGATGGAGTTTTACTTGTACGTCTATATTTAATCGATTCCTCTACGATAGAAATATTTCCTAAGGAAGTTAATGAGCAACTTAGAATTGAAGTTGATGCTGGGATTCTTAGGATATTAAAGAAGAGTTCTCCGCCCTATACCAATTGGTGCAACGTATTCGTGTGTCTATTAGATAAAATTTTATTCTTCGAATGTAAAAGAAAAGATGTCGAAGAAGTTGTTATCAAATATAATAAATCTCATTTTTGAGGAATCGATGTGAACGAATATATTTCTGTAATTAGAAGTACTCGATTAAAATATATTCTCGATATTCCAAATTATAAATACTTATATTTAGATGAATATAAAATATTAGAAGTTCCGGAAGATATTGCTGAAAAATTTGAAATTAAATTTGTGTTTAATCAAATAGGAAGCAAGTACATTGTTTTTACGTTTATACGAGGATATACACCATATACGAGTGATAGTGAGGGAAGAAGTATTTGTAGCAAAGATGACTTTTTTACGGCGTGTCGTGGGACGTTAGGAGATATGTATTGTACAATAAAAAACGAAAAAGATGTTCAAGATTTCATCGATTCTAATATCGATGCATATGAGACGTGGTGTACTGGCGAATTAATAAAAACCCCACATGAAATACGGACACGATTATTAGAATTTGTAGAGAATAATTCTTCGAAGTTTATCAGTATAAAGTGGTGAAAATATATGGCAAAATCTAAGACTAAGTTAACGAATGGAATGTTTTCGTGTGATGTAATAATCGAATCTGCAGCAGATGAAGATAAACTGAAATTAGATAGCATATGTAGTTGCCACGGCAAACCAAAGTTATTGGGACTCAAATGTGAATGCGGGAAAGTTTATGCAAATGTTAAAGACCCTCCTATGTATGGGTTTCCGGTTCGTCCTTCTAAACATGAGGGCAAATTTGATTATGATGTAGTTCTTACAAAGGAAAAAGCGAAAGAACTCTTCGAAGTAGAGAATTCTACTATAGAAGTAGTTAAATTCATAACGTTGGATGATTTGGCGAGAAATTTCGCCATCGTTAATACGGAATATTTAATTCCTGATGAATCGGTTAAAAATCCAGCTTCGATTAAATTGTACCACGCCTATGTCAAAGTCTTGAGTAAGAATGGTTGGTGTCTACTGGCAAAATTTGCAAATCGTGGTAAAGTTCGACGCTATGCTTTGATAGGAGATAAATACCGTAACGTTTTGATGGCACAAGAAATTGTAAATCTGAAAGATATGCCAGTTAGTATTACGCCAGTAGATTTATCTGCTTCTGAATTAGAATTTGTAAATAAACAATTTGATTCTCTCATATCTAAGGACGCTTCTCTTCCAGAACCAGAAGATAAATTATTCAAATTCATTAAGAATGAAAAAATGACAAAGAAAAAATCTGACAAGGTAAAATCCGATATCGAAGAAAAAGTTAAGAATGTAAAAGGAAAGTCAAAAGAAGATAATAAACTGGTGAATACCCTTGAAAGCAAGTGAATGGTTATCCCAAGATAAACTTTCCACGAAGCGAAATGAAGTTAGAACAGTTTCCGAAGAGTTATTGGAAGAAATAAAGGATAAAGCAGAAGCAACAATTAATACATTGCCAAAATCGATGCGTCCAGAGAAAGTGTATGAGAAAGTTAGACCGGATATCATTCAAGGTTTAACTAGTATTTCACTATTGGCTATATCTGCTCACGACGCTGCAAAGGAGCGAGGATTCGATGCCTCGCACGATATTGAACAAATGGATAAAATATTACGTCCGGCATTGGGAATTATTATGGAATTTGTTGCTACATGGGAACGAGCATATCGTAAGAAAACTAGATAGAGGCAAACAAATATGCTACAGTTTGAAACAGAAATACAGAGTCTCCTATCGATATATTCAGATAAATCTACAATAGAAATTACTACGACTGCCGATGATGATGTAATGGAAAATTTAATAGAGGAATCAGATGTTCGTGGTTTGAGTTTAAAACATAAAATATCCAAAGATGGTACAAAAATAATTATTACGTTGTCTGGTAGAGCATATGCATTGGCCATGTTTTTAGTCTATATAAAGGGGTTATATTCGGGAGCTGAATTAAATTCGTCTAAGAGAAATAAAACGGAAAATAAAGAAAAAGATGCTGATGAGGGTATGTCTAGTTTACCAGACATAGACGATTTACTTGATAAACGGATGTGTTAATTTATGATATTCGATAAATCAAAAATATCTAGTGATGCTGCACTTGAAATTTCAAACCATTTAAGACGTTTTCAAAAAGACATTGATGATTTTGGATTGTTAATGGATAAACACGGAATTACAATTAGTAGTGAAAATGTAGAAGATATGAGTTTGTTTAAATCTGCAACGTTACGAGTATCTAAATTAGCGGGACGCGATGATTTGTTTGTTGTATTCGCACTCCTGCCTGTAGTTAAATCTTCTTTGACGAAATTATCTTCCGAATTAGAACCTCTTAGAGTAGTAGAAGTGAAACAAGATGCAGACTTGAACTTGGATAAATATAGGTGAATGGGAATGGTCCCGCGCGTGTTTAAAACACCATCCGAAATAACGGTTGAATTTATATGATTCCTGATTTTTCCTTATGTGAAGACTTTAATGAAAATAAACTGCCTCTAAATGGTATTATAGAAATAAAAGAAGATGGAGGTTTAATTCGATGGACGGGAACCGAATTAATTTCTCGCAGGGGCGAAATTGTAACAAAACGTTTTCCAGATGTAATACCATTCTTACCTAAAGATTGCGCTCTTGATATGGAAATGTGCGTATTTGGTTCTTGGGAACCAATTAGGGCCAGTAAATTTGAAAATGGTTATCAAAAGAGATGTTTACTGAAGAATAGTAAATCTATAGAATTATGTTCAATAGATTATCCATGTACTGCATATGTTTTTGATTGCCTTTCGTGGAAAGGTAAAGATTTGAGAAATTTGCCATTTTCAGAACGGCGAAAATATTTAGAAAAAATTGGTACCATTAAAGATGATGATGATACTCCTAGAGTAATAGTAGCGGAACAATATCCAATGTCGTCGTTTGACGAATTAAAACGTTTGATTGATAAGCATAAATTAGAGGGCGTGGTTGTAAAGGATTTAGATGCCAGTTATTCTGGAAAACGTTCTTTTTCCATGATGAAATGGAAAAATTATAAAGACGCAGTATTCAAAATTCTTCGGACAGAAAAAACCGATGACGATGGTTTCGTTGCGTATGTAGAATTACAAAATGGTGAGGAACAAAGAGTTGTGATTAATGATAGGTCGCTGCAAGTAAAAGCGACCGTATCGGGCGCTTCTCTTAAGGTGGGCTATCTTAACCTGACTGATGATGGTAAATTACGACAGCCCTTTACGAAAGATGTTATTGAACCATTAGTCGCAATAGCGTCTTCTTCTAAGAAAAAGAATACGTTTTGTGTTGAATGCGGTGCTACATATCAGAGCGATTCCGTAAAGTTTTGTAGTGAATGTGGAACAAAAAGAATGCAGGTTGTTAACTAAATGTATCCATACGATATTATTGAAATTAAGCGTTTAGCAAATATTCCAATCGATACGTGTAATCACACTTCATATGATGGCTATTGTCATCCATGTGTAAATAAAGCAATTGAAATAGCCATTACAGAAACAACTAAAAGATGTTAATACGAGGTGCGTTAAATGAACGTTGAAATGATAAGAGACGTACTGTACGACAGAAACAAGACCTTATACAATAAGGATGCAGTAGGACGTATCCATGTTGTAGGTGTTGGAGGCATTGGAAGTTGGGTGTCTATATTTGCGGCTATGCATGGATGCAGAGATATCCATGTTTACGATGGTGACGATTTGGATTTAACGAATCTGAATAGACTTCCTTTTTCGATTGACGATGTGGGCGATAAAAAAACAACAGTAGTTTCTAGGTTCATCGAAAGAGTACGTCCAAAAAATAGTTGTGGTGTTGTTGTTACGGAACATGATGTAGTCTCTGATTCCAATGATTTGAAAGATGTTAGAGACGGAGACGTTGTTGTAATCTGTGTCGATTCTGCAGAACAGAATAATTTAATCATGAATTCTCTAAAAGAAAAGAAAAATGTAAAAATTATTAGAGGCGCATACAACGGAGATAAGATTACAGTAATGGACGGCGGCGAACAATGGGTTATTGACGGAGAAGTAGGCGGATATGGTAGTGTACCTTCTTATTTGGCACCTCCTACGGTAGTATCTTCTCTCATTATGGAAAAGATATATAGACCTGGAAGTGCAGAAATTGATATTAACGCAGTACCTTTAAAGAATCTCAATGGTAAGAGTGAATAGAAAAAGATACGGTGATATTTTGACTCGTATTGGTTTTGATTTAGTAGGAACATTGTTGGTAGTACAAGGACGTTCGCCTTCCGTATTCCGAACAGCGGAACCAAGATACGAAATAATTAATATTTTGAAAAAAGAAATTGAATTAGGTACAGATATATACATTATATCTGCAAGAGTCGGAACTGTTCAAACGTTAAAAGAAGCTAGAAGTGCATTGAATAGGTATGGAATACCCGACACAGTACCATTGTTAATGCAACCATATTGGAATGGGGTGGAATCGGCGGTTCAATTTAAAACCGGCATGATAAAATTGTTAGGCATAGATAAATACTATGGAGATAGCGAACGTATTGATGCTACTGCTTGTAAAAATGCCGGAATAAAATTCGTTAGTGTTGGCGGAGACAGATATGGATAATACGTTTTCGGATTTGTTATGTCATCTTTGGGATAACATCTGTATTAATTTAGGAGAAATAGAATATGAAGATAATCTCTGGAATAATCTTCAACGTAATCTCCGTACTAATTTAATGGTTAATCTCTGGTTTATTCTAGAGTAGTTTGATAATAAGGAATGGTTAAATATGGCAAAAGTCTATGAAGTAGAATTTGATATTGAAGGAACGTATCAAGATATAATACACGAAGTATTGTCTTGGTGTGAAGAACGAATCGAACGTCACGTCGGAACTCCTATAAAACTTAATAAGGATTCGACGTTCGAACATGAAATTGGAATTGATTTAACTACACGAACTATAGATAATCAATCTTGGGTTCTAGAATATAAAGTTCCACAGCAATCCGACCCACGATTTGATTGGAAATCTTGTATATCATTACTTGAATTGCACAATAAAGTGACATTCAATCTTTCGCTTGAAACAACAAACGTTTACGCATTTCCATCTCGCCCTAGAATAATTCCAAATTTAATATCGAAATTTAATTGTTCTAAGAATGGATGGAATCTACATCGGATTCCTATTATTGTATCGGAGAATAATGAATTGTTATTCTTAAAACAATTAAAATCTGATGATAGACCATTGCCGTTTGTAGCAGTAAGTCAATTAGCAGACGGTTCAACATATTTCGATATGGATAAGTTAGCAGACGTTTTATGTGGGATATCAAACGTCTTTTTATTGGACAGAGAAACTACCTTCGCAATAAGCGATACATTGGGTAGAGAATGGTCCGTTTTCAACGGAGCGGCTAGAGTATATATGCCACGATTAGGAAATGATATGTACAAACATCCACTCTATACTCCAAATTATATCAGCGAAAAGGGACATGAAAAAGTTGCACGAAAAATTTTCAGAGATTTAATCGATAATTCATTGAATCGACAGAAGAAAAATTCAATCGGATTAGAAAGTGCTCCGTTATTACTTTCGAAGGCCGTATGATGATAGATAATCATCTTGGGCTTGGGATATGGTTGAAAAATTGAGGTGGAAACATGTCTTATGTAAATAACGAACATTTACAAGTGTTCAAATCTAGTGGCGGGGGCTTAGTTTGCGCGACCAAGCCTATACGTGCGGGTTCGTTCTGTTTTGAGTCCAGTTCTAGAACGAAAATGATTGAACACTTGCGCGGACACGCGGAGAAAGTTTCGCCTATTTCTTTTGCTAGATTCGAACGAGAATTGAAAGATTTTGGTGATATAGTATGCGATTGTCAATGGGATGAAACCACTAAGACGCACAGTGGTTGTCGAGTTAGTCAAAACATATAAAATATCTCTGAAGGGAAGTAGTAGTATGGGCGTGTATTGTACAATATGTAATCAAAGTGCTCGTCCAGGATTTCCCGTGTATAATCCGTCTGGACGCATTGGTTCGGTCGTCCACAAAGGTAAATGCCCACCCAGTCCGTCTCGCAAGTTCGTTGGTAAAGCCAAGAAAGTAAAGATTATTCGTTTTGGAAATACCTGGGACACTGATTTATGAAATAAATGGAGTCGATAAATAATGATTGGAACATTTGAACCTTTTCAGAAAATTCCACGGTTAAATCGCGAATGTTTCATCAGTGAAAAAATCGATGGAACAAATGCCACGGTATATGTTATACACACGCCTGAAGGCGCGACAGTTCATGCCGCAAGTCGTAATAAATTGATTACCATCGATGACGATAATCACGGATTTGCAAAGTGGGTTAAAGAACACGAAGAAGAATTAAAACAATTGGGTCCGGGAATACACAGAGGGGAATGGTTTGGTCCCGGCGTTAATCGTAGGTCGTATGGACTGAAGCAAAAACAATTTGCGCTATTTAATATTGGAAGGTGGAACTCGGACAATCCGCCGCCTAAATGCTGCGTAGTTGTTCCACTTCTTTATAAGGGTATTTTCTCTACTGAAAAGTGTAACGAATTACTGGATGATTTGAGAAAAAATGGTAGTAGGTTGGACGCCAATACAAAAGCGGAAGGAATAGTAGTCTATCACGTTGCTGGAGACTTATATTTCAAAGCAACGTGTGAAAATGACGAGTCTCATAAAGGACAGAGCGAGTGATTTATGATTCATCGTCATCCGAAGGTAGATTCAAAATTTAATGAAATCGTAGATATAATAGAAAAAACCCCAGGCATAAGTTACTCCGAGATTATTAAAAAATCAGACACTAGTTCTAGTAATGTATTGTGGCACATAAATCGTGCAAGAAAACTAGGATTGATTGTCAGAGTAAAAATATCACACAGACATCAAGTAACTTTTTTTTCAACAAAGAAACAGATATCAGACGATTCTCGTAGAATACTCACTTCTCTTTACGGTAGAAACAAAGAAATAAAATTTCACATTTTAGATATCCTTCGGACTCAAGGACCTATGAGGAGGGTACATCTTGCTAAGAATATCGGGGTCATACCAAATGTTCTCGACTGGCATGTGAAATTGCTACAAAATTCCGGCGTAGTTAAAATAGAAAAGTTGTCACATAATTCAAGTTTAATTAGTATTAATGAAGGCAAATGGATGGATGAACTCGCGGGACTAATTGGTACTAAATTTTAGGGCGGAATAATCTGCTGTTTTCACCAAAAGGAGTAAATTTTAAAAATGTCATTTCTAAACATATATATTCTAAATCCTCTGGTATTCTTAGGAATACCATTGCTGTTGCTTATAGTTACTAAATCTTACTGGGTAGCATTTTTAGTATTTGTTATTTTAGTTATAATAGATATTTCAATAACGGAGAGTAATTGAAATGTCTCGCGATACTCCCCGAGAGTGTAAGTGGCGTGCTCTTTGCAAGTGCCATCGTTGGATAAGATGTTCAAATCCTCTATGGGAAGGTTTAAAAAATAATAAACATCAGCATATTTGGGTATGTGGAGCACATACATTCAGTAAGTCTCGTAATATATTAAAACCGGACTTAGTTACTGCTACGATATTTAGTAAACTCGCTAAGCCTAATAAGGTCAAAAATAAAAAAGTAGTTTCTCCAACTATCAAAAGGTGATATAGTGGCTCAAATGTTTATTCCAGATATAGGTACATCAATTAGATTGACTACAGATTGGACCTTTCAATTAAGACATGAGTATAGAAATATGCCATTATTGAAGGCAGCTGGATTTACTCCGAAACAGAAAATTTGGGATAATGATAAATATATCGATGACAAGAATTTCGACTATGGTGAACTAACGCCAATAGATTACAGTGCCGAATTCACTACTCCTTTCTGTGTACCCAAAGGAACAATTCTTGTTGTCGATAGAGTTTATATTAGAAGAGGATTAAGAGATTTTTCGTCGTTGACATTTAGAACTAAATCGTCTCCTCAAAAGGAACTCAATAAGAAAGGAATTAAGTTTTGGGCTAAATTAAGCGATGTTAATAGAATTAGTTATGTATTAGTTGAAGACAAGGCAATTCAATATGAATCATGAGGTTCGCTCAAAACAGAAACATATATATTACTAATTAAGTACCTTACATACAAATGGTAAATACATCCCGTGGTGCTTATTTAGAAATTAATAGTGAATTATTCTGGAACAGAGTAACAAAGTATGAGAATGGATGTTGGATATGGAACGGGAATAAATATTCAAATGGTTATGGTCTAGTATCTATATCTCCACTAAACGGAAGACAACGAACACTTAGTGCACATCGTGTTTCATTTTTTCTTCATAACAATATCATTCCATTAGATGATTTGGATCATCTTTGTAGAAACAGAATCTGTGTAAATCCTTTCCATCTAGAAGTCGTTTCTCGTAGAGAAAATTTAATTAGAGGTAAAACGATTCCTGCAGAGAAATCAAAACAAACGCATTGTAAATATGGGCATCCATTGGTCAGTTATATAGTCAGGGGAATGGATATTATTCGAGACGATGTAGTAAACGTAGAGAACATCCGTATAACAGAAAGGTGAACAACATGAGTCATGTGACTACAACAAAAACAGAGATAAATGATTTAGAAGCGTTGAAGAATGCATGTAAAGAACTTAAAATCGAGTTTATCGAAGGAAAAAAAACATACAAGTGGTATGGAAGGTTTGTTGGTGATTATCCCGCGCCACCTAATGTTCCAATTAGCGAACTCGGTAAGTGTGCTCATGCAATTAGAGTACCGGGTATAGAATATGAAATAGGTGTTGTGCAAATGAAAAATGGTAAGTACACCTTAGCGTGGGATTTCTGGGGCCCCGGCGCGGGCTTACAACAGAAGTTCGGAAATAACTGTGAAAAATTAGTTCAAACGTATGCAAAGTACGCTGCCACAAATACGTTTCAAAACAGCGGCTATGCAGTAGAGCAATTGCCCGATGAGAATGGCGAAATGCTTTTACGGGTTAGTAGTGGATGGTAGAATGAGAGAAAGTTTTATAAGGGGTAATCTCTGGTTTAATCTCAGGGATAATCTCTGGTATAATCTCG
>C687J35021_10003494_pt1 | contig 10759 bp, 25 predicted proteins | sample RifCSPhighO2_12_FD_35021 | JGI IMG/M metagenome (IMG submission 35021)
ATCCAACAAATCAAACTGGACTGGCGTACCATCTTTATATTGAATGTACAAATACCCGTTGCTGATAAGCGCTCTTCGCAGCCAACCTCTAAGTAACGTTTGAAATTCGAAATCGCGCATTTGTTCTTCTAAAAACACTTCAACATTCTTATTCTTACTTTTGATGTGAAACCCAGCGCCTACAATGAAGTCCACGTGTTTTTCAACAATGCCGTGAACGTACGGGTCATCACTATACCAACGCTCCATTTCTCCCATATCATAAGGATGCTCTAGTCCTGCATTCTTGATATCAATAGAGCTGCCTTGGCTGCTAACCATCGCTTTTTGACGTAATGGTATGGCGAAAAGGTTTACTTTGTTTTTTGGGAAGAATTGTTTTAAACTGTCAGTCCACGCCATTTAGTAGTTCTCTCTTTTTTTTTTGAAACGAAGTAACTGGGAGAGGAATTTAAGTTTGGAGGATGAAAAAGGGTATTTGGGGGTTATTGCGCTTTTCGCCAGAACCATTCTTTTTCTTCCCCTCCCAAAAAAATTACTTCTTATTATGAATGTAGTAGTTCACATTATTTAATCCTTTCTACGATTGAACCCGAATGCGCTTAGTCCTATGCTTGTTATTTGGCTTAGCCCTGCGTATGCTAGAGATAAACTTAGGACGCAATCATCGTGGTATCCGCTTGGGGCGTGGTACGTTACGTTTCTACTTGCCGTTATCGTGTAAGTGAATATTGATAGTTCGTTTACGAGTTCTGGGATTGCTGGATACTTGATATCTTTTCTTTCTATTGCTAGGGCCAGATTGTCTATCATTTCTTTCTTGTTAGAGTTAGTTATGTGAATGCCGAATAATCGGCAGTGTTTGTATTGTCTTAACGCGCTTTGTAGCACGTCGTAGATACCGTCTCCAACACCCGTACTGTCTACTATGAGCGTGTTGTTTGGGAATCGGTTCACTAAATCTATGATTTTGGTGAGTTGAATGTTCCAGTCTAGTTGGTTGAACCTTTCGAAATGCACCACTTGCCGGGTTGTTTTGTCTATGATTGTTAGTACTGTGAAGTCTTCATACTTAGCAAGGTCTACACCGGTCACGTAATTCCCAAAACCACTAAACACCATTGGAACGTTCACGATAGCTTCTCTAACGCCCCGAAACACGCCTCCTGAATCGTCTAAGAACTCAGCAAGCCATTCCTGTCTGAAGAGATTTTGGGGTGTGGTCTGCCGGGCATTCTCTATTTCGTCCGCGTTAAGATAAGGGTTCGCGCTTGAAGGAAACGTAAAGCTTTGAAACTCTGAATGTTGCGGGTCTTGACCTCGAACGAACAAGTTATAAAACCAATTATGTCCCTTAGGAGTGCTAATCGCGATCATCCATCCTTGTTTGTCCGCTAGTGCTGGTCTTAACGCTCCATCCCAGATGGTGTCTTTGATGCGGCTTGCTTCATCTATTATGAGAAAGTTCAAACCTTCACCGATTAATGAATCAGGGTTGTCTGCACTCTTCGCCTTAAGCACGCTATTGATTTTCGTGCGAATCTCCATATTACCTTGCGTGTTACTAGCTTTGACTATGAACTCGGGCCAGTGCGTCATTAAACTCCAATAGCACACACGAAAGATTTTCTCTGAAAGTTCGTATGATGGGCTTACTATCCATCCAACACTATCCGGAATTAAAAGAGCATACAATGCTTCATGTGCTGCGCTTATTGATTTTCCGAACCGTCGCCCACAGGACATGACTCGGAATCTGGCTTTTGACTCGTGGAGCTTTCGCTGGGCAATGTGGGGTTCGTATTTGAGTTTGTCGAAGAATTCTTTTTTTCCCATTCACCATCCTCTTTTAGAAACGTTTTGATTTCTTGTGCTAAGTTAAGATTGCCTTTGATTTCAACAGTTTTCTTTTCACCATGCGCGGCTTTATGNGTGTTGAGTCTTGCAGTTATGTACATNGTTGCGTCTCTGATCCCTTTGATGTGGGGTTCCCATGCTTTTAAAATGGTTAAGATATCAATGATGTCTGCTTCAGGATCTGTTAATAGTTTTTTGACTGTTTCGGTAGCATTTCCATTTCCTTTTCTTAATTCGCGGAGTTGTGCGCTTTGTGTCTTGGCTTTGGTCTTGGCTCTCCCGCCTTTTGCGCTGAGTTCTTTGAAGTTGGGTCGTTGGTTAAACGGTGTTTTTGGGATTAGGTTGTCTTCTTTGTTCATCGTTTTAGTCCCATGATGAAGAATCGGTTGTTGTTTTTTGTGTCTCGGCAGTTTGTACTGCAGTAGTCATATCCGGTGGCTTTTGGTCGGGTGTTGCATTTGTTGCATTTTGGGAACATTTTGGTTTGGCACGTTTTGCAGTATTGCTTGTTTGGCGTGTCTGCGAGGCATAGTGTGCACGTGTTCATTTCTTTTTGAAATTGGCGCGTTCTTCTGTTAGTTCTATGCTTTGACCGCTGCCGCAATTAACGCATTTGAAGTCTTGGAAGGTGATGGTGTGGTGTGCGTTTACGTGGCCTTCTTTTCGTAGGGGGATGCTTGTTTGGCTTTCTCCTATTTTTTGCATGCAGTCAGTGTACTTTTTTAGGTTTAGTGATAGTNNTGGTTTGTGTGGTATTGGTTTTCCGCTTTGGATGGCGTATTGGCATTGTTGTCTGTAGTTTTCTTCGTGGTTTTTGTTGTCTTTGATTGCGCAGCTTGTGCAGAATGGGTTGAGTTTTTCCGCGCATTCTTTGGCGTGTTTTTGTAGTGTTTTGTGGTAGGAGAGTGATCGTAGTGGGTTGTGCGTGACTAGGTCTATGTCTATTTTTAGTTGGTCTTTGTCTTTTTGCGTTAGTGGTATTACTGCGTCGTTCACTTTTTCACCTCTTTTTTTAGGCTGTCTTTAGCGTTTTGTATGGCTTGTTTTAGCGTGTTGATTTCTTGTTGTATGTTTGCTAGTTCTCTTTCTTTTAGTGTGCGGCTGATGGGTAGGCCTTTGATTTCTAGTTCTAGTTTTTGTTTTGTCCATTCGGCGTGGTATAGTTGTTCTTGTTGGACTTTTAGTACGTTTTGGGTTTGTTCTTGTTCTTGTGTGGTTAGGTTTGTCATAGTGTTTTCGTTATTGTTTGGTTGTTTTTGTAGTCTTGTTTGTAGAAGTGGAAGTATATTTTGTCTTTGACTTCTTCTAGTGTGTGGCCGTGGACTGTTAACGTTTTAGTTTTTTTGGCAGTGTTGTCTTTGATAGTTATGTTTATGCCTTGGATTCCTTTGCGTTTGCCTTTTCTTTTTTGTATTAAATAACCCATTTTTTCAATACTATAATTAAAAAGAGTGATGTGTTAAATAGTATATTAATCTTTCTGTTCTCTTTGGTGTTGTTTATTTTGATTTGTATCTCAAACAACTTTTGCATGATGTTTGCGCCCAGCTCCATGTTATGATTCCTTTTACCGTTTTGCATGCTGGTTTCTTACTATTATGTCCACAATAATGAACCTTTTTAATCCTCGTCATTTCGTTCCTCCTCTAAGAACCTTGATACTTTTCTAATCACATAATCTCTTTCGATAACCTTTAAATGGTCTCTTACAAATGTTAAATCATTTAAGTCTTCTAACAACCACTGCAACTTTCGGTTTATCATTTCTGGACTGAACCATCCTTGCTCAATCATGAACCGTTCAAGTTCTGCTTTCGTTTTCAACCGTTGCATCTTAACCCCCGTCATGTGCACTCGCTTCGCCCTCGTCACTTTTTGCACTTCCAACAAAACTTACACAAAGTAAACTCTGCCTTATTCTTAACAACTGAATTATGACAACGAACACAAACCCTCATCAACCTTTCACCTTTTTGACGTTCGGTCTAGAACTATTCCGTAAATGACCACACTTAGCACACGTTCCACACAAACACGTCAAAACGGCTTGCCATGGAATTCTAACGCAATGACAAGGGCAGTTCTCACACCAAACATGATGAGTCATTTTATCTTCTTGCCCTCTGCATCTAATCCATGCTTCTGACAAAAATCATCCCAATCCGCATCATAATACTCGAGGATTTCATCTTCATCTTCAAACCACTTCTCAGAAAATTCTTTATCCCACCATAACCATTGCTCCTCTAACTTCTTAACAAAATCCTTTTTGCTTTCAGGAAAATAAACATCACCACCACTATCAACATCTTCCAAACTGTATTCTCGCAATATCGTGCTTTTAATTCGTTCAAAACCCATTCCCTCACAAAACTTACGCTTCCAATTCATATTAATCCTCCATGTCTTCTTTTTCTGGTATTGGTAATTCATCAATAACGAAATCAATCCACTTATCATTATAATCCGTACAACGTCTAGCTAACAGTTTCAATCTAACCGTCACGTCCCAGCCTTGCTTGTCAAAATACTTCTCAAAAGCCATCTTAGCTTTTAGTAATCCTTTTTGGACGTGCCCACTAATCTCTACATCCTCATCATTCATCGCCATGTTTCACCTTTGTTTGTAAATTATCTTTACACCTACGACAAAGAAAACCATGAATAACTGAATCATCATTAATGATAGAATAACATAGTCTAGATTTACCACAAACTCCACAATATCTTTGAAAATACCCATTATTCTTGTTCAAACCAAACTCACTCATCCTAACACTTCTTTTGCGTCTAAACTTTCTAGCTGGTCTCCTAAAAGTGCGCTGATTTTTTGCAAGCATTCCGACTTACTCACTTTTTCACCTCTTTGAAAGTATTGACGGGCGAGGAGTCTTTTCCTTGCACCGCAGTATACGTCGGGGGCAAAGTCGTATTGCACTCCTCGCCTATCGTCAAAAATCATAAAGTATCAAAACCCCAATCCATCATAACGAGCTGATTTTCAAGACCATAATCTCTTTCATTTCTTGAAACCATTAACGCTTCAACCAAAAACCTTGTAAACCACGAACTCTCCACAAGCCAGCCAACACTTATCATAAACTCGCAAAAAGATTGCTCGCCAATCGCCACCCAATCATCATAAGTAACTGTAGAGTGAAACAGCACGTCAGTCAATAATACGCACTTTCTAAAATCATCAAGAGGAGTTGTTCTCATTTTTCGAATGCTCCTTTTTTTTAAATATTTTAATTCTTTTGTTCGTTCTCTACGTTCAGATTCTATTTCTGGATTTTTATTATATATCCCACTTGGCATAGTTATTTATACCCCAATACTTTTCTTTGTTCTTTATTCATTTTCATTAAACGTTCTAGTTTAGCAATACTATCCTCGTTTAAAGATTCTAAGCGTTGAACTCCTCGTGTATATGAGAATTCTTGTCTTAGCACTTCGGCGTTCGCGCCTGCTTCTTCAGCGTACTGCGATAATCTACGGTCGAATTCTGCTTCATTACGACAACCTTCTCGAAGCTTGTTGAATAACGCGTTGATCTTGACGGCCGTTATGACATCATCACTAACTTCAGCTACCTTTAACTTTTCTTCTTGTAGTCGTCTTTGTTGTTGTAAACGTTCTATTTCTAAAGTTTCACTTGACTTTTGCTTAACAGACCAAGGCCATTTCATTCGTTTTTCTCTCCAAAGTTTAGCAATTGTGCAGTTTCGCTCAATCTTATGCTGGACGCTATTTGATAACCAAAATGTTCATGCACCATAATTAGTAAACTAATATCATTTATCCTATTCATTTTAGTCCATTACTTGTCTTACTAACCCATATATGGTGACTTCCCTTTGAACACCAAACATGTACAACCCCTTACTTAACAAAATCTTTTCGTGTTCTTCATGCACGAGTTCTGCTTCTTGCTCAACACTAACCAGTGTTAAACCATTATCGGTATAAAATTCAACTTCGCCTTTAACCGATTTAACAACGTGTTTATGACCCGAAATTTCTCCTAAAGCAATTACCGCTTTATCTTTTCCTGCTTGACACGCGGTAAGGGGTAGTGATTCTAACTTTTTTAAGTAAACATCCCCTTGTCTTGCAAACCAAGTTTTAAGTGCTGACTTGTTCTTCATAGTATTCCGCCTCCTCTGGTTTTAATAATGGATTACACCATGCTAGTGCACCTTTGCACGTTTTCGTATTGTCTTGTCGTGGCACACCTATAAAAGTCGTGTCTAGTTTGCCGTGTTTATCGTACCACATAACTTTAATGATTCTGTGCGTTAATTGTGTTGTTAGTTGTATGTCGTATAGTTCGTAGCTGACTTCTCCGCCGAAAACTTTATCGTTTATCTTATCTAACAATTTGGCTTGGTTGCCTAGTTCTTTTATGATTTTTTCATAGCCTACGTATCTTATCATGCTTGCTTTTTGTTCTAAATTATCGTGTGTTACAATGTCTTTTGGCGTGATAGTTTTGTTAATAAGTTTGGTGAATAGTTCTTCTGAGAAATAAGTGCCCCATAAGTAGTGTTGTTTGTACCCGTCTTCGTATTCAACTGCTGCGCGTGTTGTGTTATGTAATAAGTTATTATCGAATGTGATGAATGTGGGGGGTTTAGTTATGAACACGATGTTTTCAAAGGTTATTAAAAAGTTGATGTTGCTTTTAACCATTTTTTTGTATTCGTTGAATAACGGTATTGTTATCGTGGGGAGTAGTTCTGTGTTGATGAAGTCGTAAAAACAACAGTATCCGTACCATGTAATGGTGCCCCACCAGTCAAAGTTATATTTTTCTATTTTTTTAAATTCCAACTGGGAGTGAAGCTGGGAGTGAAGCTGGGAGTAAAGCTGGGAGTAAAGCTGGGAGTAAAGCTGGGAGCTAAGCTGGGAGCTAAGCTGGGAGCTAAGCTGGGAGCTAAGCTGGGAGTAAAGCTGGGAGTAAAGCTGGGAGCTAAGCTGGGAGCTAAGCTGGGAGCTAAGCTGGGAGCTAAGCTGGGAGCTAAGCGGGGAGTAAAGCTGGGAGCTAAGCTGGGAGCTAAGCTGGGAGTCAAGCTGGGAGCCGAATTTTTCGTTTTTAAATAAACTGATCGCTAACTGAACTGCTAAAGGACTATCTAAAACTAGCTTAATAGGACTCTTCTTTCCAATCAAACCATACAACCAATCTATACTTTCAACAGCATCTTTTTCATTAAAACCATTTTTGAAAAAACAATCACTCCACTTTTTTTGGTAAAGCAAAACTTTACGTTCTTGGTCTATAGAAAGTTTATCAATCATTTCGCCCAACTCCCCATCGCCACGCACGAACATTTTTTTTCCGGGCATGGTTCTTTAATTATTTCTTTGATCGTTGTGGTGCATGGAGGGCAAGGAATGGGTACGTTCACGATTTCTTTAACAGGAACTTCTTTGATGACTATCTTTTCTACTTCAACTATCTTCTCAACTGGATTGGTAGCGAGTGTTACGACTAGACTAAGTAACGCTAAACTTAGTATGCTCAAAATGAGCTCGCTGCGAGTTTCAAAAACACTCATTCGTCATCACCTTGTTCTATTGGCCATTCTCCGCAATCATCATCTAACTCCCCCATTTCTTTCAATCCTCCGTTATCGTTTTTAGTCGAAAAAAACAAAATCCCCCTCTTTTATGTTGTGTTTTAGCATTAGGTGCCAGTCATCGCCGGGAGGGGGCGAAATTTAGTTTTTTGTTTTCCAACGATTATGATTTATTTTTGTGAAAGCTTGTTGAACCGTTCTAAACTATCATCAACGCTTTTGACCAGCTCATTAATGGTTTCCTTTCTGTCTTCAAGACGAGCGATGAAACGTTTAAGGTCGTCTTCAGCGTCATCAAGCTTACGTTTAAGCACTATATTGGTGTCTTCTATCTGGCGTTTTTGGTTTCTAATCTCCAACTCTTTGTGGTTTTGTTCATCAACTAGATTGTCTCTTTGATTGATCAGGTCCCGTTTTTTTTGCTCCAACTCAGCTATGACTTCATATCGACTTTTCGTTTCCATTCTTTCATTCCTCCAATTCTTTTCTACACTTTTAGTTTGTTTAAGATTTGGTCTATCGCCATGTCTTGGATTAACTTGTATTTTTGCGCGTACTCTTTTAGTTTTTTATGCGCGTCATCGCTTATCAACACGTTCAACGTTCTCATATTTCAATTACCTCGTTTTTTAAAAGTAAAATTAACGAAATAAGTATTATTATTTAAATGTTTCTTTATCATTCCCATTCCCCTTTCACAACGCTAACGCCATTCGCTTTATCGATTAGTCTTAACATGTCTTTAGCTTCTTGACACGCCCAAAACACGTCCTCATCAGTAGGATTATTTAACGTGTTAAACAACCTGCCCCAATTCAAAACTTTATCTTGAAACTTTCTCAAACGACCTTGTAAACCTTTAGGAGCACTCTGCCATTCTAGTTCTAACAAGTGGTCTCTCGCACTGTTGAACCAAAGAAACGCCACGCCAACCTCTTTGCTTTGTTCCTCACCCATGATGTGGCGTTCTCTTTCAAACTTACACTCATGCGCTAAAAACAAGCCAAGACAGTATACTAGTCCTTTTCCAAACTCGCTTTGGGTCATCTTGCCACCGTCACGTCAGCCAAACTGTTAAATCTGAATCTGAAGATGAAAGCGTCAAAAGTGAAAAACGCCAGTTCTGTAGTCCGTTGACTGGCAAGTAATACCCAGTCTGCGCCGTTTTTCTTGCTTATTTCTAAAACGAACCATGATGTGTGGTCGTCTTTATCACTAACGATGAACGGCATCATTGCACACCTCCTTTGTACCCGTCTTTAACGATCAAGTGTAGCTGCATAAGTCTGTTCATCTTACACTCGTGTTCTAGCTTTAAACCTTCTAAGTAAAACTTGTGGTCTTCGCGTTTGAATTCTTGCTTTTTCTCCAATATTTCTAGCTCTTCATTTTTTGATAAAACCATTCTGTCAGTCCTCCATTGCCATTNTGTCNTTNTCTCTTAGTTTTCTTAATCGTTCGGCTACTTTTTCAAGTCTTAATTTCATTTGTTCAGATTCTTTTAAATCATCTTCTGGAGGTTCGAAACATCTGAGCCAGTTTATGATGTCGTTTATTTCTGATTTTTTAATCGGTAATTTAATCATCTGTCCTCCATTGCTGTCATAACGTCATCTATCATGTCTCCTTCGCTTTGGGCGTTACCACTGCACGCTTCGCACTGATTAGTAGTCCACCATTCATCACACCGCTTGCAGTAAAACAACATTCCCATTTTAACCGTACCCTGCTAGTTGCATATAATAACGTTTTTTGTAGTCAGATAGTTCATAATAATCATACCCATCCATACATGCTAAATAAAACGGTTCAACTCCTTCCGCTTTATCAATACAAAGTAAGTAAAGTTCCGTTTCCAACCGTTTTTCTTCTGATTGTGAATACGCATTCCAACCCGTAATGAAAATGGTCATCCCAATAATTACCGCACCCGTTATTATTAAGAATAATTTAACGAGTTCTGAATATTTCATTTTTTCACCGTGTTTTCTGGGTTTTTCGTGGTGAACAAGTCGTATAGACTTATTGCTATCATTGGTATGCCGATTATTGCTCCAACTATTGTTAGTGTTAAGGCTACTCCTATCATCATTACTGTTATTATGATGGTGAGTCTTATTGCGTATAGTAGTTGGCTCATCGTACGTCTCCTTCTCCTAAGAGCATTCTTTCTTTTTGCCTGCCTTCTACGCTGCTTCGAATGGCCCTCATCTGATCATCGTTAGCTTTGGTTAAAAGGTCGAATAGTTGTTTTATTTCGTTGCTTGTTAGTCCTTGGTTCATTTTGTTCGTTGTTCTCCATCGGAAATCCCCGATAATAATAATAATAGTGGGTAGTATATAAATGTATCTATTTTAACCTCTTTTCATATATAAAACCCCTAAAAGAACCAATTATCTTCCATAGTGAAAACAAATAACAATACATAAACCACCCTCAAAAAACATCAATCATTCAACGTCCTCTGTAAACCCGCATCCACATCCCTCATAACCCCCCAATCCATCACACCCGCCAATCTTCGTTCAGCAATCTTAATATATTCTTCATTAAGCTCAAAACCCAAATATTGACGTCCTAAACGTTTAGCAACAACCGCAACAGTCCCACTACCCATAAACGGATCTAAAACCAAACCATTTTTAGAACAACCACACTTAATCATACGTTCTGTTAGTTCTTCAGGAAACACGGCGAAATGCGCAAAAGCATGAGGCTTTGTAGTAATACGCCAAACGTCACCTGGATTCTTACCTATTGAGTTAATAACAGAACCACACATCTCTTGTTCATCATACATTTCTATTTCTTCTTTACTCGCAACCGAACCAAGACGCGCTTCTGAACGTCCTTTCTGAACCTCACAAACACGAATATTAAACTTTGCACGAATACCACTTTGATGCGGTTCTCGTACTGCATCCAAATCAAAATAATACCTTTTGCTTTTGACGAACATGAAAACGTATTCATAACAATTACCAAATCTGTCTTTAACACTAGATGGCATAGCATTAGGCTTATGCCAAATAATACTGTTTCTCAAAATCCACCCTTTGTCCTGCATTGCGATAGCGAAACGCCAAGGCAAACCCAACAACTGTTTCGGTTGCAACCAATTATTCTTTACACCTTTAAACTGTTCTCTTGCTCTCAAACGTTCAGGTAATTTAGGGTCGGGTAGTCCAGTGCGTATTGCTTTTGACGCGTTCATCATCATTCCTGTCTTTTCTTCATAACCTTGTCTGCCTTCCTCTGAATAAGAACTATTCCCAAAATACGTTTCTCCAATGTTCCAAAACATCACACCACTCTTCTT
>C687J35021_10003495_pt1 | contig 10759 bp, 20 predicted proteins | sample RifCSPhighO2_12_FD_35021 | JGI IMG/M metagenome (IMG submission 35021)
CTTTTCATAATGGCAGAAATACTAGCTAATCCTGCCCAATAGATGAAACTCTTAGGAGTTTCAGCTTCATCTGTCATATCAAGAAGGTCTTGGAGAAAGTTCATTTTTTCTCGAATGGTAATGGTAGCTGCAAATCTTCTACTGGAAACGCCCAATGAATTACTGCACATTCCTCACATAGAAATGCTATTTTCTTTGTATCTCCAAGAGATATATCTGGTTCATCATACTGTAGAAATTTTACTTCACCCATGCATCTTATAGACATTCCAGAAAAAATACAGACTAATTTTGATTCCACTTGAAATCCTTAAACTTTTTCAGATCCCTATAATTCTCCCCAATTTTAATCTCACAAGGTATTGAGAGAGGACTTCTTTTCAACGTACACCTTTCAAAATCTATAGGATATTCAAATTCTTCCTTAATTAGAACACTAGCATCTTCAACAGCAGATTGATTGTTTCTAACCGTAAATAGCAATGCATCATGAGCTTCAATCAATACCCTAATTCTCGGATCTCGTCTCTTAATTTCAATAGCAGCAGATTTAAGTTTATCTCCAACAGTTGATTGCGGAATCTGGGCGTAGCCTTCTCTGAAAATAGCATCTTCCATGCGATCCATAAAAATCCTCTGGCGCCCGAAAGCATTAGTAAGCATACGTGTATCTTTAATAGCTTTACGTACTTCCTCATGGAATACACCTCTTATCTTTGGGGACATTTGATGAAAAGTATCGAGTATCTTTCCTGCTCTCCACTCACTTATCTTAACTGGAATTCCAAACTTTCTAGCATCAGAATTAGCTGTTAAAGCAAATTTTCTTTTACCAACATCATAGTTTCCACTATGTCTTGAAGTTTTGCCTATGAATCTTTCATCTTCTGTAATATCTTTATAATTAGGGCGATTAAAAGTCCAATTAGCAGTAATTCTATGAATGTCTTCTCCACGTTTGAAAAGCTCCATGAGTTCTGTATCGTTGGATAAGAGCGCTACTATTCTTGCTTCAGCTTGGGATAGATCAGCTTCTAGGAAAATCCAATCTTTATCAGGAACTATACAAGTCCTAATTTCACTTCCTATATCCCCATGCTTCGTCAGTGTTTGAAATGCCCATCCTATTGCTTGTTTTCCTTTTTTAACAGGGCGTTCTGGGGTTGACAATTTAGTACTACTTGACCGTCCTGTTTCCGTTCCACCGATATTATATAGAGTTCTCGATTTACCATCGAAGTCACGATTGAATCTAATAACGTTTGATATAGCTGTTCTGAGTCGCCTAATGTCGAGTATAAGGTTGAGTCCTTCTTCCTGTTCATGATTTTTTGCATGGTTTCCAAGTAGAGAAACCAATGTATCCTCATCAAAATAATTACGCTTAGGCAATTTAAGGCGTTTCAATGCTTCTGGGACATCTAGGATGCTCTTAACATTACAGACGAATCCAACTAGTTTGTCTAGCTTATCTTGTAGAACCCCTTGTCTTGCTAGGTAGATATTCTCTAATTGAGCTCTCTTCACTTCATCTACATTAAGACCTTCATTTTCAATATCAATATAGAAACGGTGGAGATTCATTAAGAATTTGTAAGTAAACTTCTCCAGCCCTCGCACTTTTACTTGTTCATCTAGTCTCTCCCAGCATTCATAATTAACTGCTGCATCCTTAGCATTGTATAGATAATGCTGATCCCATTTGTCTTTAGCTGGATTAAATTCTTTTCCCTCATTCTTCCAAAAAGGTTCTTTAGTTACTATACTTGCTATAAAAGCTAGGCTCTTGGGTAATTCTGGATACAATGCATGCATCATTATCATTGTATCAGCATATATGTTCTTGGGTAATCGGAAACCAAACATCTCCAGTTTCTTATGATCAAATTTGAAGTTTTGGCCTATGAGTTGAATTCCACTTTGGAAGAATCTGTCTAATACGCGTAGGATTATCTTTATCTCACTCCAGGGAATTGCGTATTGATTATTCCAAGAGGATTCACTCGAAAGGAGTGGAATACTTATGGAATGATAGCTATTGAAAGCTAGGCTTACACAGGTTGGAATACTAGCACTTGCTTCTATATCACAGGCAACTTTTGTAAGACGAGAATATTGTGTGATAAAATTGATAACGTCCTGGGAATTTCTAGCAACTACAAGATTTCTACTGGGTAATCTATATTCTGGGTCACGGCTTTCCTCAACTGCTCTTTCAAAGTCATGGAGAACATAAAATCTAGCTGAGTAAGGGTAAGCTCCTTTCCCTTGTTTATGAGATTCCCCTCTGAGTAAAGCAGCAGGATGTAATGTAGGAATAACTTTTGGTAAGCCATTGATTGATGGTAAGATACTTCCACGCCAATCTCCAATTCCTGTTTTACCTGTAAGTGTATTTAAGGCAATTTCACCTAAAGCTAATATGCAATTAGGTTTAATTACACTTATCTCTCCCCAAAGTTCCTTTTCACATTCTTCCCAAGTGTGTCCTGTTTCATCAAAACGTTTGAGATCATTTTCAGGAGGTCTATATCTAAGAACATTAGCCTTGAAGCATTGTTTTAGAGACCACTTAGCATCCTGTAAAAGTCTATCTGTTAATTGTCCACTTGGCCCTACTAAATTTTCCCCCACTTCTTCTTCTTTCCATCCTGGGGCTTCTCCTACTATCATTAATGGAGAGTCAGATGGGCCGGAGGAGGGAATGTATTTAGCTGACAACTATTTCCCCACAACAGATTTACGTACATAATATATTACTATAAGAGGCCAGAATATGAATCCAATAAAAAAGGCAGCTAATCTAGTAGTCCAAGTATCTTCCTTTTCTGGGGCTATAATTATACTCTTATAGGCACTGAAACCTGTATAGAATGAGAGTATTATATACCATATAAAAGTCCAGAGAATGAACACTCTTAGGAAAATATCACTACTCTCTTCAATTGGGACCACTTAAACCTCCTGGAACTGAGTAATAGAACAACTTATTCTCTTGCTTATCTATTATTGCACAGAGAGATTTTATTGGATAGTTTGGGTCTGCAAAAGATTCACAATAGGAATCGAATCTTTGATTTGTTAGGGTGTGTTTAAGAGGAATTGGATAGATTACAATAATTATTCTAAACACCAGTGTAGATAATAGAATAACTATTATTGATGTTACTATTATTGCTGGGGTTAATTTCACTCTTTTATCCTCCTATAGAATTCTAGAAAATGCTCTTTCTTTACTAGAAAAGGCGTGCCAGTGTGATATTTTGGGGAGACTCCTACGTAATTATCTTCTATTCTTATTACTTCAACAGTTCTCCTATACTTCCATTCCTTGTCTACATAGAGTCCACCTATGATTATTTCTTTCTTTCCATTTACTTTCTTTTCACTTACTAATCGTGCTTTGCTTTTCCCCTATTAATACCAACTCCTTCCCGCGAAGTTAGTTGATTTTCTACCTCCTTTACTAGTAAATCATTCCCCTCTATATTTTCTGCAAACCATTGAAGATAAGATGTTGGAATTGATCCTAAATCCTCTCCCCTATACTTACCAAAAGGCATGATTGTCTTTTTAAGTTCCACCTAAAGCTCCTTTATTTTGAAAGTAACTCTTCTAATTCTTCAATGAGAATACGTGCATCACAGGGATAGTCTTGACCACAAAATGTACATGATTTATATATTTCATATGTATCCAGATACACTGGTAGATTAGATGGCATCATAGTTCTTTTAAGAGTAATTGGAATATGTCTCTCTTTTATCTCCTGTATTGTAGTTTTTCTCATTATTTTTCCTTCCTAAACCTCTTCGAAAATTCAATGTAAACCTCTGCATCATTAGCAGAATCTTCGTGGAAAACTGGCCTTGCTAATCTTACAATTTTGAAAGCCGCGAGCATTTCTGCTACTAGATCAGGTGGGAAAAGTTCTCCTGGCTTACCTATTTGAATAATCCCAGGTAATCCAGTTGGTTTATTCAAATAAGCTCCTAAATTATGATACCTATTCCTAAAAACTCCCTCCCAAGCTAATCCTATTGCTTGGTGTGAAAGAAATGGATCTCCATAGATAGATTTTCTGGACTCTTCTAAGGCTAGAAGTTTTATGGTAAGATCATCTTCATTGTATGTTTCTTTTCTCTTTTCTTGTTGGTAGATTTTTTCCTGAGCTATGTCTGATTCTAAGATAATTGGATCTGCAGTTGGATCTGTAGATAGATATCGTATATAATTAGTTAAATCGTCTCGCGTAAAAATTTGATTTTTATCTAATTCTAAAATACACTTCCCACAATTAACTTTATGAATTTCTACTGTAGCATTATCTGTAGATAGTCTTGCTCCACAGATAATTGAAATAGTACGTGGAACAAAACAATGCCAAATCTTACCAATTTCTCCTTTCTTCTCTTGCCCTTTTAATTGCGTCTTCAATTTTGATTTCTTTGAAGTTAAGCTCATTATTATTCCTCATAAAATTAAACAGCATTAGATAGATACTGACAGTTGAAATGGATAGTCCTAATACTCTTGCAGTATCTTTCAACCCCCAGCCAATTTGACTATTGCTGAAACGCCCTTTGGTTTGGCAGCCATAGATGTTTATTTTACCTTTATGATAAGAGTCTATTAAAACTGCCAACTCAGACCAAGAATCGTGGGAAGATTTAAGTTCGTTAACTTTTAGGAAGAAACTTAAATCTGTCTCATCTAGATTATGTTTTGTCAATTATGGCTTCCTTATAATGTCAACTAGAGAATGGAGAAGATTATCTAGATAGAATTGTGTAAATTCCTGTGTATTGAATTGATAACTACAGCTGAAACAAACTCTTCTTCTCCTAGTTATTTTTCCATCTTCTTTATCACTTGTTTGAGTTGTTCTTACTCTCTCTGAGTTGCATTTGGGACATTTCATCCAAATCTCTCACTTGAATTGTTAAGTAATTAATTTTACAAGGTAATTCATCTGGTCTCCAACCATAATTATTTTTATACTGAAGACCACAGGCATCATAAGCTAAAACAGTTCCATCATTGCTAATAGTAAAGGCTGTAACAGGACTATCAATTATTGAATAAATGTCACTAGTAGTGGAGAGATTATTTATTGAAACAGTTCCACCATTATTTGTGTGCAGCCTTTGAAACTTTCTATGGTTGGTCCAAATAATTAGAATAGCATAACTAATAACTGCAATTATTAAGATTAGCTTTCTTCGGTTTTCATGCATATTTCACCTGTAAAATGCCAGAGAAGGGAGTCGAACCCTTATGAGTTAAAAACTCAAGAGATTTTAAGTCTCTCATGTATACCAATTCCATCACTCTGGCATGGAGATTCTTAACTTCTCCTAGGAACTTTAACAGTCTTAAGTCTTTCACCCTCTGGAATATCTAGAACTGTTTCTAGAAAGGAAACTGCTGCTAGAATAGACTTAAGCTCTTCTCGTACTTTTAGGTACTTATCTGTAAGAGGCTTCAATTGTCCTCTTAGTTCAGTTTTGGTACTATCGCTAAGATCGATCATGCTCTTCTCCTATTCTTACTTCTACTTAACTTCTGTTGCTTCCTCTTCTTTATACGTCTCTCATTAATATCTTTCTCCTTTAATTAACCTTACTACTCTTCTGTTGATAAACGGAAATCCCATCTCTTATTGCTAGATTCATACTTTCATGTCTATCAAGGTGAACTCCATTACCTTCGTATACTTCCCTATCAGAATGATCTATTAGGAATACTTTTGATAGAAATTCTACTTTCTCTGTATCAAAAGCTATTCCCATTACACGAATTTCTAGAATCAAATTTTTTTACCCCCATGACGATAAGAGCGTGTCAGGTTGTAGGAAAGTTTCTCATTTACGGCTTTCTGCAAGTTGATTCCTAGAAGTTTACAGTAATGTGCTAGTCGAATAACAACATCTGCAAACTCTGCCGCGACGCCTTCAGGTTTCTTATTAGCATAATAATAAAGAGGACTAGCTTTCCTATACTCTTCCAGAGCTTCACTTAGTTCACTATGAAGTAATGCTATCATCTCTGGAATTCGTATACTTCTCCTATTCCATCCTTTTAATTCAGCCTGCTCATAGCAGACTTCAGTTAACTCATTTAAGGTCATCGCGCCCAAGAGTTTAGCTGCTTTTTTCTTTGTCATTCTTTAATCCACCCAGGTCTAATTGGAATAATCCAAATTATTAATTCCAGCCAGATGTAGTATAAGAATCCATCTGAGCCTGAATTAAAAATAAATTCAATTACTTTCATATTTTCCTCCTACCTCAAAAATGCCTTCCACTCATGTGAGGATAACCCCACACTATAAAAATGGCGACAAGGTTTTCTATTGTCTCTCCCCGGACTGGAAGATAATAGAAGTTACCGCTTCCACCTTTATAAGTTAAAGTATTCAAGGCTAATATTCCTTGCCCTGAGTGGTTTGAAAGTTACTTAGGGTGTAACTTCCTCTTCTTCATCTACATCATCATCTTCTACATCATCTTCGCCTTCATCTTCTCCTGCTTCTTTTTCTCCTTCGTCTTCCTCTTCCTCATCAGAATCGCCTTCGTCTATTTCATCTACTTCTTCATCTAGAAAATACTCTGTTGGAACCTCTTCAACTTTCTCCTCAAAAAATGGATCAGGAGGATTCCCTAGATTTTCATAGATGTTTTCCATTTAATCCTCCTATGCAGCTTTCTTAAAGTCAGAAATTGCATTGACCATCTTTCCACTGGGATCAGTTGGATTAGGAGTTGGGCGAATAAATCCCATAACTCTCTTACCAACTAGAGCTTCAGGATCTAGTGAGTAACTAGTTGCTTTGATTTCCAAGCCCAAAGCAGCAAGAAAATCAATAGCAGCCCATGCAGCTTGCTCATTAATCCAGTGACGAACTGGAAGAGAAGCAAACTTTGTTCCACCTTTGCTATCAGTAACTACTGAGAAGTCAAGAACAAGATTAGTAGAGTTGCCTTTCTTACTAGTCTCTTCCTTTGCTTTCTTGATTTCAATCAGATACCAGTCAGGATCAACTAAACTACCACGCTTGATTTCTTCCTCGGTGAGTTGTAGATTAAACATATCTATTTTTATCCTTTAATGTTATTGGTTTCCTTCTCCACTTCCATTTTTTCTGTTCTACTGCACCTCCTATAAAGTAATTGTACCAGGTAAAGGTTTTCCAGGCTCTATCCCAGTTGAAATGTCTTCTTTTATGTAACTGTTCAAGAGAGGGAATAAATCTTTGTTAGTCCATTCGATTTCGGAGGGTATATTCAAAGCTGTCTTAGCAAGATTATTGGTATTTGTTTTCTGTGTTCGTACAATATACTTATTCTTCTCCCCACTCATTATTGCTGGAACTTCCTCAAAGAAATAAATCTCATTAAAGAAACCTGGAACTAGACTTGGAACTTTATTTCCATAGGCTGCTAGAGATTCATATCTATTACTAATTCCCCCACCAGCTTCTCCAATAAAAGTCTTACTTATTGGATGGGCTGTCATTATAATGCTTTTTCCATAAGTCTCATAGAGAACTTTAATATTCTCCATGAGTTCGGAGACCAGGACTGTTTCTACATTTATTTCATCAAAACTTGTAACTGGAAGACCAGTTTTGGTCTTTTTTCCCGATCCTAATTGTCCCTTAAGTCTCAACTGCCACATTACGTTTGACATTGTGAGAGAAGTTAGAGAGTCAATTACATAAGCATCATAATCAGGTCTATTTGTTTGACTATCTATGAATTCCCGGAACTTGTCATAAGAACGAGAGCCATAGTTATCATAGGAAATATCCGCATTGGGATACTTCTTTTTAATTGGTTCCAAACGCCCATCGAAATCAGAGAAGTGGATTTTTTCAAATCCTTTAAGCAAATGAATACTGCTTGCTCCTACTGTTTTTCCACTTCCATTAGGGCCAACGAAGAGAGCTTTGAAGCTACTACCTTGAATTATGTCTTTTGTGGAGGATGGCATTTTCTTCCTTTCTAATTCTATCTGCTGCCTTTTTTACTCTTCTACCGCAAAGTTTTCTTAGGCTATTGAGTGTACCACCCTCAACACAAAAATTCTGCACCAAAACTACTCCATCTGGGAGAATATTTATTGTCCCTTCTTGGAGGATTTTCAATTAAATTCTCCCAAAGTACAAATTAGCTTCAACATGACGTCTCCAAATTAATCCTTTATTATATCTCTTCCCTACCGTGATCCAATCAAAGAATTCTCTTTCTATGTTTGGATCATTTGGATTCTTATTTACAAGTGCTCTCAGTTCACTAATCTTATATGCCTCTTTTCCAACATTGTAGGTAAATAAAATAAGTGCATCGAATTGGTTTTGATTAATAGAATCAGTTGTAAGAGAATCAACAGCTCTGTCAAACTCCACTAGGGTGAATCCAAAGAGCATTTCTGATTGTACATGGTCAATTTTATCACTCATCCTAATTTTTCTAGCTTTATCTTCAACATCTGGGAAACCATTTGGAAAATAAGTTATTCCCACTCCAATTGTAGGAATTCCACCGGAATCTAGATAGGCTTCTAGTTTATGCCCACCTTCTAGATTTATCAACAGGTCGCGCCCTTTTTGAGAGAGATTCATTACAACCTCCTAAAAGGAGCCTTCTCACTAACACTTCTAAAAGGCTCCCATTTCATTCTAGTTTCCTCATAGATAGTGAAATCATCTTTGAGTTNTGTTCTTTCAATGGATTTCTTAGAAAAGTTAGAGTGATCTCCATTTGTTCTTCTAAAGGTGATTATGTTGTTTCTATTTTTCATTGAATCCTCCTCATTAGTGTACTTAACACACTTTCTTCTGGAATCTTCGGAATAATACTTTCTAGGCTCTTAATCTTCTTCTCTCTCTGTTTACATCCACAAGTAGGTTTTACTGTTTGCTTCTGATTAATAATTCCGGCTGTTAAAGTCATCTCGTTTCCACAGGACCAACAGAGGGATAATCTATTGTATACTAACTCTTTGTACAGATAATGAGTGCAATTTGGTAGTTGGCATTTATAAATAATCTTACTGCCAAACCTTACTCTCTTGTATTTATGGGTATGATTCTTACTTGTCATGTGTTCAAAAATAGTGTTCCTTTACTCCTACTATTCCCTCCCCATATGATAGGACGTATTTTTCTTAAAAAGAATTCCCAATTTACCCTCTCTCATTTCCTGACTACTATCACAAATCTCATAGAACATGCATTTAACTCCCCGGTTTGAGCATTGGGATAAACGCTTAGGAATGAATCCACTTTCTTTGTACGCTTCATACTCCAGAATCTTATGAATAACTTGCTCTTTCCATTCTTCTATTGTTTCGGGCGTGACAGTGAGAATTTGACGCTGAAATTTTTCGGCTGGTGGAAGAGTTTTTTGTTTCCCCACCTTATTTATAATTAAGGTATTAGAGTCTGTTGCCCAAGAATAACCAATTACTTGGTTGGATCTTCGACTGTATTCAGTTTTTTGTGCTACAAATTTATGATCTACTGGAAAAACTATTCCCTCTCCAGCTTGGGGATTTTCTACTATGAGATCAATCTTACCTAGAAATGTAATTGTGGTATCTAATTCTGGGATTTCAGCTAGAACTTTGGAAAATTCTCCTTCTACTGCAACTGGAATCCAAGGGTCGTCTTTATAATAAATTGCGTATTGCTGATAGACATTTCTTAGGTGCTCTATTGTTTCCGCTGGAAGATCAAATTCCACTGCTCCTGTTAAAATTACGTCGCGTCCTTGCTCTATGATTAGATTATAAGGGATCTTGTCTTTCTCTTCTTTTTCTCTATTTTCTATAATCCTCTTGTAATGATTTTCCAAAGCTCTATGCCCAAGAGTTCCTTCGGAAAAATAAGATGGAGAACTTATTGCAGAAACCAAATTCATTTCTCCTCCTAATCTATACTTCTCTGGGCATTCATCTAGGAAGTCTAGGAAGGAGGAGGAGATTACTATGTTTTTCATTTAGGCATACCACTTTTTGATTAATTCATAGGCTTCTTTAATTTCTTTATCATTAATATATTCTACTAATGCGTTATCTGCTTTTACATGAGCATCTTCTGTATCACTATTATACTCCCCCTGTTGATATTTTAGTATTGATAAAAGTCTTTGCTTATCCATTTCTACCTCTTATACCTTCTATTAAACTCTTCCAAAGCTATGAGAGCCTTCTGTAAACTTTCCTCTCCTAATCTTATATGCTCTCTCATTCTATCTTCTGCTAATCTTGCATGTTCTATTTCCAACATTTTAGAGTTAATCAATGCTACTTCTAAATACTTGACTCCATTCTGACAATCATCTAGAATTCGCTTTAGATAAGACTCTGGAGTTTCTTGAAACTTCTCCCTTCCTGAATGAGAGGTATCTTGACTCACTATACTTGATTCCTTTCAAAATTGCAAACTGTCTTTTATTTCCTGGAATAAGAATGGAAGAAGAACCACAAGTTGTACAGTGTCCATTCTTATCACTTTTGCTTGGGCTGTTACAGTCTACACAGATTATTCCCATTTTAGTAGATTATTACTATTTTATCTAAATCTGGATTATCATAGATGTCTTTAATTTTTCTTTCACTGTGAGTGAATAGATGTAATTCATCATCGTTCACTAGAATTACTTCTAAGCTTCCTCTAGAAGTCTCTTGATAATACAATAGTCTCTCTATTAACTCACTAACTATCACAAATCCTCAAAACTCTTTAATGCAA
>C687J35021_10003504_pt1 | contig 10746 bp, 11 predicted proteins | sample RifCSPhighO2_12_FD_35021 | JGI IMG/M metagenome (IMG submission 35021)
GAATATACATGCCATCAGCATAATCAACAAAAGATGGTACAGGATCATTTGGAAAGACACGAAATAGAGCTGACATGGTAGTGACCTTTTTTTAAGATAGGATATTCAATATGGCTTTAATTACGTCTTCTGTTTGTAACAAAGTTTCTCTCTCTTGTTTCATTGACGCTGGAATCGGTTGCTCTTTCGCTCCAATGAAATTAATCTTTTTTAGATGATGCGCATTATTTTTAGATAAATGTGCTGCTAAACAGGTTGACCAGCCAGCTTGTATGGGTGCTTCATCTATAATAAGTACATTATCTGCTCCGATCAAAATTGANCGNATATCCTCTATGGGTAATGGTTTAATAAGGCTNGGTATTAATACGTCTATAACTATTTCATCTGAGAAAAAGACTGATTTTGCTGCCTCAATGGCAAACTCTGCCATGCCACCATAAGCAATTAATACCAAATCAGAACACTTATCAATATTGATGCGAACATGCATGGTGGGATAACGCGGATCAGTTTTTATAATTTCTTGTATAAGCAACTCCTCAGTATGTTGTTGAATATGCTGAGGGTATAACATCTTATTTTCAATAAATAATGTTGGATTTTCGGACTGTCTAACAGTAGATGCCAGAATTTGCCCAGGATCATGCAATGTACTCGGCGCAACAATAGAGATTCCGGGAATATTCAAAAATAAACATTCGAGCGTTTGACTATGTGTTGGGCCATATCCTCTTCTGCCACCCATTGGAGTGCGAATCACGACAGGTACATTCACCTGGTCTGCATACATCCACTTGAATTTTGTGGCACCATTCACCAATTGATCCACACATAAAGTAATAAAATCGCCAAACATAATTTCGACTATCGGCCTACATTGACATATTGCCATACCAATTGCAAAACCCAAAATACCCGCTTCACTAATAGGTGTACTGATTACTTGACTGGGGTATGCTGTGGAAAGTCCTTTAGATACTTTAAAAGCACCACCATACGGATCTAGCAAATCTTCACCAATTAAATAAACATTTTCATCCTCAGATAGAAGCCTATGTAAACTCTGATTAATACTATCAACATACTTCATAATTTAACACGTTGGGTATGCAATCATACCATTGGCTCACATCGATTATATTTGATAATCTTTTTCTAGCGATTGCCAGCCTTTCCTGAACCATAGAGACCGCACCTTCATATGATTCGTCTGACAGTTTATTTTTTAGTAATTTAATGGGGTCGCGTTGTTGCCAAGTAGATATTTCACTGGTATCTCTAACATCATCACCTTTGCTATGAGCAGCTAATCGATAGGTTTTTATAATCTGCATATAAGGCTCTTGTGAATATCGCACGCTAGATACCGAATTATTAAATGCCCAACTTAGTTGATCAATGTCGTTAGTCTCTACCTCATGCCACTGAATATTAAAAGCCATAGCGCGCTTCGCTATGCTACCTGCTAAATTATGTTTATAATGTGTACTTTGCGCATATTGGTTATTTTCAACGATAATCAATAATGGCACTTTCAATAAAGACGCTAAATTTAAGCCCTCATATACAATACCCTCACCAAAAGTGCCATCTCCTATAAAAATAATAACAATATTTTTTTTACCGATTTGTTTCTGTTTAAATGCCATACCAACCGCAACTGGAAATAAATTACCTTGAATACCGTTCGTCAAAAATCCATTCTTATAAAGATGTTGACTACCACCGCGACCCTTGCAGATCCCATTGGGATGTCCCTGAATTTCTAATAATAATCCTTCTATATCATCAGTTCTTGCTAAGTAATGGCCATGACATCTATGATTGCTCAATATGATGTCATCCTTTCTAAGAAAGGCCTCTAATGCTACAGGTATCGCTTCTTGTCCAATACAAGTATGTGTTGTGCCTGATAGATATCCTTTATGAAACATATTTAATAAAGAGATCTCAAACAGACGAATTAAATACATTTTATAAAAATTTTGTTCAAGCATGTTTCTTTTCTACAATTTTTCCGTCATGTCGCCAAATACTATGACTCGGAACGTTTTGTGTTACATTTGCCATGGATACTACGATAACATGATCTCCAATTTTTACATGATTATTTATCGCGACATTGAGTCCTATCACACAATCATTGCCAACACAGACATTACCTGAAATTCTTGCTCCATCAGATACTTGAACGTATGAGCCAACCGACGCATGATGCGCTACTGAAGCACAGTTTAATATTTTAGTAAAATCACCAATGATTGCACTAGGACCGACCACAGCATTTGGTCCAACATAAACATTTTTTCCCAGTTTGGCGTTAGCGGCAACAGAGGCCTTTGGATGAACAATATTTATTAATTGAAAACCAATTTTTTCAGCAAGTTCTGCAACAGTTTTTGTTTTTTTAGATTCATTAGTGTTAATATGAATAAGCTTTACACCCTTATGATAAATTACTTCCAACTGTTCTGGATGGTAGATTGGTAAATCAAACATCCGATCTTTGGTCAGCTGTCCGGAATAATCAACAAAGCTTACAACCTGATACTGGCCAGATTCTAAAACCGCATCATATAAAACTTCAGCATAGTTACCAGCACAATATAGAAGCATTGTATTCACACTATCGACTACGTCAGCGACAGGGTTTCTCTGTTGAGTTGTTTTTGACGTTAAAAAATCCACCACATCTTTTTCAGTAATAAATTTTTTTTCTTTAAAATCAGCTAATGAGAGTTTATTTTTAGTTATTAATTTTAGGGCGGGTGCTGTGGCTTTTATATCACCGCTATTACTCATGGTTGATTGCAATGCCTCCATAAGTTGAGGCTCATTTTTTGTAAGAATCCAGGCAATAACTTCACCTGCCGATGCTTCTTTATTAGCCGCGCAAACTGGAAAAAAGTACCCAGAAAACCCAGCCTCAATGTCCATTGTGACTTTAACTGATTCAATATTTGCAATCACGGAATCACGATTAACCCATTCTCCCTCTTTCATATACCATTTCGTTATTAAAGCTTGCGGTTCATTGGCATTGAGTAAAGGCATTTTGATAGCGTATTTTTCTATTACTTGGTGGTCCATCGTAATATCCTACATACTGTCCATGCCCGAGGGATTTGATTTAAAACATTCAAAACCTTATGTGATACTTGAGCTTTAGCATGGTATTAATCAACTGGTAAGCGTGCAATAAATTTTTCAATGTTATGATGATCCTCTTCATCTGGCGCCCAGGGCGCAAAAATAGTATCTGTTTTGCTAAATGGACCTTTTCTAATTTCATGATATAAAGCAAAATCACTTTGAGGAACTAGCATACGATAAATATCCTGTGGTACACGGCAATAAAAACTTGCCCCAGAATGGTAATCGCTCAAAAAAATGCGATCAATCATTTGACCTTCATCATCAAACAAATATATATACAACATACCAAACACTAAATGATAAGAAGTTAATTTATCTTTCTGCTTATGCGGACGCATATATACTTCACGCGTAAGCACTTCAAACATTTCATGTATGTCGCTCTCTTTATTGTCGTGAGTGCAAAATCTTGCACGATTTCGTCGACTGTTTGTAGCAGAACTCATTAATTCGTTAAAATCCTGAATGCAAAGGATTTTTTGAGAGTGTTTCAGGTAATAAACTTCATTGTTTTCTTTTTGTAAATCCAACATGATTCCTACTTCAATTTGTCTGACAACTTAACAGCCATTCTCACAGAATAAATAAAATTAGTATATTAGCAGGTTGTGTTGATTTAGAAAAATATTTTTTGTAACCTTTCTGGTAATTAATTTTAATGGTGTTTAATAACGCGTGCAGGATTACCCACTACCGTGCAATTCGGGGGTACATCTTTTATGACAACGGCTCCCGCACCTACGATACTAGATTCTCCAATAGTAATTCGATTAATAACAATAACACCTGTGTGTAGCTGAACACACTTTTCCAACTTAACATTACCAGCGATAATAGCACCCGGATCAACTGTACAACATTGCTCTACAAGGCAGTGATGATCTATTTGCGCACCATTATTAATAATGCACCCTGCTTTAATCTCGGCCTTATAGCCAATGATTGCGCCTGCATTAATCCAAACACCATTACGAATAATAGCCTGATCGTGCAAAATAGCGCTTGGATGTATCGCTGATATAAGCTGTATATTTTCTGCTTTGCATTGTGCTACTTGCGCCAAACGAATATGATTGTTGGGATGCACGGGAACTACTTTGTCAATACCTAAACGTTTTATTTCTGCAATCCAATTCAGTGAAGTAATAAGTGGTTTTCCTCTAAAACTATTTTTTGTTGGGAACTCTGTATGTTTTGTTGGACGAATGGAGTGTTGATATTCAACATCAATATCTAACACATGATCTGACACATTGACGTAACAGGCGATAGAATAGCCTGTTACCGCTTCAAACCACGGATTTAGCTGTCCATCGCTACTGTCATGATAGTCAAGAATTGCAACTCGATTATCTATCAATTTACGCTATAACCTTTGATTTATCGTATTCTTTAATAAATGCTAATACTTTTTCAATATTTTCTAACGGCTGATTTGGACCGCAAGGCAAATGCAACCCTTCCTTGACAAAACGGGTTGCATTTGGGAAGTTGTCTGTGGCACTAAAGTACGGAGATGTATGTAAAGCTGGAGAACAAGGTCGAGCTTGCACACCTCGTTCCCTTAAGAAGTGTACTAGCGCATCACGTTTTGAAGAAAGCGCTTCCACCCAGACGGGTAACTCACCTTTTTCAACAGCCACAGGACATAACCGTACGCATTCAATATTTTTTAATCCTTCCCGATACATCTCATATATTATATTGACATGCTTAATACGCGCAGACACTTTTTCTAATTGAGCCAAACCAATTGCTGCGAGCACATCAGTGAACTTAAAGTTCATCCCAGGCTGGCCCCAAGCTTCAGTGAAATTGTCAATAACACCATGATTTTTGACTAATCTTAATTTGTCCCTCAATGCCTCATCATTTGTCACAACCATGCCACCTTGTCCAGTGGTAATCAACTTTGACATAGCAAAAGAAAAGCAACCCACATCTGATTTAGTTCCTAAGTATTCACCATTTGATTTGGAAAATATCGCTTGTGCTGCATCTTCTACAATTTTGATATTATATTTAGATGCCAATGCATTTAACTTATCCATATCACAAGCACGGCCGTTAATGTGAACTGGTATAATGACTTTGGTTCTATCCGTGATTTTTTCCTCAACTTTGTCTACATCCATTACGGGTAGATCTTGACGCGTGTCAACCAAAACTATTCTTGCTCCTAACATATAAGCAGCATGTGCTGTCGCTACCCAAGTTCTATCTGGCACAATAACTTCATCACCTGCACCAACACCTAAAGCAAACAATGCTAAATATAATGCGCTTGTTCCACTTGTTGCAGAAACTGCGTATTTCACATTTAGCATGTCTGCCAATTTTGATTCAAACGCTTCTGCTAACTTACCCTGACTAATTTGACCGTTCTGAATAGCATTCGTAACATTTGCAATTTCAGTGTTATCAAATTTTATCCACCACCAATTTATTTTTTCCATGATTGTTCACCAATCCAAATAATTAAATGTGTTATAGCTTATGCTTTTTTAGCCGCAAATACAATTTCCAAATATCATCAATAGTGCGCATATCTTCTAACGCATCTGTTGCACTAGCAATTGATTCTTGACGAGTTATTACATCTGAAATAAATGATTCTGCTTGCCTTTGAAAGGCCCAAGACCAATCGCAAATATACTCTGATAATACATGTTCCTTGTCTGCTTCGTATACACGCACTGAAGCTGGCATATTACGTAGTAAATTAGGCGGCATGTCAACACGTAGCATACCTTTTTCGAAATATATCTCATAATACTCATCGCGTCTTCTTGAAATAGACCGCCCTGCTTCAAGAGAGACTGTGAAATGGCCATAATCTAAAAGTACCAATCGCGCCAATTGATTATCTAATTGTGCGTAATGTATCCCATTAGCTGATCTACTAAAAAAGTATCGTAATAAATTTACATTATGGCAAAAAGCATTTAAAAAGAAAGCATAATCTTTTTCATACCTAGCTGGTAACCATGCAGGAGACTTCGCAATGCACTGCAACCCAGTCGGAACAGTTTCATCAGTTACAAGATATCCGTCCGTGTTACAGTATGGATTACTGTCAAAACAGTGAGCACGAACATAAGTAATTTCTCCCAGTGCCTGAGACTGCAGATAGCTATCTAATAATTCTTTCGCCTTTTGCACACCTAAATCATGGCGTCTCATGTAACCAATGGTGTAAATTAAATTTCTTTCTTTAGCCAATGCAACTAAATCATTTGCTTCATCAAAGGTTGCCGCCATTGGTTTTTCAGTAAATACGTGCTTATTTGCATTCAAGCAATCATGAGCAATATTACCTACCATATTGCGAGGTACAATAATAACAACCGCATCAACTTCTGCACTTTCTAATAACTCTTTATGTGAGTAAAACGCATTTGTAATATGGTATTTCTGGCAAATTTTCTGGCGCAGTTTTTCTCTGGGTTCAGCAAGTGCTACAACGTCACAATTTGAAACTTTAATAAAATTATCAAGATGTGCAACCTGTCCCATGAATCCAGCGCCGATCATCGCAACTTTAACTTTTTCATTTCTTTTTTTTAAATTCAAAATTAATCCTCCGTTATTCAGCTTGATCTTCATATGCGAATGTAGTAGTGTGACGACTCCATTGCATGATGAAATGGATTATATCAATGTGCTTAATAAAGTTCAAAAAATTGAGAAGAATAATCATCAGGTTACCCTTCTTAATTTTTTGCCTTCCAATACTACTAATCATGAAATTAATATCTATTCCCTTCCCTTTTAAATTATCACTACTCGGCGTAGATCGAATTGGCCACTTAGCATTAGAACCTGAATTATTATTAAGAAAAAAATACCAAAAGTTAAGGGGGGCAAATTGTTTTTACATACTCATCGCAGATTCCCATGCTAAAGCTGCCAATATCTATTTTTACAATTTAGTGAAAACTCATTTTTTTATTCTTCAATCTTATTTCTTGTTCAAGATGATTGAATCATTTAGACATAACCGTCTTATAAAACAATTTAATTTGATTATTATTTATCCTCAAGATTTTAATTTCGGTGTTGAGTGCGCAAAGTATGGCCATGCACCTACTCAAATAAGATTACCTGCAAAAGATATCGCATATGGCAAGGAATTATTGCGGTTAAAATTTAACATTGACCTTGATAAAAATAAAATTGTTTGTATTTTTGCACGTGACAGTCAATATCTGGAAAAAATGTTCCCAAACGGAAATTGGTCTCATCATAATCATCGCGACATGGATATTGATACATTCATTAAGGCAATTGATTACTTATGTGAACAAGGCTACACAGTGTTTCGTCTAGGTAAAGTCGTTGCAAAAGCAGTGAATTATCATCATCCTAACTTTATTGATTATGCTTTAACGGAAAATCGCTCTGATTTTTTAGACATTTTTTTAATTTATATAGCTTATCTAACTATTGGTACACCTTCTGGCATCACTGATTTACCAGCTGTTTTTAATAAATCTTATCTCAACCTCGGCTTTACACCGCCATTTAGAGTTCCTCTCGGAGAGAATGCATTATATATACCCAAAAAAATATGTTTTTCTGATTCAAAAAAGGAATTACCTTTTAATGAGTTGCTTAGATTTTTTCCAAATATTAAGGTGCGTTTTCCCAGTTTTGATTCAAAGGATATGGAACGCCTAAATTTATCATATGTTGAAAATACTGCGGAAGAGATTTTGGTAGCAACACAGGAAATGATAAATAGGCTCGCTGGTAAATGGCAACCATCTGAAGAAGAAAAAAATTTAGAGCAATGCTATTTATCGCATTGGCAATTAGCGCGCAGCCACAATTTTCTTAAATCACCAATAGCATTGTCATGGCTAAAAATGAACAAACACTTACTCGAAGTTACAGGAGTTATTTCTTATGGCTGAATTTATTGACATTATAACCCCGCTACACACTGCAACGAAACGCGATTATCTAAATCGAATGATCGACAATAAAGTTGCTGGTGTAATTAAGGCAAAAGAATATGAATTTGATTACTGGGACGGCGAAAAACGCTATGGATACGGTGGTTACCGATTTATACCTGGTCGATGGCAACCAGTAGCTAAAAAACTCATAGAACGATATAAGCTCACTAATAAATCGAAGGTACTTGATATTGGTTGCGGGAAAGGCTATTTATTGTATGAAATAAAACAACTGTTACCCAATATCGAACTTGTAGGTTTTGATATCTCACAATATGCATTATCCAACGCGAAAGATGAAATCAAATCTTCTATAAAAACACAACGCGCACAAGATAAATATCCTTTTGTAGATCACCATTTTGATTTAATTGTTTCGCTTAATACATTACATAATCTCAGATTGTTTGAGTTAAAATCAGCATTATCTGAGATTAATCGTGTCAGCAAATATCAATACATTGTTGTAGAAAGTTATCGCAATGTGAGTGAATTATTTAATTTGCAATGCTGGGCATTAACCGCAGAATCCTTTTTTGATCACGACGAATGGGTTTGGTTGTTCCAGCATTTTGGTTATACTGGCGATTTCGAATTTATTTATTTTGAATAATAAAAAGGATTTTCCATGAAGGCAGCCATACTAGTTGAAACAAAAAAACCATTGGTAATTGCTGATTTGCAATTACCAAAAAAATTACTATCTGGACAGGTATTAGTAAAAATACAATATAGTGGTATTTGCGGATCTCAAATTAATGAAATAGATGCTGTCAAAGGTGAAGATAAATATTTACCTCACTTATTGGGACATGAAGGTGTTGGTATTGTTTTAGAAACCGGTCCAGGTGTCACACAAGTCAAAAAAAACAATCGAGTTATCATGCATTGGCGCCCTAATAAGAAAGGATTACAAGCACAACCACCTAAATATACTTGGAGGAAAAAACAAGTTAATGCCGGATGGGTAACTACTTTTAATGAAAAAGCAATTATATCAGAAAATCGTTTGACCGTAATTGATGATGAAATAGATGCCCGTTTAGCTCCCTTATTTGGTTGTGCAATTACCACTGCAATGGGTGTTGTGAATAATGACGCTCAGGTCAAAATAGGGCAGTCTGTAGTTATTTTTGGATTGGGCGGAGTTGGTTTAAATATTGCTCAATCCGCAGATCTTGTATCGGCTTATCCTATTGTTGGAATTGATTTAGTTGATGAAAAAATAGAAAGAGCAAAACAATTAGGATTAACACATGGTTTATCTGGCAGATCTGCTTCTTTAGCACAAGAGATCCTTGCTATCGTTGGTAACTCAGGGGCTGATGTGATCATTGATACCACTGGTAATGGACGTGTTATCGAATTGGCCTATGAATTAACTCACCCGGACGGAAAAACTATCCTGGTTGGTGTACCTAAAAAAGATGACTTGATTTCAATATATTCATTGCCTTTACACTTTAATAAAATACTAAAAGGCTCCCATGGCGGAGAATCTGTACCTGAACGTGACATTCCTCGTTATATGAAATTATGGCGTACCGGGAAACTAAAATTAGATAACTTGATTACACATGAATTTCCACTATCAGAAATTAATAAAGCAATTGATATAGTAAGAAATGGCACTGCTGGTCGTGTTATAATTAATATGAGTAATGTATGAAACTTGGTATTGATCTAGATCATACTATTATAAATTATAATCACGCTTTTCTAAATACTGCTAAGACATTGTGTTTGGTGCCAGATACATTTGATGGTAATAAAAATTTTCTCAAAAGATATATCCTAACTCAACATGGTGAAAAAGATTGGATGCGATTACAGGGCCATGTCTATGGAAAGCGCATACATGAAGCACAGCCTATGCCTTATGTCATCGAATTTTTACAACGATGTAATCAGTTATCCATACCATTTGTTATTATCAGTCACAAGACACAATTTGGTCATTTTGATGAAGAGAAAACGGATTTACGACAGTCAGCGCGTGACTGGTTAGCAAAACAACATTTTTTCGATGAACACATTATTAGATCACCAAAACATCAACTTTTCTTTGCCACAACTCGGGAAGAAAAATTACGAATGATCACTAAACAAAGCTGCACGTTATTTATTGATGACTTACTGGATTTACTACTAGACCCTAAATTTCCGAACAATGTGAAACGCGTTTGGTATGCTTATGGAGAGGAACAAACCAATCAGGTCCCAAATACTATGTCGATTTTAAATAATTGGCAGCAAGCAACTCGGATTTTTGAGGTAAATCATGTCGATAGTGAGTGATGATATAAAAGATTTTATCACTACAGCACTGGCACAAAAGTTGAAATCTATCAAACCAGTATATGGCGGTGGAAATAATCAAATTTATCGAATTATCTTGCAAGATAATAATCAATATGCTCTAAAAAATTATCACGTTCATGATATTAAAAGAGATCAAATGCGTTTGCATAGAGAATATAATGGTTTTATTTTTTTACATGAATATGGTGAACAACAAATACCAAAAGCGATTGCTTGTGATAAAGGTAAGTTATTAGCTATTTACAGCTGGATCACTGGAGATCCTATTGTAAAAATTTCAAATAAAAATATTATGGCTGTAGTT
>C687J35021_10003507_pt1 | contig 10743 bp, 11 predicted proteins | sample RifCSPhighO2_12_FD_35021 | JGI IMG/M metagenome (IMG submission 35021)
TATAACTGCGCCAAAAGCAAAAATTAAGGATAACGAAATGGCGAGCAAAAAAAGATTGACAATTAACGTACAAGGAACGGCTATCAATATTATTTCCAACCGTGAAGAAGATTTCATTTGCCTTACTGATATGGCCAAAAAATTCGGTGGTGACGATCTTATATACAATTGGATGCGTAATCGTAATACTTTAGAATTTTTAGGAATATGGGAACAGATGCACAATCCCAATTTTAAAGGTATCGAATTCGATACCTTTAAAAAAGAAGCAGGATTGAACAGTTTTCATCTTACGCCAAAAAAATGGATTAATGCAACACAGGCTATTGGTATCCAATCTCGAGCGGGTAGGTATGGCGGAGGTACCTATGCACATAAAGACCTTGCATTTGAATTTGGTTCCTGGCTAAGTCCGGAATTCAAGCTCTATTTGATTAAAGAGTTTCAACGTCTCAAAGAAGATGAGAATAAACGATTATCATTGGGATGGAATCTCAATCGTGCCCTATCTAAGCTAAATTACTGCATTCATACTGATGCAATTAAAGCGCATATCATTCCTGTGATTGTGAATTCTGAGCAAATAAATTTTATTTATGCTAACGAAGCGGATATGCTAAATGTTGCTTTATTTGGAAAGACTGCTAAGCAGTGGCGAGAAGCTAACTCTGATAAAGAAGGTAATATGCGAGAATTTGCTAGTATCGAACAATTATTGGTGTTAGCCAATATGGAAGCAATGAATGCTGAATTTATACGTATGGGTTTATCACAAGCGGAACGTTTAAAAAGGTTAAACGAGATTGCTATTACACAATTAAAGTCACTCATTAATCATGTTAAACGAGAAGTATTAGGATCATGAAAATAAGAGAGGGATTGTATGAATAATCGTATCCATATTACAAATCATTTTAATCTTGATTTTGCTTATGCGCATTCTCTTTATGAGCAAAAAAAATATGCGCTTGCACATAAGCTATACGAATTCGCTGGTAAATCAGTCAATCAAACTGGCGAAAATAAAAACGTTAATCTTCTTCGGTGTGAGCTTGCTTTGTTAGCTTGTAAATTATCAAGTACAAATATTGAATTAAATTCTGCCAAAAATAAATTTGAGCTGCTTTGTAAGCAGTATATAAACATAAAATCTATTGCCCTATCTTCCCCCCTTGCTGTTGAATTAGAAAAAGATATTAATCGTTGCAACAACATACTGTTATTGCTAGAGAACCCAATAAACTATATTGATTATCTTTATCGATATACGAAAAAGACATTTAAACTGATATGNGCTAATGAAAATATTGTTGATAGCGCAAAAANCATATCATACATTAGCCATGCTATANCAACGGCAGAAAATGCCATCAATGCTTATAAAGACACATCGTCTTATTCCATTATAAGCGAATTAAATAATATATTAATTTCATTAACCGCGCTATTAGCAGATAAACATTTTGATAAGGGCGAGGATTGCAATTTTTCAAATGAAAGCCGTATGGAGTCTTTTACATGTGCTATAGAATGTTATAAAAAAGCGATTACCTTGATTAATGATCGTTGTAAAATAGATACTCATAGTGCCTATTCAGATAAAGTGATGCCTCTTCATCTCAGTATTTTAAACTCCTGGTATNCGTTAGCAACAACACTAGATACGACGCATGATCAGGATTATATAAAGACAATACNCCAGTATATCGCGGAAAACAAATTAGAAACCTTGGCAAATCGTTCCTTTTGTTCCGATGTAAAGAAAAAATCTCTTCAACAATTGGATGAATATTTGAATGCGAACATGCCTGATGATACTAGGTTGAAAATCTTAGCTGATTACGTTCATACTGTATTGACCACGCCTCCTGAAAAACAACTGAAATATAGTAGGTAAAACTATAGGGCCCAACATGATGTCCCTAAAAAATAAAATTGTTCTTATAACCGGTGCCTCAAGTGGTATCGGCGCTGCTTGTGCTAAACAATTTGCAAAGCTCGGTGCAAGCGCATTACTCTGCGCACGTCGTCTAGATATTCTTGAAATATTGGCAACACAAATACAAAACGATTATGGTGTGAAAGCCCATCCATTTCAATTGGATGTTAGCCATCATCAAGCAGTTCAAACTATCTTAGAATCACTTCCAACAGCATGGAAAAATATTGATATTTTAATCAATAATGCGGGGTTAGCTGCGGGGTTAGATCCCATACAAGCAGGTCATATTGAAGATTGGGAAGAAATGATTAACACAAATATCAAAGGTTTATTATATATGACAAGAGCAATTTTACCGCAAATGGTAGCCAAAAATGCTGGTCATATTATTAATCTTGGATCCATTGCTGGACATCAAGTTTATCCTAATGGAGCAGTTTATTGCGCTACTAAATATGCAGTCAAAGCTTTATCAGAAGGGTTACGCATGGATTTGCTTGGTACCAATATTCGAGTGAGCAGCATTGATCCTGGCGCAGTAGAAACTCATTTTAGTATAGTACGCTTTAAAGGTGATATGAAACGTGCGGAGGCTGTTTATCATGGCATGCAGCCACTCTCGCCAGATGATATCGCTGATGCTGTGTTATATTGTGCAATGCGGCCACCGCATGTCAACATCAGCGAAATAATCATTATGCCAACTGATCAAGTTTCCGCTACACTCCTATCGCGGAAAGATGGATAATCTTAAAAGCAGCATGCTTGTTGTGATGATATCTAAATGAACACAAACCAAATCATATCTAAACCGCTCACATATTTTGCTTTACCACTCATTATCTTTCTAGAAGGATTTGTATCCATTGCTATTGAAATTCTAACCATCCGCCAATTATTGCCGGTTGCTGGTGGCAGTGTCATTGTAACCAGTTTAATCATCGGCGTTTTTTTATTGTTTTTAGCATGGGGTTATCGAACAGGCGGCAGAATAAAACAATATTTACCACAATCGTTGCGTCGTAATTTTATGATAGCTGCCAGCTTGCTTGGAATTGGTTTATCTTATCCTTTCATCTCATTATTTTTTTATGTGACGCAGAAGATCATGGGAGTACATATTATTTATCCACTCATCAGTTATTTATTATTCATTCTCGCTCCATTAATTTATCTGCTCGGTCAAACTGTTCCTATTACTATGAATATGGCTAAACAAAATCAATCAGTTGGTATGATAGGTGGCGATACATTAAGCGTAAGCACGCTCGGCTCCTTTCTAGGAGCAATATTAACCACCCTACTATTCATGCATTATTTTGGCGTAGCCTGGACACTTTTCATTAATGTTCTCTGTTTGCTTTTATTATCATTTTTATTGATGGAGCGTAATAGTACATTTATTTTTCAAATCTTATTTTCTTTTATTGCTATCGTATTTATCTATACTATTAATATTGATATGGAAAATAAATTATTTACATTAACGAACAATTATGCAAATTATCAAATTTGGGATAGGCGCCAAACGTTGCCTGGTAAAGAAACATTTTTACAAATTAATGATTCGCCTAGCTCGTTTATTAACGAAAAAAAACAAGGTTATCCCTACATCGAAAGGATAAAAAAAATCCTGTTTCAAGAACTTCACTTACGCAACGCAGACATTCTTGTTTTGGGTGCGGGTGGTTTTACACTTTCTGCAGAAAATAATTACCACAATCAGATCACTTATGTCGATATTGATAAACAAATTAAAAATATCTCTATACCAAAATTTATTTCAAAATTAAATGGTGAATTTATCGCAGATGATGCGCGACATTATTTGATCACAACAAAAAAACGTTATCAAGCAATTGTTGTTGACGTCTATAGCAACACTCGAACGATTCCTGCTCATCTTCTCACGAGTGAATATATCCAAAGCATTCAAAATAAGCTACTTCCTGAAGGCACCGTTATTTTTAACATGATTGCCAAACCAACACTATCTGACCTTTATTCAAAACGTATTGATAATACCATTCGCATGATTTTTAAAAATTGTATGGTCATCCCTCTGGCCTACAGCGATCATCTCACTAATATTTTATATGTTTGTCACCACACCGCCAATCAAATAGAGCAAACTATCTATACTGATAATCGCAATCACTCTACTACCGATTCGTTTGATTGGTAGAAATACGTTTCTATTCAGCTCCTGCAACCATCATTTCTTCGATAAATAAAGAACCGGTACGAATATTCCCGCGAACATCAATATCATTTCCCACTTCGACAATTTTCTTATAAATATCTTGTAACTTACCAGCAACTGTTATTTCATGCACGGGGTATTGAATATCACCGTGTTCAATCCAAAAACCTGTGACGCCACGTGAATAATCGCCTGTTACTAAATTTACTCCCTGCCCCATCATTTCTGTAATCAATAATCCCTTATCCATGGTTTTTAATAGCGCTGCTAAATTTTTGGTCCCCGGACGAATAATAAAATTGTGCATACCACCTGCATTACCAGTTGTTTTCATACCTAATTTACGAGCCGAATAAACACCCAAAGAATACTGTTGCAGTACACCATTTTCAATAAAAACATTTGGACGTGTAGCTACACCATCATCATCAAATGGAGCGCTTCCTAATGCTCGGGGTAAATGAGGCTGCTCTTCAATATGAATGAAATCTGGAAAAATTTTTTTATTCAAATGATCTAATAAAAAAGATGCTTTGCGGTACAAGCTTCCGCCTTGTATAGCTGCTGCAAAAGAACCTAACAATCCTCGCGCTTCTTCAGCAATATAAATAACGGGTGTTTTCATTGTTGACAAACGTCTTGCGCCTAAACGACGTATGGATTTTTCTGCGGCTTGTTTAGCAATCAATGATACAGATTCCAATTCGTTGGCATCACAAGCGGTTGTGTAACTGTAATCACGTTGCATTTCATTATTTTCTTTCGCGATTAATACACAACTGATTTCATGCCTAGTATAAGGAAANCANCCCATAAATCCATAGCTGTTTGCGTGCAAACCAAATGCTTCGATGGTCGCTATTCGGATATCTTCTGCACTCATGATGCGTTTATCATAGGCAAGCGCTTCCTGCTCACATTGACAAGCTAGTGTAATAGCTTCTTCAACTGAAATTCCCCAAGGATAAGCTAAATCCATTGGAGGATAATGAAATGCTAATTCACTTTTATCTGCCAAACCTGCTGCAGGATCTTCATCAGTAAATTTTGCAATATGACAAGCCGCCTCTACTGCTGCACGAATAGCGTCCCCCGTAAGATCAGAAAAACGAGCTGAACCCATGCGCTTTCCAAAAAACACTGTAACGTCAACGGTTTTATCTTGGTGGTACTCTACTGTTTCAACATCGCCTCCGCGTGCGCCAATTGAAAATCCTTTATTCGTTCCTATTCCTACTTCAGCTTGACTTGCGCCTAATCGAGCCGCTTCATGAAGTATATCCTGAGAAATTTCTTGTAACTTATTTATATCAAATGATAATTTATTAATCATTTTCATGATTTGGTCCCACCGACTACTAATTCATCTACACGCAAAGTGGGTTGCCCTACACCAACAGGTACGCTTTGCCCATCTTTACCACAAATACCAACACCCGTATCTAATTGTAAATCATTCCCAACCATGGATACTTTGTTTAAAACATCTGGGCCATTACCAATTAAGGTCGCGCCTTTAACTGGTGCACCTATTTTTCCGTTTTCAATGAGATATGCCTCACTCGCAGAAAACACAAATTTGCCTGAGGTAATATCAACTTGACCGCCACCAAAATTGACAGCGTACAAACCTTTTTTAACAGAGGCGATTATTTCATCAGGAGTTGATTGTCCTGCCAACATATAAGTGTTTGTCATACGTGGTATGGGTAAGTGCGAGTAAGATTCTCGTCGACCATTTCCAGTAGATTGAACGCCCATTAATCGTGCATTACGTTTATCCATCATGTAATTTTTGAGAATACCGTTTTCAATGAGAATATTATTTTGTGTCGGGATACCTTCATCATCTACATTCAATGAGCCACGCCGATTTGGTAATGTTCCATCATCAACAATGGTGCATAAAGAACTGGCAACACGTTCTCCCATACGATCACTATACACAGAAATTTTCTTACGATTAAAATCGCCTTCCAGCCCATGCCCTACTGCTTCATGTAATAAAACACCTGGCCATCCTGGACCTAATACAACTTGCATGGGACCAGCTGGCGCATCAATTGATTCAAGATTAACCAACGCTTGACGTAAGGCCTCATCAGCATATTGAAATGCTAATTGATGATCTATGAAATATTGATAATCAAATCGCCCTCCTCCTCCAGCATAACCCGATTCACGGCGACCATTTTGTTCAACAATTAAGCTGATGTTGAGCCGTACAAGAGGACGCACATCTGCAGCAACATGCCCATCCATTCCTACCACCAGTATGGTTTCATACTCACCCGCTAAACTCATATTCACTTGAATGATACGTGAATCTTTTTGCCGAATATAACGGTCAACACGCTGCAAAAGTGAGACTTTATCTTGTTCAGAAAGAGAATGTAATGGATTGATTGGTTGATAAAGAACGTGACAGGGAAGTTTATGCCAAGCCTGCACAGATTGTTCTTGACCCTGTTTTGCAATGCTGCGCGCAGCTTTTGCTGCCTGTTCGAGTGCGGGCATCACGATGTCATCAGCATAAGCAAAACCAGTCTTTTCACCACTCATTGCTCTCACCCCAACCCCTCGGTCGATATCAAAACTACCCCCCTTGATAATGCTATCTTCTAATACCCATGACTCTGAGTAAGTAGATTGAAAATATAAATCAGCATAATCAATTTGGCGACCAGCCAAATGATGTAGTACAGATTGCAACTGTTGATCAGTTAACCCAGCTGGATCTAATAAATGGTGGCGTACGATTTCAAAAATATCGGCCATACATATCCCTCTTTTAATAGGAGCATTATACACCTTGTCTTCTGCCCATCAATCGAATAGGATAACAACAAGCACTATTTAAAGGATTAAAACAATGAAGAAAATTTATCATGTAGCAGGAGCTGTAGGGATATCTATTCTTTTGATAAGCTGCGGAACAGCAAAACCNCCTACTCAGGTCGCTTCAAATTTTATTAATCGACAAAGTATTATTCATACCACTAAAGAAATTTATCCAGCAAAAAATCCAGATCAAGTAGCATTATATGCTGGCGATAAAACCCCGCATACCGCATACCGTGTCATTGGAATTGCTAAAATTTCACGGTATAACCTGCTCGGATTAAAACGTCAAAATGCTACGCTAGAAGGCATGATGAAAAGTTTAGCAGCATCAATAGGCGGAGATGGTGTCATTGATATTTACACGAATAATGATTCTATGCAGGCAAATATTATTCAATTTCAGCGAATTTTGATTTAGCACCAAAAATCATTGTATGCTTAATTACCATCCTACCTATAATGAAGTGCAAAAAATAGTTGCCCTTGGGAAAATAAAAGAAATCGAAATATGCTCACGAGATAACAACACAGTTTGTTTATGCATCGACGCTCATGTTTTTGAGAGATTTGGTATAAAATTTTTAGATCGTGTGAGCACACCAAAAGGAAATGGAACCGTAATTGGCATTGGTGAACTTGCTAATAAAATCACGCCTCAACGCCCTTATGGTCAGGAGAACTTGTGGTTTCAACTTGACATGGATACCGCCCAGAATAAAGGAGTGAGTTATTGGGAAGGTACATATTGCCAAGAAGACTTATTAACTAGGAAAATTTCTTTGTTAATAGACGAAGAAATAATGCAGCAACCCATTAATCCATGCTTATTACATGCTCTTCAAAACATCCTTAAATATTCTTATTGGATAATAAATTACCNCCTGAATAANGAACAAGCACAGGCTATTCAAGATATGGTGCTGCGAACATGGTTTTTGTACGCTCATGAATTTGTTGATAAAAATATCTTACCGCCTGAAATCATTATCCATATCGCAAGTTATCTCACCGCACCTACTCTCCCTACCCATGAATTAACCGATCTTTTTGAAAAATACGTTTCTGGTCGCTACCAACGATTTTTATCGGATGCGCTAAAGAAAAGATCAGAGCAATTATCAAACAACATAAAAAATATTGATGCTCAACTGGGAGAATTAAAATCGCTATTTAGCTATGTAAATTTTTTCTGTAATCCCATCAATGATAAAATATGCCATTTATTAGGTCAAAAAAAAATCTTAGAAAAAAACAAAAATCAAATCGATCATGTTGTATCGTACAATGATCAAGCACAACTATTCATCCATTCTTTAAAAAAGCTAGAGAAAGATGCCTTTTATGATCAAGAAATTGAGCCTAGAATAAAAAAATTCAGGATGGAGTGAGTTGCTGCTATTAAAATCTGCAAATAAAAACTATTGACTCATTTTCTTAATTTCATATAAATTACTCTTTAACCTAAAAAAAACAAATCCTTCTCTGGAGAACACCTTATGTTCAATAGCCATCCTACCTATAAAGAAATGCAAGAAATAGTTGCCCTGTGGAAAATAAAAGAAATCGAGATGCGCTCACGAACTGGCGACTTGGTTTGTTTATGTATCGACACCTCTGTTTTCGAGAGATTTGGTGTAAAATTTTTAGATCGTGTAAGCACACCACAGGGAAATGGGACTGTGATTGGCATCGGTGACCTTGTTATTCGCCCTTATGGTCGTGAAAACTTGTGGTTTCTACTTGACGAGGATGTCATCAATAATAAAGGAATAAATAATAAAGGAATAAGCTATTGGAATAGCATAACTTACCCACAAAATTTAGTAGCCCATCAAATTTCTTTATTAACAGTAGACGACAAAAGAATGCAACAACCTATTGATCCATGCTTCCTAGAGGTATACAAGAACTGTGTATATAAGAAATATTCCTACTGGATAGACAATTATCAGCTAAATGAGAAGCAAGCACAAGCTATTCAAGCTATGGTGCTGCGAACATGGTTTTTGTACGCTCATGAACTTGTTGATAAAAATATCTTACCACTTGAAATCTTTATCCATATCGCAAGTTATCTCACCGCACCTACTCTCCCTACTCATGAATTAACCGATCTTTTTCAAAAATACGTTTCTGGTCGTTACCAACGATTTTTCAATGATCGACTAAAGAAAAAATCTGATCAATCGTCCGATTTCATGAATAACATCAGCCATTCTCGCTGATGCTTACTCAAGCAACCCAATTCTCTATTTTGAGATGAGGAACTCTGGAGAATTCTTTCACATTATTAGTTATAAGAACTAATTCTAACGTCAATGCATGAGCTGCAATCCATAAGTCATTATTACCGATGGGTTTTCCTTGTTTTTCCAACTTGCTGCGGAGATCACCATAATATTTAGCGACCTGTATAGACATAGGCAACGGCGGAATAAGGCTTACTAATTCATCTAATATCAAATGTGTTTTTTTGGGATGATGGCTTTTTTGTGCCCCATAAAGCAATTCACCATAGGTAACAATGGACATACCTACATCACCCACCTCAATTTGTTCAAATTTTTTCAAAACACTGAGTGGTTTTTGCTTGGCAATATAAATGCAAATATTAGTATCGAGTAAATAACGGAGAGCCATTTAGAAAAACTCCCGTTTTTGAGGCGGTAAATCTTTCCTGCCTTCCGCAAAAAAGTCATTTGGTAGTTGCGTAAGTAATTCGAAAGCCCTTGTTAAATTTTTAGGTATTTCACGAATAACGACATCGCCATTTCTTTTAAATATTTCTACTTCCTCACCATTTAACTGGAACTCTTTTGGGAGTCTTACTGCCTGTGAATTTCCAGATTTAAATACTTTAGTAGTTTTCATGTGCACCTCATATTGTATATACCATAAGTATATACAAATAACTGGTGATTAGCAAGTCAGAGTACCAATGCATGAATGCGCACATCAATTCATTCGATTGTTTGTATTATTACTTTCTATTCGGCTTTATCTCTCGTTGTGAGTACTGATAATTGTAATTGTCGACCATGTTTTTTAATCGATAATTTTTCTTGCTTGTTATAATGTAAATTAATTTTTGTTTCCATGATGATATTTTCTTCTTTGATTAAATCGATAATTAAAAATTTCATTTTGGCTGTTTCGGAATTAGCTTGATCTAGCTTAGCTAATACAATTAATGTATCACCTTTCAAAAGCGATTGTGACCTGCCAATTACTTTCCACTCATTATCATTCATATTTATTTTTGTCATATTTTGCAAGCTATTGACTTGAGATTTAGCTCCTTCTAACGGAATTGAATAATTAAAATTTATTTTTACCAATAAAAATGGATGGAGTGGTACATTTTTTTGAGCAAATCCATTTCCCATACAAAACAAACTCAGCATCATTATTAATAATTTTTTCATGTTAGTTTAACCTATAAATAATTAACCTACGAAAACATAAACAAGCTAAAAATACTTTTAACAAAATGTTCAATAAAAGTAGATCGCTTGTACCATTCAAATAAAATTATATTTTTATAACTTTGATTAAACCGTTTATACCTCGGAACACCGCTAATGTGGCACCTCGGTACAAACGGTTCGAAAGCAAGCTTTCTGGTTTAAATTATTAATTTACTTTCAACGTACCACTAGCAATATAATTATTTCTTGTTTCACCAGTGACATCAGTAATTGCATTAATGGTCCATGTTCCCATATGTGAATGCACGATAGCGAGGAAAGAATCA
>C687J35021_10003509_pt1 | contig 10739 bp, 7 predicted proteins | sample RifCSPhighO2_12_FD_35021 | JGI IMG/M metagenome (IMG submission 35021)
CGCAAAACGATTGCCGAGTACGTCGAAACCGTCGGTATCCGTGAGTGTCTGGCCGAGTTGGGCGTTGACTATGTACAAGGCTACGGCGTCGAGTACCCGCGGCCTTTGAGCGAGTGCCTCAAGGGTATGCAGTGAGAGCTTGTGAAAAAGCTCTCGCCTACTGCGAACGCCTCTGCAAACGCCTCCAAACGCCCGCAGCCTGTCGTTCAGCCGTTGATTGCTCTGCGCTTCAGCGCGGCTGACGATCGCCGGATTCGCACTCGGCGAGTTCNCGCAACCAGAGCAGGCGTTGATGCAGTTGGGCGGCAAAGGTGCGCGCCGCCAGTTCTTCATGAAAGGTTACGCCGCGNGGGCCCATGCGCACTTGCCAAAGTGTGCGGCCCTGGNGTTGCAGGTTCTCGATTCGTACATCCATCCAGCGCCCCTCATAGCAACTTGTTGCGAGTCTTCAATAGGGAAAGCAGCACCCCACTTGCCAGTATGCAGAAGGTTACGCCAAGTGAGACCACAGCGGGAATCTTGCCGATAAACCCATGCAGGAAAATCTTTCCGCCGATAAAGATCAGCACCAACGCCAACGCGTATTTCAGGTAGATAAAGCGGTGCATCAGCGCAGCCAGGGCGAAGTACAGCGAGCGCAAGCCGAGGATCGCGAAGATGTTCGAGGTATAGACGATAAACGGGTCCTGAGTGATGGCGAATACCGCGGGCACACTGTCTACCGCAAATATCAGGTCAGCCAGCTCGATCAGCACCAGTGCCAGCAGCAGCGGGGTGGCGTAACGCCGCAGCCTGTCGCTGGCCGGGTCGTGCAGGCGGACGAGAAAGCGCCCCTCATGCAGCTCATCGGTGACCCGGATATGCCGGCGCAGGAATTTCAGCACGGGGTTCTGTGCCAGGTCCGGGTGCTGGACTTCACGGCTGAACAGCATCTTGATCCCGGTCAGCAGCAGAAAGGCGCCGAATACGTAGAGAATCCAGTCGAACTGCTGCACCAGCGCCGTGCCCAGGCCGATCATGATCGCGCGCAGCACGATGACCCCGAGGATGCCCCAGAACAATACCCGGTGCTGGTAGCGCCGAGGAATGCCGAAGAAGCCGAGAATCATCGCCATGACGAACACGTTGTCCATCGACAGCGATTGCTCGACCAGAAAGCCGGTGTAGAACTCCAGTGCCTTGCTCGCCCCGAGTTGCCACCAGATCCAGGCGCCGAACAGCAGGCCCACACTGAAGTAGCCGCTGTACAGCAGCAGGCTCTCGCGCATTTCAATCTCATGCTGGTCGCGGTGGAGTACACCGAGGTCGAATACCAGAAGTGCCAGGACAATGGCGATAAAGGCCAACCAGAACCAGGCAGGCGTGCCAAGAAAGGGGCCGGTAAACAAAGCCTGCAGAGCGTTCATGAGCCCTCCCTGCAATCGGCCTAAGTTGAGAACCAACTTAGTGACTCCGACATCACGGTGAGCAACTCACCGCCAGAGGGGCCCGGTGTCACATAGGACTTAGGCTAGAAGCTGTGAGCGCCGCCTGCAAGCGGCCGGCGAGCACCACTCGACTGGCGTAGGAGCGGGCCATGCCCGCCAGGGCAGCCAACGCACAAGCTTCGCGGGCATGGGCTAGACGCCCCGGCTCGGCCCCCCGCCGCGCCTATGTTTCCTCGGGCATGAACGCTCTATTGCCAGCCCCGCGTCAATACACCCAGACCTCGACGCGGCGGTTCTTGAGCCGGCCGTCATCGGCGTTGTTGGCGGCTACCGGCAGCTCGTCGCCGAGCCCGGTTACCTGGCGCAGAATCACTCCGTGCCGGGCCAGTTCGCGGCGCACGGCCATGGCCCGCAGCTTGGACAGCAACTCGGCCCTGGCCGGATCGGCCTTGGCGTCGCCGAAACCCACCAGCACCACTTTGCGCTGCAGCTTGTCCTGCGCTGTCAGGTAGCTGAGTAGCCGGTCGAGGTCGTGCCGGGCCTTGTTATCCAGCACCGCGCTGCCTTGCTGGAAGCGGAAGTTCAGCGACAGGCGTTGCGCCTCACGGGCCAGGGTCTGATAGGCCTCGGGCATGGCGCTGTCCGGGGCGACTGTTATCGCTTGCACGGTCTGGGCGATAAAACCGCTGTGCGCGACTATGGCCTGTCCGCGTGGACTGTGGGCAAAACCGACCAGCGCCTTGGCCCAGGGGTTGGGCAGGTCCGGTTGGTTGTAGAGAAACAGCCGCCGTGACAAGGGATAGTCCTCGGTCGCGATCAGGGTTGCGCTGGGCAGCATCGCCTGCGACTCGCCGGCAGCGATGGCCACGGCTTTGGCCTGGCGAATGTAGGGCAGGCCGATAAAGCCGATGCCGTGCGGGTCTTGGCTGACCGCGTCGGACAGTGCTTCGCTTGATTCGAAGCGCCGCGCGCTGGCCGCCAGGGTTGTGCCATGGGCAGCCAGTACCAGTTCCTTGAAGGTATCGTAGGTGCCCGAATTGTCATCGCGAGCGTACAGCGTGATCGGTCCGGTCTTGCCGCCCAGTTGCGCCCAGTCCTGCAGCTCGCCAGAGAATATCTGCGCCAACTGGTCGATGCGCAACGCGCCGAGCGGATTGCTCGGGTGCAGGATGATCGCCAGGCCATCGATGGCAATGACTTGTTCGGCATCCCGGCTTTGCAGGTCGCCCAAGGCCGCCAGGGCGCTGGCTTCACTGGCCTTGATCGGCCTCGAGGAGGCGGCCAGGTCGGCGCTGCCGTCTTGCAAGGCGGNGAAGCCGGTGCCGGAGCCNTGGGCGGCGACGTCGATGGTCACGCGGCGACCGTCGCTGCGGGTGCCNATGATCTTCTGTTCGTTGTCGGCGGCGCCGGCTTCGATGCGGATTGCGCTCAGGCCCTGTTCTTCGAGCAAGCCCCTGACCAGTGCAGGGCCAAGGGTGGCACCGATGGTGTTGGAACCCTGGATACGCAGGGCGCTGCCGTTGTCGGCAGGGATCGGCAGGGCAGCAAATACTGACCAGGGCAGGGTATAGCAGATGAAACCGAGCAACAGGCCGGCGCAGGTAATGCTCCAGATTGGCTGATCACAAGCAGGCAGGGCGCGCGGCATGCGGTAGGCACCTTATAAGGCAATTGAAGGTGCCGCGACGATAAGACCAACAGATGACTGGAATATGACAGTGGGGCGTCGGCCCGGCGGCGATCCGCTCGGAGCGCAGCGACAACCCGCCAGCTTTGCGCCGCGCCGGCGAACTCTGGTGCACTGCCTGCGGCGAGTGACACCCTACAGATTACTCGAGGGAATGGGGCTAAGCCCAGGACGCTTGGCGGCAGCCGCAGCAGGCGAGAGTATTTTCACAACCTCTTGGTTCAGCTCAGTTCCAGCCAGATCGGTGCATGGTCCGAGGGCTTTTCCATGCCGCGTAGCTCGTAATCGATGCCTGCATCCTTGAAGCGCGATTGCAGAGGCGACGAGGCCAGAATCACATCGATGCGCAGGCCGCGCTTGGGGTCGTCTTCGAAACCACGGCTGCGGTAGTCGAACCAGCTGAATCGATCGTTCACCGTGGGGTTGAGTTGGCGGAAGCTGTCGACCAGGCCCCAGTTCTTCAGGCTGGCCAGCCATTCGCGCTCTTCCGGCAGAAAGCTGCATTTGCCGGTTCTGAGCCAGCGCTTGCGGTTCTCTTCGCCAATGCCGATGTCGCAGTCTTCCGGCGAAATATTGATGTCGCCCATCACCACCAGCGCTTGCTCTGGCTGGAAGTGGTTGTGCAATAGCTGCTGCAGGTCGGCGTAGAAGCGTTGCTTGGCGGGGAACTTGATCGGGTGGTCGCGGCTTTCGCCTTGCGGGAAATAACCGTTCATCACGGTCACCGGATTGCCCTGCGCGTCGGCGAAGGTGCCATAGATAAAGCGGCGCTGGCTGTCCTCGCCATCGTCGGGGAAGCCCTTCTGCAGCGCCAACGGCTCCTGGCGCGAGAGCAGGGCGACGCCGTAATGGCCTTTCTGGCCGTGGTAATGCACGTGGTAGCCGAGGTTGCGAATGTCCGCTTCGGGGAATTGCTCGTCGGCGACTTTGGTTTCCTGCAAGCCGATCACGTCCGGCTGGTGTTTCTCGATCAAGGCCGCCAATTGATGTGGGCGCGCACGCAGTCCGTTGATATTGAAGGAGACGATCTTCATGGGCGGCAAGTCCTGGGGTCGTTGTAGCAGAGTTGCGATGCTAGCCGATCCGGCGACCGTACGGCCAGTTCTGGCTGTCGCCGGATTGCGGTGCTAGGGTGGCTACAGGCCAAGTAGATCAACAATAGCCAGAGGTCGCATCTTATGCCGAACAGTCCTGCTGAAGTCCGTATGCTTGATAGCGGTTATGCTCGCGAAGCGCGCTCGCTGCTGTACCACGCCTATCGCCATGAGCCGACCTTTTCTTACCTGTTCGAGGCCGAACGCCCTGGTTATGACCAGCGCGTGCGTGCCACCGTACGGGAGTTGGTGCAACAACATTTCAACGAGGAGTTGCCGGCGATTGGCCTACTGATCGATGACCGCCTGATTGGCATGGCGCTGATCGCACCCCCGCAGCGGCGCCTGGATATCACCGAGAGCTGGAACTGGCGCATGCGCATGCTGCTGACCACCGGTTTTCGCTGTACCAAACGTTATCTGGCATACCACGATGCCATCCTCGCCTGCCTGCCGCCCGGGCCTTACCACGTGCTGCCCTTGCTTGGCGTTCACCCCGAGTTCCAGGGCAAGCACCTCGGCGAGCAGTTGCTCGAAGCCCTGCACAACTGGTGCGCCGAGGATGCGGATTCACTCGGCGTGGTGCTGGACACCGGTAATCCGCATTACCTGGACTTCTACAAGCGCCATGGCTACGAAGAAATCGGTGAAGTGGCGGTTGGGCCGATCATCGAGCATGTGTTCTTCCATCCCAACCCGCAGCAGGCCGTCAAAGCCAGTGCCTGAGGGCGTGCAGGCCACGCTGTGCAGACTGGCGTTCCCTCGGGTGGGCTGAATCAGCCCACCCGAGGGGGCTGGAGTGCAGCAATAAAGCCTAACTGCATAGCCGGCGAGAACACGGCCAGGCGCTCTAGGCTGCGGCGCGCCACGTGCTAGCATCGCGTTCATGAGAACCTTTCCCACATTTTGCGCCGGATTGGCGCTGTTCCTGCTGAGCGCGTCGGTAGTGGCCGAGGCGCGCCTGGTGGTTCGGGTGCAGCCTGCCAATGCCGCGCTCAAGGAGAACGTGGAAAGCTATATCGGTAGCCTGGGCGAGCGCGACCTCGACGCCTTGCAGCGTTATCGCCGAGTGGCCGAAGCGCTGGCCGAGAAAGCCGCGCAGGCCCTGGGTTACTACCAGGCGCAGATCGTCAGCGAGGTCAGCGAAGGCGACCCATTGCGCCTGACCATCCGTATCGTTCCCGGCGAACCGGTCAGGTTGCGGGAGGTGACCCTGCGCATCGACGGACCGGCCAACCAGTTGCGCGCGTTTCGTCTGCCCGGTGATGCCCGACTCAAAGCCGGCGCAGTACTCAATCACGGCCGCTACGAAGCGGCCAAGCGACAGATTCAGAACCAGGCCTCGCGTTATGGTTTTTTCGCCGGGCGCTTCACCCGCCAACGCCTGAGTATCGACCCGCGGGCCGGGGTCGCCGACATCGAACTGATCTATGCCAGTGGCCCGCGCTATCAGCTGGGCGCCGTGAGCTTCGAGGGCGATGCACCCTTCGAGGCGCAACTGCTGCAACGCATGGTGCCCTTTACCGCCGACACGCCCTATGACTCCGAGCTGATCGCCGAGCTGTACCAGGCGCTACGCTCCAGTGGCTATTTCGAGACGGTGAGCGTCGATGCCAACCCGAGTTCCGCCGTGCAGCAGCGGATTCCGGTCAACGTCCAGTTGCACACCCGCACGCCACGCAGCATGGGCCTGGGGCTGGGTTTTTCCACTGACGTCGGCCCCCGTGGTCGGGCCAACTGGACACGCCATTGGGCCAACCCGCANGGCCACAGTTACGGCGCCGAGATGGAGTTGTCGGCGCCGCGGCAGAACGTCGGCCTGTGGTACGACGTGCCCGGCGATCCCCCCCTGACCGACAAGCTGCGCTACGCCGGCGGCTACCAATATCAGGAACTGGCCGACACCGACAGCCTCAGCCGCTTGCTGACGGTGGGCCCGGAGTGGCACAGCAAGCTGGACAGTGGCTGGCAGCGGGTCATCTCGCTGAAGTGGCAGCATGAGCAATACCAGCTCGGCGACGACTCCGGGTTGAGCACCTTGCTGATGCCCGGCATCAGCTACGCGTATCTGCACAGCGACAATCAGGTCGATCCGAGTCATGGCTATCGCCTGCAGTTCGATCTGTCGGCGGCCAAGCGCGGCTTGCTCTCCGATGCCGACGTGGTGCATGGCAATGTCCTGCTCAAAGGCTTGACCACCCTGGCGGACAAGCATCGCGTGCTCGGCCGGGTGCAGTTCGGCGGCACCGAGTCCGGCGGTTTCTCCGCGGTACCGCCGTCGTTGCGCTTCTTCGCCGGCGGCGATCAGAGCGTGCGCGGTTACGACTACCAGAGCCTGTCACCGGAAAATTCCCAGGGCGATAAAATCGGCGGCCGTTATCTGTTCGCCGCCAGCGCCGAGTATCAGTACNNNGTGGCCGAGCGCTGGCGCGTGGCGACCTTTGTCGANCAGGGCAACAGCTTCAACTCGCTGGACTTNCCCTCCTTGAAAAGCGCCGTCGGCATCGGCCTGCGCTGGGTCTCGCCGGTCGGTCCGCTGCGCCTCGACCTGGCTCATCCGCTGGATGACCAGGGCGGGGTGCGGGTGCACTTCTCCATGGGGCCGGAGCTGTGAGGCGCGGGCTGAAATACGGCCTCTATGGTCTGCTTGGCGTCCTGTTGGCGCTGATGCTGGCACTGACCTGGATACTTGCCAGCACTGCCGGCAGCCGCTGGGCGCTGGCCCGGGTGCCGGGTTTGCAGGTTAGCCATTTCAGCGGCCAGTTGGGCGGGCAGTGGCGCGCCGAGCAGCTGCGCTGGCAGCAAGGCGAGCGCCTGGTGGACCTTCGTCTGGCCGAGCTGGCCTGGTCGCCGCGGTGTCTGTTGCGCCTGACCCTATGTGTCGAGCGGCTGCGGATCGAGCGCATCGAGTTGCGCCTGCCGCCTGGCGAAGATGAGCAGGGCGACACGCCATTGCGCTTGCCGCAAGTGCAACTGCCATTGGCACTGCAACTGGGAGAGGTGCACATCGGCAACCTGCACCTCAATGGTGCCGAACAGCTGCAAGGCCTGCAACTGGCGGCGCGCTGGACCCGTGCGGGCGTGCAGATCGACAGCCTGCGCCTGCTGCGTGGCGACTTGGCCCTGGACTTGAGCGGCCAATTGCGCCCCAGCGGTGACTGGCCTTTGAGTCTCGCCGGCAAGCTGCAGCTAGCGGCGCCCGAGCAACAGGACTGGCAGCTTGCCATACAGATCACCGGTGATGTGCAGCAGAGCCTGCAGGTGACAGCCGATAGCATGGGCTACCTCAATGGGCGTCTGCACGGCGCTGTGCAGCCGCTGGCAGATAATCTCCCGGCCAGCCTGCAGTTGCATGCCGATGGCTTCAAGGCCAGCAGCGAGCTGCCGGATACCATGCGCCTGAACAAGATTGAACTGACGGCCAGCGGCGATCTGGACGACGGCTACCAGGTCAGTGGCAACGCCGAGTTGCCGGGCGAGGGCGGGCCGCTGGCGTTGACCCTGCAAGGGCTGCTGAAGGCTGATGGCGCCGAGATTGCCGGGTTGAGTCTGAGTGCCAGTGCCGAGCAGCAGGTGCGTCTCAGTGGCCAGATGGACTGGCGCGAGGGGGTCGGCCTGGACAGCCGTTTCGACTGGCAGGACTTTCCCTGGCACCGCCTGTATCCCGATGTGAAACAACCGCCTGTGGCATTGCGCCGGCTCAGCGGTGAGCTGGCCTATCGCGACGGCGACTACCTGGGCCATTTCGCCGCCGCGCTGGATGGTCCGGCCGGGGCGTTCAGCCTGGAGAGTCCGCTCAGTGGCGATTTGCAGCAGCTGCACCTGCCCGATCTGCAATTGCGTGCCGGTCAGGGGCGGGCCGATGGCCAACTGACCCTGGGCTTTGCCGACGGCCTGCGCTGGGATGCGCGTTTGCAACTGCACGACCTCGATCCGGCCTACTGGCTGGCGGAATTTCCGGGCACCCTGGGCGGGCCGCTGCACAGCCAGGGCGAGCTGAGCGATCAGCAGCTGAGCCTGAATGCCCAGATCGACCTCAATGGCCGTTTGCGTGGCCAGCCGGCGCAGTTCCAGGCCGAGGCCACCGGCAGCGGCGAGCACTGGGCGCTGCAGCGTCTGGATCTGCGCCTGGGCGACAATCGCATCGACGGCAGTGGCGAGCTGAATCGGCGCCTGAGCGGACAGTTGCGCGTCAACCTGCCGCGCCTGGGCCAGCTCTGGCCGCACTTGCAGGGGCAGCTCCAGGGCCAGCTCGACCTGGCGGGCACCCTGCAGGCGCCACAAGGCCAGCTGAGCCTGCAGGGACAGCGCCTGGCCTACATCGACCAGCGTCTGCAGCGCCTGCAACTCGATGCGGCGCTCGATAGTGCCCAGCAAGCACGGGTCGAACTGGACGCCCAGGGCATTGTCCTGGGTGAAACCGAGCTGGGCCGCTTGACGGCCAGCGGCCAGGGTGATCGGCGCCAGCAGCGACTGCAGCTCAAGCTCGCTGGACCCTTGCTGCAGAGCGCCCTGGCCTTCGCTGGCCGCTGGCAGCAAGGCGCCTGGCGCGGGCACCTGAACAGCGGCGAGGTACAGAGCGGCGGTCAGGATTGGCGTTTGCAGCAGCCTGCCGGCCTGGTGCGCCTGGCCAACGGTCAGCTCAGCCTGGCGGCGCACTGCTGGCGTTCCGCTGCGGTCAGCCTGTGCGGCGAGGATCAACGACTGCTGCCCGAGCCCCGGTTGCGCTATCGCCTCAGCGACTTTCCCCTCGACAGCCTGGCGCCATGGCTGCCCCGGGACTTCGCCTGGCAAGGCCTGTTGAATGCCGAGGTGCAGCTCGACTTGCCGGCGACGGGGCCGAGNGGCCGGGTCGTGCTGGATGCNGGCAGCGGCACCTGGCGTATTCGCGATCGGGGCCAATGGCTGGACTTCGCCTANGNCANNCTGCNCCTGGAGAGCCANCTGAGCCCGCAGCGAATCNATACCCGGCTGGATCTGCGCGGGCCGAAAATCGGCCAGCTGTTGCTGCAGGCGCGCCTCGACCCGCGGCCGGCGAACAAGACGCTGGCCGGCGATTTTCGTCTGAGCGGCCTGGACCTGGCGCTGGCGCAGCCGTTCCTGCCGATGGTCGAGCATCTGGCAGGCCGGCTCGACGGCAGTGGCAACCTGTCCGGCAGCTTGCTGGCGCCGCAGATCGATGGTCGCCTGCAGCTCCGCGAGGGCCAGCTGTCCGGCGGTCAATTGCCCATGACGGTCGAGGCGTTGCAGATGGACGCGCGGATTGCCGGAGAAAGCCTGCAACTCAGCGGTGGCTGGCGCAGTGGCGAGCGGGGCCAGGCCAGCCTGGCCGGCGAGCTGTCCTGGCGTGCCGGACTATTGGGTGAGTTGCGCCTGCGTGGTAGTCATCTGCCGGTCGACATCGAGCCCTATGCCGAGCTGCAGGTCGAGCCGGATTTGACCCTGCGCATCGCTGCCGAGCAGTTGTCGATAGCCGGCAAGGTGCTGATCCCGCGCGGCAAGATCGTCATCCGCGAGTTGCCGCCTTCGACGGTCAAGGTTTCCGACGATGCGGTGATTGTCGGCCGTGAGCGCGTTGAGCAGCAGCCGGTGGCGATCGCCATGGACATCGATGTCGCGGTGGGGCAGGAGCGCCTGAGTTTCAGTGGCTTCGGCCTCAATGCGGATCTGGCCGGACGTGTGCATGTTGGCAATGACCTCGACACCCGCGGCGAGTTGAGCCTGAACAATGGCCGTTATCGTGCCTATGGCCAGCGCCTGACCATCCGCCGTGCGCGTTTGCTGTTCGCCGGACCTATCGATCAGCCCTACCTGGATGTCGAGGCGATTCGCCGGGTCGATTCGGTCGTCGCCGGCCTGCGCCTGAGCGGCAATGCCGAACAGCCCACCAGCGAGGTGTTTTCCGAGCCGGCCATGAGCCAGCAGCAGGCGCTGTCCTACCTGGTGCTCGGCCGGCCGTTGGGGCAGAGCAGCGGCGACAACAACCTGCTGGCTCAGGCGGCGCTCGCCATGGGGTTGGCCGGTAGCGCGTCCTTGACCGGCGGCCTGGCCCAGGGATTGGGCATCAAGGATTTCCAGTTGGACACCGAAGGCAGCGGAGCGAGCACCAGCGTAGTGGCCAGCGGCAGCCTGTCGGAGCGCCTGAGCTTGCGCTACGGGGTCGGTGTGTTCGAGCCGGCGAACACCATCGCGTTGCGCTATGAACTGAGCAAACGCGTCTACCTCGAGGCTGCCAGCGGCCTGGCCAGTTCTCTGGACCTGTTCTACCGGCGCGATTTCTAGTCACTCCGGGGCGCGTCACATGTTCGCTGGCGATCGAGGTGCGGAGATGATCGTTGAATGTGCGGTGACTTAGCGATACCTGGCTAGTTATATCTGGTTTATTCNGTTTTTAACGGTAATTACAGCTAAGCATTGTCTTCTAAATAGTGAAATAGACTACACGNCTCTTCATATACTGGCGCCCGCTAGAGCAAGGCCGAACGTTTCCCCGCGTTGGCCCTTGCTGGATGTATAGCTGATGGCGTCACA
>C687J35021_10003510_pt1 | contig 10738 bp, 13 predicted proteins | sample RifCSPhighO2_12_FD_35021 | JGI IMG/M metagenome (IMG submission 35021)
CGGAAAACAAAATCGATCGTGCTGAGGGTCGCGCGCAGCGCGACGTCTCGAAGCACGAAGGGTCAATGGAAATTTTGTCGTGTACTGAGGGTTATTTTATTTATTTATTTCATTTTAACTTCTACAAGCTTTGCTGCTGAAGACCTTTATCCATTTCATTCTACAATCGATGCAAAACGATTTGAATTGCTCACCAAAGAAATTCGTTGTGTGGTATGTCAAAATCAAAATCTCGCTGAATCAAATGCACCCCTTGCTAATGATTTGCGTAATAAAATTTATCATATGATCATCGCTAATCAATCCAATCATGAAATTAAATCCTATTTGGTGAAACGTTATGGTGAATTTATTTTATTAAAACCTCGCTTGCATACAACCACCTTCATACTTTGGCTCTTTCCTTTTGCTGCTATACTAATAACACTTTATCGACTATACGTGCTACGATAAATGATTGATTTAACATTTCATGGATGATGAGAATATGTTAGAAGAAAATATCAAATTAATTAAACCCATAAAAAAATATCCTATTATCGGCTGGCGTGAATGGGTGACCTTGCCTGAACTGGGAATAAATAAAATTAAAGCAAAAGTAGATACCGGCGCCCGTACGTCTGCTCTTCATGCTTTTTCCTTAAAACCGTTTGTTGAAAATGGCAAAAATAAAATTAGCTTTGATATCCACCCATTGCAACACAATACTGATCAAATTGTTACCTGCGTGGCTGAAGTCATTGATAAGCGTTTGGTCACTGATTCTGGAGGACACACAGAGGCTCGTTATGTTATTCATACCCCTATCATCATTGCTGGACAAAAGTGGGCCGTTGAGATTACTCTCACCGAGCGAGAAAATATGTTATTTCGGATGTTATTAGGAAGAAGCGCGCTACGTAAACGCTTTATTGTTAATCCGTCTCGCTCATTTATCACCACTAGGACTCCAAAAAAATGAAGATTGCTATTTTATCTAGAAAACATTCTCTTTATTCTACCCAACGCTTGGTGGAAGCTGCACAAACTCGCGATCATCATGCTGATATCATTGATACAATGCGTTGTTACATGAATATTACTTCTGCTCAACCCACTATTCATTATAAAGGTAATGAATTAGACCCTTATGATGCTGTTATTCCACGTATTGGCGCATCTGTTACTTTTTATGGTGCAGCAGTCATTAGACAACTCGAAATGATGGGTGTATTTTGTGTCAACGATTCTGTCGCCATTACGAGAGCACGAGATAAATTACGTTCACTACAATTACTTTCTAAAAAAGGGATTGGCTTACCCGTGACTGGGTTTGCCCATTCATTAGATGAAATAAAAGATTTGATTGCAATGGTCGGCGGCCCTCCACTAGTCATTAAATTTTTGGAAGGCACACAAGGAATCGGCGTTATTTTAGTAGAAACTTCAAAAGCTGCTCGCAGTGTTCTTGAAGCCTTTCTAGGTCTTAAAGTAAATATTATGGTACAAGAATATATTAAAGAAGCAGGTGGCGCTGATATTCGTTGTTTTGTGGTCGGTGGCAAAGTTGTTGCTGCCATGAAAAGACAAGCTAAATTGCCGGAAGAATTTCGATCCAATTTACACCGTGGTGGAATCGCAACTCCCATCGACATCACGGATGAAGAAAGAAACATGGCCATACGTTCTGCTAATATTATTGGTTTGAATGTAGCGGGAATTGATATCATCCGCTCTAATCGTGGTCCTATGATTATGGAAGTAAATGCATCTCCAGGACTAGAAGGTATAGAAAAAACGACTGGCGTTGATGTTGCTAGTGAAATTATTAAATTTACAGAAAGCGGTGTATCACGCAATCATAAAGAAAGAAAAGAATAAAGAATGAGAGCTTGTTTCAAGCAGTGTGTCTATAAAATTTCATAGTAATCAAAGAATTATTTTTCTTTCTTCCGATATTTTTTTGAGCGTACTTTTTTCATAGGAATGAGAGCAAATTTTAGTTCGTATCCAACAGCTGATGCAAATTTTGCAATGGTCAGCAGAGATGGAAAATGTTGGATATCATCATCGCCTGATTCCAGACGAGAAATGACCGGTTTATGGGTACGCATGATTTCAGCCACATCCTCTTGCGTCATATGTCGCTTCTTTCGTGCTTCTCTTAATTGCATAGAGAGTTCAATTTGCAACTTGGTTGCTTCATATACCGCGCGAGATTCGGGATTAGATAATACTTCTTTGCGAAATTGATCGTCCCATGGTACTGGTTTATATGTCATGATTTTTTACCTTTTTCATTCGTTTTATAGCCAATTCCAATTCTTTTTTAGGTGTGCTTTCTGTTTTTTTAATAAACACATGCAGTATCACAATAGTGCTATTAGATACTATGCAAAAAAGTCCTCGCGCTATTCCTGCTTGACCTTTAGCTCGTATTTCAAAGAGACCCTTCCCCATTGCTCTTGTAAATGGCATCCCAATATCAGGGCCTTGCTCCAACATTTTATCCTTAATCGCTTCAAACTTTGCTTTTATCGTTGGGTGAAGCTTACCAACATCATTTTTAACCGTTTCATTGTAAAACTCAATTTTCCACTCCATGAGATAACACCTACTAATCATTCACGACAAAATGTTAACAAGTTTATTAACTTACTGCAATAATGCTTTAAAATCAATAGCCAAGCGACGCAAATCTAATCTGTTTAAGAACAATGAATAAACCATCCAAGCGCTAACAGCAGCAAGATCAGAAAATTGTGGCGGAATATATTTTGGCGCAGCAACTATTCCTTCATCTAATAAATCAGCTAAAATATGCAAGTCTTCTAATGTTGTTTTACCAACAAAAAGTACAGGAATACGTGAAACCAATCCACGTTGTACAGCAAGTCGCATATAATTATAAATTAAAATAAATCCTTTGCTATAAGACAAATCTTTTGTAAAAGGCCCGCCCTCTGGCGTACTGCCACGAAATACTCTCACTGTCGATTGAAAACTATCATTCTCATCTAATCCTTGAGTGCGATAAAATTGATAAACATCAAAAAAATTTGCGCCTTCTTCCGCCATATTCACCGCATTAATCCGATTCGTTAATCGTTGCACACGACCAGGATAAGATGAAAATGTAAATATCTCTGTAATAATAGCTAAACCTTCTTGTGTGACAGTTGAAGAAGGAGGGCCTTTACTTAAAAACGTACAAACCGGCTGCGCCATTCCATTTAGTGTGCTACCTAAATGCACCCATCCCTCGTGAATTTCAAACGTTCGAATTTCGCGACTACTAAATTTCAACCCTTTATGAATTTTAATTCTATCAGCGCCCGCTGATGCATCAGCAATAATACCATCGCTTAATTCAACTCTAAGATGAGCTCGATCAGAAAAATAATTGGCGAGTCTATCACTTAATATCTCCACCGTTTCTTCGCTAGAATATTTTTTTTCATCTGCTTTCGTGTCTACTTGATCTTTAATATTAGCTAATGTTTCAGTGACTAACGTTGCTAAATCTTTCAAAGTAGGTGCGCCAACGTGGAAAACATCTTGTGAACTACCATATAATTCTTTGGAAATTTCTGAAAACTGTGGTGTACCACGCGCCATGAGCATTTCAATCACACGACAATATTCATAACACATACGCTGCATAATACTTCCTACACCACTATATTGGCCTAAGCAACGTCGAATACTTTGCTCGATATCACGAAATTCTTGAATTTTAATAGTGGGATCAAAACAAAGTGGGTTGTGCTGAACATAATATTGATTATCTATTGTCGGTAATTTCTTACATTTGTGTTCAAAAAAATATTCTTCTACACTCATATCCCATTTCAATGTATCAAGAACGCGAATTGGTTTTTGTGCTGCTACAATTCGTTCTGAAAGCTCGTGAATGGTTTGTGCGTATTCTCCTAATATTTCACCATTTGCCATCGCAATGAAATCCTTGAGTCTAGTATTAATATTATAGCGACAGTAGTGGAAATATTTTTGAACAAAGCAATGATTGTAAGCCATAACACATTGATAGTTAAAAAGAATATATATTTTAGTCACACGAACTTTTGGTGGAATATTACCAGAGCCTGTTCACCTGATATTGATCAAAAGCTTTATCGTTGCTTAGTATGAATAAATTTTCTTCTAATACTTGGGAAATCAGTAGTCGATCAAATGGATAATGAAAAAATCTTTTGATTTATAAAAATATTTTCATATCCCCTAAATACGCCTGAATGATAGAAATAGCTGCTAAACTAGCTGTTTCTGTTCGTAATATGCGTGGGCCTAAATAGAGCGGAGAAAATTGATGGTGAATAGCCAAGTGAACTTCGTCATCTGTCAATCCTCCTTCTGACCCCACTAATAAAATAATTGATTTTATTTCAGGTAAATTTTTAAAATTCATATCAGCAGCATGATAAGGAGATAAAACAAAACAATGGTCTGCTTTAGCAAGTTCAATCCATTCATTAAACATGATTGGTGCGGTTATGCTGGGTAAGCGATTACGCCCACATTGTTCGCATGCACTAATTGCAACAGCCTGCCAATGAGCTAAACGTTTTTGTTGCGCACTACTTTTACTGAAGTGACAGCGCTCGGTTATCAATGGCATAATGGTTTGAACACCTAATTCAACGCTTTTTTGCACAATGACATCCATTTTGTCACCGCGTGCGATGCCTTGAGCTAAGCTGATTGCTACTTCCGACTCTACTTCATGCGCTATAAATTGTTTAATTTCTACTTCAACATATTTTTTATCAATTCGATTAATCACCCCTGTATACTCTCCACCTTTTCCATTAAATAAAACTAAAGAGTCACCTGGTTTAGCGCGCAATACGTAAGCTACATGGTGACTTGCTTTTTCATCAAGACGAATAGTAGTGTAAGATTTAAGCGTGCTCGTTTGATAAATACGCGGAATAGACACGAGAGATTATCCTTTAAGAAGATAATCATAAACCAGCACACCACCGATAAGATGCTCTTGAATAATGCGCTCCAATACTTCTGATGTACAAGAGTGATACCAAACCCCTTCAGGATAAACTACCGCAATTGGACCATTCTGACAAATTCGAAAACAATTTGCCTTGGTGCGATAAATACCGCCTTGCCCAGTTAGATGCAATTCTTCTAAACGATTTTTTAGAAACTCCCAAGATTGAAGACCAGATGCTTTGTCACAACATTTAGGAATAGTTTGATCGCAACATAAAAAAATATGCCGTCTAATTTCTTTTAAATGCAGCTTGTGTACACGTTGTTCCAAGGATTCTATCATGATCAAAACTCTAGCTATCCTGTCAGGAACTTACTATCATACTCACCTATCATGAGAGCACAAGTATGAGTGGCATAACTAAACTATATATTCAAACCCATGGCTGCCAAATGAACGCGTACGATTCCAGTAAAATGGCTGATGTGCTCATGGCCGCTCATCGTATAGAAAAAACAGACTGCCCAGAAGAAGCAGATATCTTATTGCTTAATACTTGTTCAATTCGTGAAAAAGCTCAAGAAAAGGTATTTTCTGAATTAGGTCGATGGCGTGCTTTGAAAAATAAGAAACCACACGTGATTATTGGTGTGGGTGGGTGTGTTGCTAGTCAAGAAGGTGAAGCTATTCTGAAACGCGCGCCTTATGTTGATTTGATTTTTGGTCCGCAAACTATCCACAGACTAGGTGAAATGTTAGCTAAACGTCAAACCCAACATCGACCCATCGTAGATATCAGTTTTCCGGAAATTGAAAAATTTGATCGCTTACCCGAACCAAAAGCAGAAGGCCCCACTGCTTTTGTAACCATCATGGAAGGTTGTAGCAAATATTGCAGTTTTTGTGTTGTCCCTTACACACGTGGCGAAGAAATCAGCAGACCATTTGACGATGTCCTTGCTGAAATTGTGCAATTGAGCGAACAAGGGGTAAAAGAAATTACCTTGCTTGGACAAAATGTGAATGATTATCGCGGTACTCAGTTTGAAGGTGGCTTCGCAGATTTAGCAACGCTTGTAAACTACGTCGCTGCGATTGATCATATCGAAAGAATTCGCTTTACTACCTCACATCCTGTCGCTTTCTCTAATCATCTTATTTACGCCTATGCAACTATCCCTAAACTCGCTAATCATTTACATTTGCCTGTTCAAAGTGGATCAGACCGCATTTTAGCCGCAATGAAACGCGGGTATACTATTTTAGAATATAAAGCAAAAATGCGGCGTTTGCGCAAAGCAAGGCCAGATATTAGTATCACTTCTGATTTTATCATTGGCTTTCCCGGTGAAACTGAAGCTGATTTTGAAGATACAATCAACCTGATTCACGACATTGGTTTTGATCAATCTTTTAGTTTTATTTATAGCCCAAGACCTGGCACACCTGCTGCGAAATTACCTGATCATCTTTCAATAGAAATTAAAAAGCGCCGCCTAGCCATTTTGCAAGAGCATATTACTTTAAACGCACGCAAAATAAGTGAAAGCATGATAGGAACCATACAAAANATTATTATTCTCGGTGAAGCNGTAAAACATCCCGAGCAAGTATCTGGACGTACCGAAAATAATCGAGTCGTTAATGTTAAGGGAGATAGGGCATTAATTGGTCAGCTTGTCAGTGTAAAAATTACTGAAGCCCAGCCTAATTCGCTAAGAGGGGAATTGGTTTAAGCGCAAGGATGCCAAAAAAATCGCTAGCCATCGGGGGGTGGGTTTAAGCTATAATTAGATTATTAGGGTACCTTGAGGATCAAAATAGAAGTTGAACATACTGCTCTACTCCGAAATATTAACGCTTGCACCAGAAGACAACCATCGGCTGTTTAATCTCTGCGGTAAATTAAACGAACATTTAAAACTCATCGAAAAGCGCCTCGGTGTGATGATTAAACAACGTGGCCATACCTTTTCTGTGAGTGGTGATCGTAAATCAGTGAAACACGCATGTGACACATTAAACAACCTCTATCAAGAGACTGAAAAAATGCCTGTACTCGAACCAAAAGAAGTCCATCTTTATTTACAAACCATTGGCAAAAAACAACACTATACTCAACAGGATAATTGCATGGAAGTTCGCTTAAAAAAGGGTGTGATTACAGCACGCGGTGAAAATCAAGTTCGCTATCTTCGTAGCATTTTGCAAAATGATATTAACTTCGGAATAGGGCCTGCTGGAACAGGTAAAACCTATATTGCTGTTGCCTGTGCGCTTCAAGCGTTGGAAACCGAACGTGTTAGCCGTATCATATTGGTTCGCCCTATTGTTGAAGCCGGCGAAAAACTAGGATTTCTCCCAGGTGATATTGCACAAAAAGTACACCCTTATCTGAAACCCCTATATGATGCTTTATATGAAATGATGGGCTTTGAAAAGGTGAATCAACTGATTGAAAAAGATATTATCGAATTATTACCACTTGCCTATATGCGCGGACGATCTTTAAACGACTCTTTTATTATTCTAGATGAAGGTCAAAATACTACCATCGAACAAATGAAAATGTTTTTAACTCGTATTGGCTTTAACTCAAAAGCTGTGATCACAGGTGATATCACCCAGATTGATCTAAGTAACCGTCATGATTCTGGTTTGGTTCATGCAAGCGATATACTAAAAGATATTCCTGGCATTAGTTTTACTCAATTTCAAGTTTCTGATGTAGTACGCCACCCCCTCGTACAAACCATCGTGGAAGCTTATAAATTACACGAGAATAATAATCGAATAAAAAAATTCTAAATTGAACACATTATGTTTCATATTACTATTCAATATGCCGCCGATAAAGCGCTTGCCCCCAAAGCACGGTTATTACGCAAATGGGCCAAGCAAACATTAAGTAAACAAATCAAATCTGCGGATATCACTATACGCATTGTGGATAAAAATGAAATGTCTATATTAAATGCCACTTATCGCCATAAACATGCTCCTACAAATGTTTTGTCATTTCCTTTTTCTACATCAAACAACAGTACGCTTTTATTAGGCGATATTATTATTTGCGCTGATATCGTCAACCAAGAAGCGCAAGAACAACATAAATCACCCCGCGCACATTGGGCACATATGGTGATACATGGTGTTTTTCATTTGCTTGGTTTCGATCACAAAACAAATCGAGATGCAAAAATAATGGAATCATTAGAAATTAAAATAATGGAAACATTAGGATTTACTAATCCTTATGAGGGTATAAAAGATGAATGACGCTCTAAAAAACACTAACAACCCAGTTAAATCACGCTCTTGGTTGGAGCGTTTAACGGCACTACTCGTACGTGAACCGAAAAATAGAGAACAACTCACAGAAATTCTGCGCGATGCAGAAGAACGCAATGTATTAAGTGCGGATATTCTAAGCATGATTGAGCGTATTTTACTGGTGTCTGAAATGCAAGTGCGAGAAGTAATGATTCCAAAAACACAAATGGTCGTCGTACGCAAAGATAGTAAGTTCGAGAAAATCTTACCTATTGTGATTGAATCTGGTCATTCTCGCTTTCCAGTAGTAGATGCTTCTCTAAAAGATGTGGTCGGTATGTTACTTGCCAAAGATCTTTTGAAATACGGTTTTCAACAAGAACCGCAATCATTTTCCATGAATACCATGATACGTCCCGTTATTTTTGTGCCACAAAGTAAACGTTTAGATATTCTATTACGCGAATTTCGAGTGAATCGTAATCATATTGCTATTGTGATTGATGAATATGGTCACGTCGCAGGCTTGGTGACGATTGAAGATGTTTTAGAACAAATTGTTGGCGACATTGAAGATGAATACGATATTGATGAAGAAAATGGGCACATTAAAAAATTAGATGATGGTGTATGTATCGTAAAAACGTCTACCTCTATTGAAGAATTTAATAACTATTTCCATTCTGATTTTAGTCATGATGAATTTGATACGATCGGTGGTATTGTGTTACAAAGTTTCGGGCATTTACCCAAGCGTGGCGAAATAACCAAAATTCAAACTTTCCGCTTTAAGGTTTTGCATGCTGATAATCGCCGCATTTATTTGGTGGAAGTGAAAGTGGGGAAGGGCAAAAAACGAGATTAATGATACCAATAGTTGTCATATATGACAACTATTGGTATCATTAATAAATGAAAAATACACAAACATCTGTTGAATTATTTCAATTACTCTTCCTACAGCAATTGGAAGGAAAATTAGATAAAAAGCTCTATGCTTTAAAAGGTGGCTGCAATTTACGATTTTTTTTCAAAAGCATCCGGTACTCAGAAGATATTGATTTTGATGTCGCCATTATTTCCAAAATAACTCTAGAGAATAAAATAAACAAAATTCTAAACAGCATCCATTTTAAGCAGATCTTACAAAGTAAAGGGATGGAAATTATTCAATCAAATCCTGCTAAACAAACTGAGACAACACAACGATGGAAATTGCTTTTACATGTTAGAAATTCAACTATTCCTGTTCCTACAAAAATTGAATTCTCACGACGCAAAATGGACAAAGGAGTTGCATATGTTGCTATCGATAATGATATTGTTAATCAATATAATCTTTATCCTATCCTCTGTAATCACTATGAATGTCATACGGCTTTCTTACAAAAAATGCGCGCGCTCATTAACAGAACTGAAACACAGGCTAGGGATGTTTTTGATTTAAAATGGTTGTTAGATCAAGGAACAGATGTATCTTTAATTAATTTTTCACCAGAAGAAATTCGATCCGCTATAGGAAATATTCGTAGTCTTCATTATACCGATTTCAAAGGACAAGTTATCGCTTATTTAATGGAAGAATATAAACACTTTTATGATTCTCCGAAAAAATGGGATGAAATTTGCACCAAGGTTATAACCGCTTTACGAGAGATAAAATAATGCGCCTGATTGATATAGAGCAAAAACTGCTAACATTGAAACAACCCATTCTACAAACTCGTGATGTTTCTGCTTATTTGAACATTCCTTGTGCACAAGCCAGTAAAATATTAGATCGTCTTGCCGCTGCGGGTCGATTTGTACGTTTGATGCGCGGTAAATGGGTTACAACACCGCAAATTGATCCATTAATTTTACCAGCATCCCTAACCGCTCCATTTCCCAGCTATATCTCACTACAAACAGCTCTCTTTTATCATGCGATGATTTCTCAAATTCCACATACTATTTATGCAGTCTCGCTAGCACGCACACATTATTACATAACCAGCTTTGGAAGCATTTCTATTCACCATGTAAATCCAAATTTTTTCTTTGGTTTTGCAAGAAACAATCAAATTAATATTGCAACACCAGAGAAAGCTTTAATAGATGTATTATATCTTACTTCAGCAAAATCTAACTTATTCAAAGCACTGCCTGAAATAGAATTTCCAAAATCATTTAATTACAAAAAAGCAAAAGCTATCATTAAGAAAATTCCCTCGCAACGAGTAAGGACTCTTGTGCAAAAAAGATTTGAGAAATTGTTATCTAACCCAAACTCGGCATAAGAACATTTTGTCCATTTATCATTTTTAATACCTATGGATGTTTTTTTTAATATGTTGCCGTATAATTACAAATTAAGACTTGAACTCTTAATTTGTAAAGAAACGATAACCATGTCAACTACTCCCGTCTAAAGGCGGAAGCTTGTAAATGAATCGCTACGATATCATGATGTTGCGGTCTATTCTTGTTTTAATATTGAAAAGTTATTTAAAGAATTAAATGAGTGAACTTAAT
>C687J35021_10003514_pt1 | contig 10729 bp, 7 predicted proteins | sample RifCSPhighO2_12_FD_35021 | JGI IMG/M metagenome (IMG submission 35021)
TATCACACATCAATCCCAAGCTTGTCTTTCAGCAAAGCCAGAAATAGAGGAATTTACCAAAAAACGTAGGGTCTTTGCACCTCATGCTAGTTGGCATCAGAATGATACTCCTTACAAAAATGACCTAAAACTATTTAAACCCACTCGATCTGTCAAAGCAAAAAATCAAAGCGAGTTACATGTAAAATTATCTTCGAGTATATAACCTCGATTATCAACCGTGAAAATATACCTGTATATTTTCACGGTTTGTGTTGAAATATAAAGGTATATTTTACATGCGATGGGAATAAGTTTAGATTCTTCTTAAGCGGGCACTCCTGATTTAGAATCACTGCTGGATGTTTATTTTTGCAGCGCTGGTTTGGCTTTGTTTATATAATTCATACTCAAGCGAACCTTCACTATTTTGTACCTGTTCAGAGAAAACATCGAATTGTTTTTGATCAGGAACACGGCCAGATTCGATAGATTTTACTGCGATTACCGCATAGCCATTCGGTAAGCGGGTCATNCCATAAACCACATTCTTGGTAATGGCAGGATTGGGTAAACGAAAAGCCGTATCTAAAATTGCCGGATCAACTTTATTAGAATAACGACCTATATACCCGGTTTTTGCCCATTTAAATCCATAGGTATTGGCTAGTTGCTCTGGATTCATACCTGAAGATAATTTCGCTTGAAAATTGTTGGCAAATTTTTCTGCTTGAGCCTCCGCCTCTTCGGTTCTCAGTTTATCTTCAATTTGCTTAGAAATACCTTCTAAAGGTAATAATGCTGATGCAAGATGTGATTTAACACGCAAAACAATCATTGTTTCTGGATTAATCTGAACAACATCACTATTGTTTTGCACCTCAAGCACATCCCTACTAAAGGCTGTATCACGTATTTTTTTATATTGTGAAATATCTTTCCCTGGCTTATCTTGAGCAAACAATTCACTGGTTTGAATAGGTAATCCAAGTGTTTTGGAAGCAAATGCTAATGAATCAGGATGCTCGTAAGTTGTGTTGGCAAGTTGTTCGCGTAATTCAGCAAATTTTTCTTCGGCATGTTGATGAACATAAGTTTCTTTCACTTTATTTTTAATGTCCGCAAAAGGCTGAATTTTTGGTTCTTTAAAATCAATCGCGTTAACAATAACATATCCTTTATCTGTCTTAATAGGTTGGGTAAACTGACCTGATTGAGTAAGACCAGCTACGTCTTTTTGAAATTCGGCAGGAACTTGATTTAAAGTCATCCATTCCCCAGAAAGCGTACCTGGATAATCACGAGAAATAGTAGCGAAATATTGTCCTTTTTCTAATGCTTGAACAAGTTCATTTGCCTTGTCTTCCGCGTAAGAAATTTGTGCAGGTGATGCATCTGGTTGAATAGGTACAATAATATCAGCTAATTTCCATGCGGTTGGTTGGGTATAGGAGTTAATATTTTCATTATAGAACGTTTTTAATATAGTATCCGTAGGATTGATTTTAGCTGCAATATCGTTGATCGACAACTCAAGATATTCAACATTCACTTGTTCCGGTGTCATAAAATCTTTTTGGTTTTTATCATAGTAAGCTTTAATTTTTTCTTGAGAAATGTTAATCGGCTGTAAAAGAAAATATTGCAGCGGAATATTAATATATTCGATATCACGTACTTGGTTGACGAGTGCAATGGTATAGTTCGTCTCATCAGGTAAAGCAAAAGAGGTAAACAAAATACCTAACCTCGGTTGATCAATAAGTAAACTCGTTTTAATTAAATCAAGAAATTCGCTAGTAGAGAGCAAAGTTGAAGATAAGATTTCTTGAAAGCGCTCAATTGAAAATTGACCATCCACCTGAAATTCTGGCATGCTTTGAAGATAATTGTCGATTTGACGATCAGAAATTCGAAATCCTTCAGCAACAGAAGCTTGTTTCAACACTTCAATATCAATTAAAGCATGTAATGCACGATTTTTTAAAGTAGATTCGTCTTTAGTAGTAGGATTATTTGAACCATATTGCGCTTGAACTTGACGGCGCAATCGTTCATAAGCAACGGTGAGTTGCTCACGCGTGATTTCAACACCATTTACTTCGGCAACAACATTACTACTTGGTGTGCCAATAAAGTAACTGTGAATACCCAATAACGCAAAGGATAAAATGATGACCAAAATGATCACCCCTGCTATCCAACCTTGGGTATGTTCGCGAATAGATTGCAGCATTTCTCAAAACTCTCTTATAAAACGGAGTGGACGGGACTCGAACCCGCGACCCCCGACGTGACAGGCCGGTATTCTAACCAACTGAACTACCACTCCACTTAGTCCTAAACAACAATGAAGATGCATCTGAAAACAATAACAATCGCTGTTTAGGGTGATCGTCACATGGGTGCTGAGGGGATCGAACCCACGACCTTCGCCTTGTAAGGGCGACGCTCTCCCAGCTGAGCTAAGCACCCATTTTAAGATAGATGTTCTAAGATTTCGCATCCTCTTTCACAGCATCTTTCAATGCCTTACCCGCCTTAAAGCCAACTACTTTTGTCGCTTTAATCATGATTTTCTCACCTGTTGAAGGATTGCGCCCCTCACGAGCAGCACGTTCTTTTACTGTAAACGTACCAAAATTCACAATCACAACCGGATCTCCTTTTTGCAAAGACACTGTTATGCCATCCAACAATACATCAAGCGTACGCGCTGCAGCTGCTTTTGGTAAATCAGCTTTTTCTGAGATAAGATCAACTAATTCTGCTCTATTCATAATCACTCTCTACAGTAATCCATGTGAACCCACCCCCTGCAATAAGTTGTAGGATAATCTTTATAGATACGCTTTACACGCACCTATAGGAATGATGGGAGTAAACTAACAGGCCACATTGCTCACATCCTTTTGAGCCAGGGCATGAATGAAGAGTGAGTTATACCAATAGGAGGAAACAGATGTCAAGTAACAACCTGGATATTTTCTCAACCACATTCTAAGTTAATGGGTTCTCATTCTATCAGGCTTATCTGATTTACGTATCTTCTTACCCATCCCGCCTGGTAGCAAATGAGATCGCATCTTTTTGGCTTTGCTAGGCAATTTATCAGGGTAGCCATTAATCGATAAACTCAGTACTTCATCAATCCAACGAACCGGTTTGATATTTAAATCTTGTTTAATATTATCTGGAATTTCCTTTAAATCTTTCACATTTTCAACAGGGATAATGACATTTTTAATGCCACTGCGATGCGCTGCTAATAGCTTTTCTTTCATTCCNCCAATTGGCAATATTTCTCCCCTTAAAGTTATTTCCCCTGTCATAGCATAATCAGCGTAAACAGGTAAATGNGTTAATACAGATACTAATGCTGTACACATACTGATGCCTGCACTAGGCCCATCTTTAGGTGTGGCGCCTTCAGGAACATGAATATGAATGTCATGCTTATCAAAGAAATTCTTTTGAACACCTAACAAATGAGACCGCGCTCTTACAACAGAAAGGGCTGCCTGGATCGATTCTTGCATGACTTCACCAAGCTGCCCTGTATAAATGGTTTTACCTTTACCTGGGAGAATAACAGCTTCTATGCTCAANAATTCACCNCCAACCTCCGTCCACGCCAAACCCTTCACTTGGCCAATTTGGTCTTGCTGATCNGCNATATCGTAACGGAATTTTCTTACACCCAAATAATGCTCTAAATCATCTGGTTCAATCTTGGTTTTTTCCGCTTTGGTTTTTAACAATACTTCTTTTACCACTTTACGACAAATCTTTGAAATTTCACGTTCAAGATTACGCACACCAGCTTCNCGCGTATAATAGCGAATAATGTTTTGTACAGTCTCAGCCGGTATTTCTATCTCCGAATTTTTTAAACCTGCAGCTACTATTTGCTTTTGAATTAAATGCCGTAAACCAATGTTAACTTTTTCATCTTCGGTATAGCCTGGAATACGAATCACCTCCATACGATCACGAAGTGCTGGAGGAATATCAAGCGTATTTGCAGTTGCCATAAACATGACACTCGAAAGATCGTAATCTACTTCCAGGTAATGATCATTAAACGAATGATTCTGCTCAGGATCCAATACCTCCAGTAAAGCTGAAGCCGGATCACCACGAAAATCCATAGACATTTTGTCAATTTCATCCAACATAAAAAGAGGATTATTCACGCCACATCTCGATAATTTTTGAACAATTTTACCAGGCATAGCACCAATATAAGTGCGCCTATGACCACGGATTTCTGCTTCATCACGCACACCGCCTAACGACATTCGAATAAATTTTCGACCTGTGGCATTTGCGATAGATTGTCCTAAAGAAGTTTTTCCTACACCTGGAGGACCAACTAAACAAAGAATAGGGCCCTTCAATTTTTTAACTCGCTTTTGCACAGCCAAATACTCAATAATACGTTCTTTTACTTCTTTCAACCCATAATGTTCTGCTTCCAATACTTTCTCAGCAGCTTGTAGTTTAACACGGGTATGCGTGCGCTTGTTCCATGGTAAAGATAACATGACATCTAAATAATTACGCGATACCGTCGCTTCAGCTGATTGCATAGGCATAGCTTTTAATTTGTTTAATTCTGCAACACATTTTTCATGTGCTTCTTTTGACATGCCCGCTTCTTCAATTTTCTTAGTTATCACTTCAAATTCATTCGGGACATTTTCAATTTCATTTAATTCTTTTTGAATTGCCTTAATTTGCTCGTTTAAATAATATTCGCGTTGCGTTTTTTCCATTTGTCGTTTAACACGTCCTCGAATTTTTTTCTCTACTTGTAACAAATCAATTTCGTTTTCTAAAAGAGACATCAATTTTTCAAGCCGTTTGGCTAAATTTTCCATTTCTAACAGTTTTTGTTTCTCTTCTAATTTGATACTAAGATGTGCAGCTATGGTATCCCCTAATCGACTAGCATCTTCAATCGCCAAGATAGATGCCATAATTTCAGCGGGAATTTTGCGATTTAATTTTACATATTGTTCAAATTGGGAGCGTAAAGAACGAACAAAAATCTCAATTTCACGAGTTTCTGTTTTGTTAGTCTCTTGTTGTTCGCCTTCTGCTTTGTGTCGCTCTGTGACCTGATTTTCAATTAATCGAACATCTGCAAGAAAATAATCTTTGTTATCAATAAAACGGATGATTTTGCCCCGCTTCACACCCTCTACTAATACTTTTACTGTGCCATCAGGAAGTTTTAACAATTGCAAAACNGTAGCTAATGTCCCNACATCATACATCCCTTGTTCAGTGGGTTGATCGTCTGTTGCATTGCGTTGCGTCACTAGCAAAATTTGCTTATCTGCAGCCATGGCCACTTCTAAAGCCTTGATGGATCGTTCACGCCCTACAAAAAGTGGGACAACCATAAAAGGATACACAACAACATCTCGTAATGGTAATACCGGAACGCTTAATGTATTCGTATCAGGCGGTATAGAGGCCATAGAAGGCTCCTTCAGTTAGGTGATGTTTATTATTCAGCAGCCGTTTGTTGATGTTGCTCTTGCTGTTCGTAAATAATGATAGGCTTAGTCTCACTGTGAATCGCTGCCTCATCAATAATAACTTTAGAGACATGGCTTAAGGATGGAAGTTCATACATGATATCTAATAAAGCTTTTTCCAAAATGGAACGCAACCCTCGTGCGCCAGTTTTCTTTTCTACACAGCGCTCAGCNATCGTTTGTAATGCNGCGCCGCGAAACTCAAGAGCGACNCCTTCCATCTCAAAAAGCTTTCGGTATTGCTTAATTAAAGCATTCTTAGGTTCAGTTAAAATACTCATTAATGCTTGTTGATCTAATTCTTCGAGTGTAGCGACAACGGGTAATCGACCAATTAATTCAGGAATAAGGCCATAGCGAATTAAATCGGATGGTTCAACATCGCGTAAAATTTCACCAATTGCCTTTGCATCTTCCTTACCATGAATTTCTGCAGAAAAACCAATACCGGTTTTTTCAGATCGATCCCGGATAATTTTTTCTAATCCAGCAAATGCACCTCCACAAATAAAGAGAATATTGCGTGTATCCACTTGGATAAATTCTTGTTGTGGATGTTTCCTGCCACCCTGAGGTGGTACAGATGCAATCGTGCCCTCAATCAATTTGAGCAATGCTTGTTGCACTCCCTCTCCTGAGACATCTCGGGTAATAGAAGGATTTTCAGACTTACGAGAAATTTTATCGATTTCATCGATATACACAATACCCATCTGAGCTTTTGTAACATCGTATTCACAACGTTGCAAAAGCTTTTGAATAATGCTTTCAACATCTTCACCCACGTAACCGGCTTCAGTTAGTGTCGTTGCATCTGCAATCACAAAAGGAACATTTAACAAGCGGGCAAGTGTTTCAGCAAGCAAGGTCTTACCACTTCCTGTTGGCCCGATCAGTAAAATATTACTCTTATTGAGTTCGACATCATCACTTTTAGAATGACTACGAAGACGCTTATAGTGATTATAAACGGCAACAGAAAGTACTTTTTTTGCCTGTGTTTGCCCAATAACATAATCGTCTAATGTACGCCGAATTTCTGTTGGCGCCGGTAATTTAGGCAAAGAATCAGAAGGAAGGTTTGTTTTATTGTCTCTCGCCTCTTCGTTGATAATATCGTTGCAAAGCAACACGCATTCGTCACATACATAAACCGAAGGCCCAGCAATAAGCTTTCGTACTTCATGTTGACTCTTGCCACAGAACGAGCAGTGAAACACTTTATCTCTGCCACTGTTGCCACGTTGGTCATTACTCATAGGAGAGTCTCTTTAAGGTTATTCCCAATAAATAGGGATGGTTTATCCAAATTCAACTACCCATACCTATAATATTACTTTTTATCTGTGCGAGAATCGAGGATCTTATCAATAATTCCATAATCTTTAGCTCGCTCAGCAGTCATGAAATAATCCCTATCTGTATCTTTTGAGATGACGCTTTCAGGTTGGCCTGTATGTTTGGCTAAAATTTGGTTTAATTTTGTTCGAACCTTCAAAGTTTCTTCAGCATGTATCGCAATATCGGATGCTTGCCCCTGAACTCCCCCTAAAGGTTGATGAATCATGACACGCGCACTAGGTAAACAATGCCGTTTGCCTTTTGTGCCTCCTGCTAAGAGTAGCGCACCCATACTCGCTGCCTGCCCCATACACATTGTACTTACATCAGGCTTTATAAACTGCATAGTATCATAAATGGCCAATCCTGCGGTAACTACACCGCCAGGAGAATTGATGTAAATAGAAATATCTTTATCGGGGTTTTCAGACTCTAAAAACAATAACTGGGCTATAACAAGATTAGCGAGGTAGTCATCGATTGGGCCCCCTAAAAAAATGAGCCTATCTTTTAGCAATCTAGAATAAATATCAAATGCGCGCTCTCCTCTGGCAGTTTGCTCAACCACCATCGGTACTAAATTGGCTGTAATTGCATGTTTTAATTCAGCAGACATAATTTTTCCTTTTAGTTCAATTATACATGAATACCTTTCAGTTCAGCATAACTCATTGTCTTCTCTTCTAGGTGAGCGCCTTCTAATAATTGGTCCATCACTTGATCTTCCAGAATCTGTGCTTCTATATCTTGAATACGTTCTTTTGATGAAAGCCAAGCCACTACNTCTTGTGGTTTTTGATATAAAGAGGCTATCTCTTGAATGCGTTGCTTGACGCGTTCTTGATGAGCTGTCATCCGTTCTTGCTTGGCATACTCCCTAATGAGCAAACCAAGTGCTACTCGCTTACTAGCCACATCTTTAAATGAAGCTGTTTCAACGTCAGTATGTTGATGATGCGCATGATCATGATGTTCCGGATAAAGTTCATCATGAATACGCTTGGCTTCACGTTCCACTAAGGATTTGGGAACTTCTATTGGATTTTGTTCTAATAAATATTGAAAAATTTGATTTTTCAATTTCTCCTTTATTAAACGATCGCATTCTTGTTGCAATGTTTGTCGAATTTGATCTTTTAAATCGCTTTCATGACCACTTGCAATACCTAATNTTTGAATAAATTGCTCATCAAGCTTCGGTACATCAGCTTCGTAGACTTGTTTGATNGTTACAACAAAATCTACTGGTTTGCCTGCTCGTTCAGTAANTGTAAAATTTTCTGGGAATTTTAATTGCAATGTTCGTTTATCACCCGCTTTGCCNCCCATTAAGCCTTCTTCAAACCCAGGTAACATACTATGACTACCCAGTTCTAATGGAAAATCTTTAACGGAATGCGCTTCATCGGATTGACCTTCAAACACAGCATAATAATCAATCACTACTCTATCACTCATTTGTGCGATACGATCGATGACTTGCCATTTGGTTTGTTGTTTGCATAGTTTTTGAATAACCTGATCAATATCTTCAGATTGTATGTCAACTACTGGTTTTTCCACTGTTTTAATTGTCACCTGAACATTGTTAAATTCAGGTAACACTTCAAAGGATGCTATATATTCTAAAGGCTGATTAGGCAACATTGTTTTAGGCTGAATGTGAGGGGTATTAATAGGTTGAAGCTGATTATTTTCAATAGCTTCATAAAGAGACTTTTGAATCACCTCCCCCCACGCTTCTTGCCAAGCATCGTTACTAAACCGCCGTTTAATATAATCGATCGGAACTTTTCCTGGACGAAATCCTTTTATATTTGCTTTTTTTGCATATTGAGCAATATGTTGATTATAGGCTTGCTCCACACGATCAGCGGGTACAGTAATGGTTAATTTACGCTCAACACTGCTTACTTTCTCAACAGACACTTGCATGATATAACCTCATGTATATAAATAAGAGAATTTGCGAAAGGAGAGACTCGAACTCTCACGGGTTACCCCACTGGAACCTAAATCCAGCGCGTCTACCAATTCCGCCACTTTCGCATTGAAACAAACCTGCCATTTTTACTTGGGTTCACTATAAGAATCAAGTAGGATCCTTAAAGGAGTATGGCAAGCTTTAGGATTCTAAATATGCAAAAATGGCACCCAGTAAAAAAAATAATTATTATCGTCGTTATTATACTCAGTTCTTATCTTGGATTTCATTTCTTTTCTTCCAACCATCATTCAATCACCAAAGGTATGGTATGGATTCCAGGAGGAGAATTTTTGATGGGCAGTAATAGTAATCTGGCAAAACCCAATGAAAAGCCTGTTCATACTGTTTATGTAAATGGTTTCTGGATGGATCAAACCGATGTGACGAATGCGCAATTTGCTGAGTTTGTAAAAGCAACACACTATGTGACAACTGCCGAACGCAAACCAGATTGGGCAACATTAAAAGCACAATTAGCACCAGGGACACCCAAACCATCTGATGATAAATTAATTCCTGGTGCAATGGTGTTTGTAGGCACCAAAAAACCTGTTCCACTCGATGACAATGCCAGATGGTGGCAATTTGTACCGGGTACTAATTGGCATCACCCTCAAGGACCAGGGAGTACTATTGTGGGTAAAGAAAATCATCCCGTTGTACAAGTATCGTATGAAGATGCGCTCGCTTATGCAAAATGGGTTGATAAACGTTTACCAACCGAAGCTGAATGGGAATATGCAGCGCGTGGCGGCATGGAACAAGCAAATTATAATTGGGGTGATGAATTTAAACCGCAAGGTAAAACCATGGCAAATACATTTGCTGGTAAAGAATTTCCTGTTGTTAATCTTGCTTATAAAAATAAAATTGGCACAACAATTGTTGCAAGCTACCCAGCAAATGGTTACGGATTATATGATATGGCAGGAAATGTGTGGCAATGGGTAGCCGATTGGTACCGTGCAGATGCATTTGAATTAGCAAGCAATCAAAAACAACCTCTCCGTAATCCTCAAGGACCTGCTAATAGCTATGACCCAGATGATCCGTATGCACCTATTGATTCTCCAAAACGGGTGATCCGCGGCGGATCTTTTTTGTGCGATGAAAATTTTTGCATGAGCTATCGCCCAAGTGCCCGCCGCGGTGTAGATCCCTATAATCCCATGTCACATATTGGGTTTCGATTAGTGAAAAGTTAAAATATATTCCTACTTACTTGAGCGGGACAAATTTACCCTCCTATACCACCCACGCGTGGTATGTTGGGTTGTTCTTTAAAAGCAGGCAAAGGATTATCCGGGTTTTGTAAATTTGGAATCATATCGGTTGATGCACCCCCTACAAATCGCTTAATGTTAGGATATTTCATGATGGATGTATCAAAATCAATAATAATGGGCCCTAAAAGTGCCATGACCCAACCATTATCTTGACCAGCATAACGTCCTGGTGAAGAAGTAAGTACACGAACAGGTGCCGCACCATTAAATATCATGTCGTATTTTTCATATGGATCCATTGTTAAATTATACAAAGCACCAATCGCTCCTAAATTTGCTGTTACGCCTAACCAAGAATCTTTTGCTGTATAAAGATATTTCCAAGCAATATTCACCCAAGGTTCTTTGGGATCACCTCGGCTATCCCCTCGAACACCTTGAAACGTTTCGCCATCAATATATACCCAAGACATACGGGCAGAATGTTGGGTTTTTCCTAGTATGTAAGCACTATTATCAATGCTATCAAAATAAATACCTTTACCATCATTACCTACCCAATCATGTGGTGGAGGAGTGATACCGACCATAGCGGCAAGCGTTGCCCAACAATCGATATGAGACATCATTTCATCATACCGTGCGCT
>C687J35021_10003527_pt1 | contig 10713 bp, 9 predicted proteins | sample RifCSPhighO2_12_FD_35021 | JGI IMG/M metagenome (IMG submission 35021)
TGTCTGTCGGCCAAATATAAGGCGATAAATCTTTTAAACTTAGTTGGTCTGATATCCAATCTTCAGCAATGGTAGCTTGCGTCACACCATAAATTTTTAACCAAGCGTTCGTCATTTTAAAGCCAAGCAATTCCTCCTTAGTTCCCCCATACTCTATGGCTGAATTCTCTCCCCAAAGGACAAGGGGTATCTTGTAATTCACCGCTACTCTCAATGGAATAGCAAATAATGCCATATGCATAGGAATAGCTAAACTACCTGACTTTTTCAGCGTGGTCATCGTAAATATTTTTTCTACTGTCGGATTAATACTAAAATCTATATGATCAACACCTAAACGAATGAGATTGTCTAAATTTCTTTGGCCAAGTTGATTTCGAGCAGGGGTTCTCCAAGTAATACAAAGCGGTTTTAAGCCAAATTCTAATGCTTTAATCACTTGCCAAGTACTATCTTTTCCACCTGAAACAGGAATAATGCAATCCCATGTACTTGTTTTTTGTTTAACGTCTTTAATGAACTGAATAAGTTCATTTTTTCTACTATTCCAATCTATATTCATTTGCTTTTTAGACCAAGAGTGGCAGGCATTACAACGGCCATCTTCTAAAATAAATAAGTTTGGGCGAGTATCTGGTAAAATGCAATGATTACAATATTTCATGAGAAATTTTCCAAAAAAATCTTGGAACTTAAAAATGAAAAAATAAATTTACTGTCGCTATTAGGTAAATGTGAATGTGCTATCAACTTTTCTATAGCATCTTTACGCAGAATTTCCCAAATTGGACTATCTTGTAATAAATATTCCCTGATTTCTGGTACATTAACTTTTAAAAGATCCATAATAGGAGCATTGAATCCTACCTTACGTTTATTGTCGAGCACTTGATTTGAAACAATACCGCGCATCGCTTCTCGCAAAACCGCCTTTGCTGAGCCATTCCTAATTAAATGTTGTGTAGGAATAGAATGACAAAATTCAAATAATTTTCTATCTAAAAATGGTGATCGCCCTTCCACAGAATAATACATTGAATTTAGATCAATTTCATGCAAAATCACAGGTGTTGTTTCATGAAAAATTTCATTCATCATGCGATTTTGCAGTAATCCATCTCTAAAATAGATCTCCGAAAAATCTTCATACCATGGTTGCTGTAGATACGTCGCATACCTTTCATTATCTAAATGAATATGGCTTCTGGTAAATGGATTATCGATAAAAGTCTTTACATTTTGTAAAAATGGATTACGTACAATAGGCGCAACGTATTTTTTCCAATTTTTAATACTTTCTTCAAGCAAAAGGTTATCATAGCGCACATCGTACATATACATTAATTGATGATCAAAATATCCAGAGAACAACTCATCTGCTGCAGTGCCACTAACAGATACGCGATAACCTTGATTTGAAATGGCTTGTTGCAATAGCCAATCTAAATAATAGGTGATAGTAAAAACAGGTGCGTCATGATAAAAAACTAACCTTTTCAAATTTTCAATAAAATTAAATGGCGAAATAGGGTAAGCACTATGTTTTATTGCTAATTCAGAAACACTGGCATTAATCATACCTTGCTCTTCATACCGACTATCAGAATTGGTAATCGTAAAGCCATGTACATTATAATCAAAAATTCTCTTCGCTATACTAATCAAAGAATTCGAATCAACACCACCACTCATACAAAAAGCAATGGGAATATCCGCACGCAATCGCAAACGAACAGAATTAATCAGTAATTCTTTCGCTTTGATCGTCGCATCCTCGAATGTTAATGATTGATCAACTTTAATCTTAGGAAGCCAATATTTTTTAATAAAGTTTTTACCTGAACCAGTATCAATTTCTTTAAAAGAAGCCCTTGGTAATTCATGTACCTCCTTAAAGAAGTTTGAATTAACTTTGTATATTGATTTATAGCCATTCACCAAAAATCGAGTGATATGGTCTTGATTAGGAGTGAATTTTTTACTCGATAAAGTAGACAAAAATTTTATTTCTGATCCAAAATAAATTTCATCTGCTTCTGGCTCATAGACATATAAAGGTTTTTCGCCAAATGGGTCTCTTGATAAAATAAGTTTTTTTGCATGATGATCAAACAAGGCAAATGCCCACATCCCCTCAACAAGATTAAGAGCCTTTTCAACTCCCCATTCATCTAAAGCGTGTATTAATACTTCAGTATCGGATGATGTTTTAAACTGATGTCCTAGTTTTTTCAGTTCCCATCGAATTTCCAAATAATTATAAATCTCACCATTATAAATGAGTATTTTATTGTTATAATGAAATGGTTGATTTGAACGAGAATCCAAATCGATTATGCGTAATCTGGTATGCAATAAATAGCAATATTTATTGGTGCCCTTGATATGGATTTTTTCAAAATTTTTCCCATCAGGGCCTCTTCTCTCCATTAACATTAAAACTTGTGAGATTTTATTGGGCGTCAGTATTTTTGAACCTAAATAGCCAGCTATTCCGCACATGCTATTGCGTCCTTAAGAATTAAATATCCGCACATAATATCGCAATTAACTCTTTTTCCAACTAATTGAAATAAATCTTCCGCGCTAAATTCTGTCGCTGGCCTCGAAAACATTAAATTTTCTTCAGTTAAAATATCTCCTGCTTTAATATCTTTCGCAGCCGCAATACCTTTTCTAATCAAGCAAACATTTTCGCTTTCACAAGGTTGAACTTGTTTGCCGTATCGTCCTAATGATTTTCTCATCTCTTTTGAAAGATAAACAAAGTTCTTCAAATCATTGGGATCAAATGAAAGCGAATGGTCATGGAATGTTCGTCCTTCTTTTTTGTCAGTAAAATGTATTTCGATTAATATCGCACCAAGAGCCACAGCCGCCAAACAAGCACTCATCCCAATCACATGATTTGAATAACCAACGTTCAATCCATAACGCTCTCGAAGATAAGGAATTGATAATATATTAGCTTCTTGAATAGGCGTCGGATAAGAAGAGACACAATGCATTAAGGTAAGACGTTCATTCAGATTGTTGGCGCCAACTATCGTTTTGATCCATTCCACTGCTTGATCTATTTCTTCAATTGTCGCAGCGCCTGTCGATAAAATCAGAGGCTTACCTGTTTGCGCAGCTTTTTGAATAACTGGTTTAAAAGTGATATCTCCGCTAGCTATTTTAAATGCTAGACACAGGGGATTTAGAAAATTTACCCAATCTTCTGTGACTGGAGTTGACATAAAAACAACACCAAGCGATTTTGTCAATTCAAAAAGCTTCAAATGTTCTTCTTCAGTTAGCGCAAACCGTTTAATCCTTTCCCTACGAACAAAATCATGTGCTGCTACATAACGTTCTGGTGTATAACTTTGATATTTTATAATATCGGCACCTGACTGAGCTGCAAGTTGAGTCAACTCCACCGCTTTTTCAAAACTACCCTCATGATTACATCCAATTTCGGCGATGATTTTAAAATTCAAATTAAAATTAATCATATTCATCCAATAAATNNATCGGAAGNACGAAATAAGACTGCGTCAAGAAAAATCCACATTTTTCATACATTGCAATAGCAGCTTGATTATTTAATTGTGTACCTGCTCTTAATAAACCGAAGTTTAGATTTGCAAACCCAATCATAGAAGAAGCAATAGCCATCCGATAATAATTAGGAGAAACAGCGACTAAATCTATTGTTGTTTGATTAATAAGTAATAGAAAGCCAACGGTCTTCTCATTAATATGTGCAACTATCATATTGTCACCACGCTGACCCGAAAAATAATTGGCTACCCAATCTTCTTTAATTTGACTAGCAATAGAATAAGGAATACGACTATCTTGATATAAACGTGACGTTAGAAAAGCATTTTTGGCTATCTCAACAACCTCTTGTTTTTCTTTTGGTTTAACAAAATCTATATCGACATCTAGCCTTGGCTGATAGAAAGAAGAATTTTTTTGTTCAAAGAGAACTGAAACTTCTACCAGTTTAAAATCATCTTTTATTAATAGATTAATTTCATTTTGATCGTGAGAAGGAATTTTAGTATAAATAAAACCTTCGTGTATTTTCTGGTAGTCTTTATTGTCTGATTTTCTGTATGAATAGGCTCCGCCCTTAAAATATTGAGAAAGCCATTCATCCTTATGCAACATGTCCGACTCTTTTTGAGCTTTGATACCATTCAATATATTTTTTATACCCTTTCTCGAGTGGATATTGCGGCTCATACGCTATCAAACGTCGCGCTTTGTCAACAGACAAAGTGCCTCTATCGGGTGTTAACATATCTTTTGGTACATATTTTATGTTAATGTTAGGAAAATAAGCTTTAATGAGCGTTGCCATATCACGAATTTGACGGCATTCTCCATAAGTAATATTGAATGTTTGATTAATCGCATTGTCGTTTTCAATCACTTTAATGACTCCCTGGATAAGATCTTGTATATAAGTAAAGTCCAAGCTATCGCTTCCATCTCCGTTGATGACAACATCTTTACCTTGAATTGCATTTTCCAGAAAAATTTGACCTACCCGTCTGCTCACACAACGTTCTCCATAAAGAGCAGAGGGTCGTATAATGGTATAAGGAAGATTAAAAACCTGATTATAAGCAATCACAATTTTTTCACCAGAATATTTTAAAGCACCGTAAATACCCAGGGGGTTACAAATGGTTTCTTCGGTAACCACGGCCCCATCAAAATGTCCATAAACCATACTCGATGAAAAATAAATGAAGTGTTTGACCATGCCCCTACTTGCATCTAAAGCATTTTCAAGCGTTCTTAAGCTATGATCAAATGTACTGTAAGGATCCTTATTTGATTGATTTGCATGGGAAACAGCAGCAAGCTGAATAACAATATCTGGCTTGATTTCAGAAAGCATGCGAGATAAGGCATGATAATCGCGAGCATCCTGCAAATGCAGCGAAATATCTGACCGTCGAATCAGGTCAAGACGCTCGTTTATCATGTCTAAGTAAAGCTCTTTATTTAAATTACCGGAAGAAGTCAATGCATTGCCAAATGAATAAAGATTATTCACTTGCAAACTATCAATAATATCGACTTTTGCTCCCAATTGACTTAAGGTAATAGCTAAATTATGGCCAATAAAACCGGCTCCACCGATCAGCACGATATTAAAATCCTTGACTGATTTCATTCTTTTCTCCTTAAAGGAATGTCTTTATCGTTTTTTCCAATGAATCTGCAATAATTAACATGTCCGCTATTTGTAAATGTGGGCCAACTGGTAACGCGATGGAGCCATCACTAATCATAGACGCATTAGGATAGTCTGATAATTCATATTGATACTTTTCTGCGTAATATTTCATTCTGGGTACTGGTTGAGGATAATAAACACTACACCCTACGTTATCAGCTTTTAACTGTTGCAAAATCTTATTCCTCTGTGATATCACTCGACTATCTAAGATGACAATTAAACAGTAATGGCTATTGTTACCATCCGGATGCTGACTATCCAAGACATGACTAACTCCTACCATGGAAGATAATGCTTGCTTTAAAAAGGAAAAATTATTTGAACGCCGCTGTAGATTATGAGCGATTTTATCCATTTGAGTACACCCCAGTGCCGCTTGCAATTCACTCATACGATAATTCAACCCAACGCCAATCACGTCATAAATGCCAGGAATATTTCGACTTGAATGAGTACGATCCACGTTAAAAGCTCTAAACGAAGCGATATTTTTTGCCAAGATTTCATTGCTAGAAACTAACATACCTCCTTCTGCTGTCGTAATATGCTTAGCGGGATAAAAAGAAAAACAACCCACATCGCCCCACAAACCAACATGTTTACTTTTATAAAAACTGCCAAGTGCTAAAGCACAATCTTCTATAACAAACAGATTATTTTTTTTTGCGATTTCGCAAACCCTATCCATTTCAACTGGTATACCTGCAAAATGAACGAGTGAAATCGCCTTTGTTTTCTCTGAAATTTTCTCTTCTATGCTGAGAATATCAATATTTCCGGTATAAATGTCACAATCCAAAAATACAGGTTTTGCGCCAACCAACTCAATAGCATGAACAGTAGCGACATGCGTTTGTGCAGGCACAAGAATTTCATCGCCTGATCGAAAATTAAAATAAATGGAAGCGAGATGAAGAGATGCCATGCAAGAACTAGTTGTCACTGCATGCCCACCTTGCATAAAACGTATAAATTTATTCTCAAATTCTATGCATTTAGGGCCGTGCGTTAGTATATGACCATCCAGCACTTCCATAATGGCTTTTTTATCATTTTCATCAATCCACGGACGACCAAAAGGAATTTCTTTTTTTGTAAGCGTGTCTAACATAATACCGCCTGTCATTAAAACTTATGTTAAGTAGGTAATATCAATTGGACAATGATGATGTGCAATTGCTTGATCCGATGCCATGACCGCGCACATGAGGTCAAACTCTGCCTTGGCATTTTTCTCATAGTCACCCTCTAAGATATCCCCAACAAATGCTAACAGTAGAGAACCTTTATCTGCAGGTTTTGGAGGCAATGTAATTAACTCGGCATGAGAATCTTCGTTTCTATTCCAATGCATACGCGCTCCCATGTCATCGTAAATAAAAGTTGCCTTTGTTCCAAACATTCTAATGACATGTTGGTGTCTATGCATACACCCAAAGTTTGCTGTAATTCTACCCATGACTTCATCTTCAAAATGAAAAGTAGCTGCTTGAAAATCATGATATCGAAATGCAGTTCCTTGCGTAACAATGTTGTTGCCGCAAGATTGCACTCTGCTTGGTTTCTGATTCATAAATCGCATCATCAGGTCAACAAGATGGATACCCCCTCCCGCCATTACTGAATAATGATCTACTGTTGATCTCCAACCTTCTGTAATTTTATGAATTCGCCCGTATAAATAATCCATATCAATAGCGTAAATTGCTCCTAACTCCCCTGCATTAATTAAATTTTCTAGCCAAACATACAGAGGAGCTTTCCGTAATAGTAAGTTAGAAGATAACCCTAAATGACTATTTTTCCATAAAGAATAAATTTCTTTTAATTGATCTTTTGTTTGACATAGCGGCTTTTCAACAAACACATGTTTTCCATGTCGCAAGCTATCCATGACTTGATCGAAATGATCATTGTCAAATGAAGCAATAGAAACCAAGTGAATATCATCATCAAGTAAAATCTCTGAAAAGCTTTTTGATAAAACAAAATTTAATTCGTATTTTTTTAGAAAATCGACAATTTTTTTTTGATCTAAATCACAAACAGCAGACAATTTTACTGACGAGTGCGTCAATAATGCGCGCGCATGCTCCTCACCAATTCCAAGTCCTATAACTGCGCAATTCAAAATTTTATTCGGCATATATAGGCTGACGAAATTGATAAGAACATTGATTGGAAGATAGTCGTTCTAAATCTTCAATAGTATTGATACACATGTTAAGGCTGCTTTCATCTAAATTATTTTTTATAGAAAGTATTTTAAATTTATTTCTATTCCTATAAAAATAGGGAAAAACATGCTCACAATCTTCTTTGGTTAACGCAATTTTATCAATATTGATGAAAGTTTGTGTTTTGGCAATTTCTATACTTTGCCCTTTTGGAAATGTTCTGACAATCACGTTAGAAATAAGGTCATGATTGGTAGTTTCTAATTGACTAATCATACACTCAATCAAATCGCTATTTAAAAGCGGACTATCTGCCGATAGGCGCACAAAATAATCGCAAGGAAAAACTTTTAGAGCAGATTGAAATCGATAAAAAACATCGTCTAAACTACCTCTAAAATAATTACATTTTATTTGTTCAAGATAAGACGAAAGAGGATCATCTGATTCGTCTAAACTAGTTAACACTACAATTTTATGAACATTACTTACCTTTTTAGCACTATCCACAATATGCTTAATGAGTGGCTTATTATATAAAGGCGCTAATACCTTACCTGGAAATCGAGATGAGGACATTCGCGCTTGGATAAAAATATTAGTGACCATGTAATATTATTTTATAATCTCCATAATTTATATCCATTTTTCCTAAAATATTCTGCGTCCAATATTCCCTTTACATCCATAATCACGGCTTTCGGTTTTAATAATTTTTGATATTGATCAACAGATAATACCCTATAGTCATGATGTGCTACTGCTAAAACAATAGCATCCATCGTTGGTAATGCTTCTAATGTGGTGAGTTGAATCTGAAACTTTTCATTGACTTCTTCTGGATTAGCAACAGGGTCGTGCACATAAACATCGATTCCAAAATCGCACAATTCATGATGTAAGTCTTTAACTCGAGAGTTGCGAATATCGGGGCAATCCTCTTTAAATCCAATGCCCAGGATAAGTATTTTTGCTTCCTTTATATTTGCGCCATTCTGTACAAGCTGTCTGACTGTTTGTTCGGCAACGTACTTTCCAATATCATCGTTAACTCTTCTACCTGCCAAGATAACTTCTGGATGATAGCCATAACACTGGGCTTTGTAAGTTAAATAATAAGGATCAACACCAATGCAATGTCCCCCTACCAAACCAGGCTTAAATGGTAAAAAATTCCATTTTGTTCCAGCTGCCTTTAAGACTTCATGTGTGTCAATTTTCATGCGGTTGAAGATCATAGCTACTTCATTTAGCAATGCAACATTTAAATCCCTTTGAACATTTTCGATAATTTTTGCAGCTTCAGCCGTTCTAATATTTGGCGCTCTATAAAGACCCGCGTGTATTATTTTTGCGTAAACATATTCGATCACATCTAATGTCTGTGTATCTTGAGCAGATATGATTTTTACAATACTATCAAGCTTACGCGTTTTATCCCCCGGATTAATTCGTTCTGGAGAATAACCAATATAAAAATCTTTACCACAAGTGAGCCCCGATATATTTTCTAAAATAGGCACACAATCCTCTTCTGTCGCACCAGGATAAACAGTAGATTCATATATTACAATATCCCCAATTTTAAGTTGTCTAGCTAAAGTTTCTGTTGCACTAAACAAAGCTGTTAAGTCTGGTTGTTTGGCATGGTTAACGGGGGTAGGTACAGCAATAATATGAAATTGTGTTTTTTTTAAATCTTCTGGGTTTGTAGTAAACAATATTTTAGAGTTGTATAAATCAGATGAATCTTCTACTTCTCCAGTTAAATCTAACCCTTGCTGTAATTGTTTTACTCTAAGTCTGTTATGATCATAACCAATGACGCTAAAATGTTTGCTAAATGCAACAGCTAATGGCAACCCAACATAGCCTAGCCCTGTGACTGAAATTTTGATATCCATTCCTTTCAAATTTCTCTCTTTTTACGTTAATTTTTTCATTAGGTATTCCTAGCCAGTTGTCTGATATCTTCATACATTCTATTCGTTTCTGACAGAAGATCGACATAGCAACTAGAAATGGTTTTTAGAATACTAGTCTCCCTCTCAGCGTGCTCATTGTCATTGAGAATTCTTGGGCAATTTGCTTTAGCAAGGACTTGATTAATCACTGATAATGGCTCATCCCCCGTCATGTTTCGTAACTTTTCAATTTCTTTATTTGGTTGAGTGACTAAATCCTCAAAATTGACAATATGCAGATTTTTATATTTCCGTTTTTTGAGTAAGGCTTCTCGATTAAGTTTAAAATAAGTATAAATCATTTTAACAGTTCGCTCAGCTGGCGTAATTTTGAGGAACTCCTCTTCCCACCCTAATGCCACCTCAGGAACTGTTGTGTCTTGAAATTTAATATTGTACTGCATTTCTGTAGGATCTTTTGACATGCGTTTACTATATTTTTTCATATTCCACTCATAAATGATATCGACAGGCCGTCGATTAACATATATCCATTCTAAATTATTTTTAAAAGCCTCAAAAATAATATCTGACTTATTGATTAAGTCATGGCTCCAGCATAAATAAATTGGTTTTTCTGTTAATACTTTTTCAGAAATAATTGGCCCATCTTCTTCTAATGATCTTTTGAGATATTTTGATGGAGAGTGGTATTGATATAACGAAGTATCATCTGATAATCGCGTATTGATATATCTTCCAATCATATTATTATACAACTCGGTATCCATTTCGGTTTTTAAAATTGCAATAGCCATATCAGTAGAAATCTTATTGTATTTATGTGCTAAGCCAATATATTCTAAAAATGAATTAAATTCTTTTTTCTCAACCGATGGAAACAAACTAATCAAATCTAATACAAGCGACTTTCCACATCTGCCAGTACCATCCACTATAATCAGCTTGTTAAGAAGCGTATGTTCTCTTTTAAACTCCACTACTTAACTCCCATGGCGCAATATTTACTCCAGCTTGAATAATTTTCTTCCGTGCGATTGGTAAACTATTCCCAACAAAATTAAATAAATTTGCAGTAGCAACTGCGCTAATTTCATGTATCTTCAACCCCTCTAGCAAGTGATGCTCATTGCCTGCTCCACCAGCAATAATCAAAGGAACTTTTATATCTTTTTTTAAATCATTAATGGTTTCAAAATCATATCCAAACCCAGTACCATCTTGATCAATTGAATTTAGGTAAATTTCACCTATATTTAGGTTTTGAACATATTTAATATATTCAATAAGACTTAAACTTATTTTTGTGGTTCCATTCGAAATAAATGCCGTATTAAAGCCATCTATTTTCTTATAATCAATAGAA
>C687J35021_10003530_pt1 | contig 10710 bp, 10 predicted proteins | sample RifCSPhighO2_12_FD_35021 | JGI IMG/M metagenome (IMG submission 35021)
TCTACTGCCGCGACAAGCTGGGCATTCCGCACGACAAGCTCAACGTGAACGGCGGCGCCATCGCCGTGGGCCACCCCTACGGCGTGTCGGGCCAGCGCCTGACCGGCCACGCGCTGATCGAAGGCAAACGCCGGGGCGCCAAGCGCGTCTGCGTGACCATGTGCATCGGCGGTGGCATGGGCGCTGCGGGCATCTTCGAAGTCTTGTAAGGACTTCCGGTGAGCGACGTCACCGTCAGCCCCCAGGTGTTTCTGGCGATGGGTCGCGAGGTCCTGGCCTCGCAGCCCTTCTCCCAGCTCATCGGGGCCGAGCTGGTGGCGCTCTCGCCGGGGCGCTGCGAGCTGCACGTCCCGATCACGGAAGCGGTCAAACAGCAGCACGGTTTCGTGCACGGTGGCGTGCTCAGCTACGCGGCCGACAACGCGCTCACCTACGCGGGCGGCACGGCGCTGCGGGTGCCGGTGGTGACGTCCGAATTCAAGATCAACTACCTGCGTCCGGCCATCGGCGAGAGCCTGATCGCACGCGCCGAAGCCGTGCACACCGGCAAGTCACAGGCGGTCTGCCGCTGCGACGTGTTCGTGGTGAAAGACGGAGAAGAAAAACTCTGCGCGGTGGCGCAGGGCACGATCGCCGCGCTGCCGGCATCGCCAATCTGAACGGGTGCCGGTGCCGGGGTTCACCCCATGTCCACCGCGCGCGCTTCGCACCATACTGCCCCGATGAATCCTTACCGCATCGGCTCCGGTGCCGGCTACGCCGGTGACCGCATCGACCCCGCGCTGGACCTGGCCGAACGGGGCGAGCTCGACGCTCTGGTGTTCGAGTGCCTGGCGGAACGCACCATCGCCCTGGCCCAGCTGCGCCGGGCCCACGATCCGCAGGCCGGCTACGACCCCATGCTCCAGGCGCGCATGCGTGCGGTGCTGCCGGCCTGTGTGCGCAACGGCGTGACCATCATCACCAACATGGGCGCGGCGAACCCGTTGGCGGCCGGGCAGGCCGTGCTGGACGTGGCGCGCGAACTGGGCCTGCCGCGCCTGCGCGTGGCGGTGGTGACGGGCGACGACGTGTTGCCCTGGATGTTGGCGAACGATGTGCCGCTGATGGATTCGCCCGACACCGTGCGTTCGCTGGACGGGCGCCTGATCTCAGCCAACGCCTACCTCGGCGCCGACGCCTTGCTGCCCGCGCTGCAGGCCGATGTGAACGTGATCATCACCGGCCGTGTGGCCGACCCGTCGCTCTTTGTGGCGCCGCTCATGGCCCACTTCGGTTGGGCCGCGGACGACTGGCACCACCTGGGTCAGGGCCTGCTGGTGGGGCACCTGCTCGAATGCGCGGCGCAGGTGAGCGGCGGCTACCTGGCCGATCCGGGCCATGTGGACGTGCCCGATCTGCACCGCGTCGGTTTCCCGCTGGCCGAGGTGTGTGCCGATGGCAGCGCGGTCATCACCAAGCTGCCGGGCACCGGCGGGCGCGTGGACCGGCTGAGCTGCACCGCGCAACTGCTCTACGAAGTGGAAGACCCGGCGCACTACCTGCAGGCCGATGTGGTGGGCGACTTTTCAAAGGTCCGTTTCACGCAGCTGGAATCCGACCGGGTGCAGGCACAGGGCGCCAGCGGCCAGGCGCGCCCCGAGCAACTGAAAGCCACGCTGGGTTACCGCGACGGCTTCATCGGCGAGGGGCAGATTTCGTACGCAGGCCCGGGTGCGCGGGCGCGTGGGGAACTGGCGCTGTCCATCCTGCGGCACCGGTTGCAAGACGCTGCGCTGTCCCACGGTCTCGCAGGTCTGGAACACCGCGCCGAGCTGATCGGTGTGAACGCGATGCATGGCCCGCAGCTGGGCGCGGACCGCGAACCCTACGAGGTGCGCGTGCGCCTGGCGGTGCGCTGCACCAACCGCGCGCAGGCCGAAGCCGTGGGCCAGGAAGTGGAAGCGCTGTACCTCAACGGACCGGCCGGCGGTGGGGGCGTGACGCAGTCCGTGCGCGAGGTGATCGCAGCCGCTTCGGCCCTGGTGCCGCGTTCGGCGGTACATGCCCGCTGCGACATTCTGGAGTGGACGCAATGAACATGAGCGCAGCGCCGGGCCGCCCCAAGCAAGCTCGCGCCCCCTCGGGGGGCAGCGCAGTACACGAAGTGACAAGCGTGGGGGCAACATCTCAATACCGCACGCTGCGCGACATCGCGCTGGCCCGCTCGGGCGACAAGGGCAACCGCGCCACGCTCAGCGTGATCGCGCTGGATCCGAAGGACTACCCGGAGATGGAGCGCCTGCTCAGCGCCGAGCGTGTGCAGGCCCACTTTGCCGGCGTGGTGCAGGGCCCGGTGCAGCGCTACACCTTGCCCGATCTCGCGGCGGTGCATTTCGTGATGTTCGACGCCCTGGGTGGCGGCGTCACGCGCTCGCTGGCCCTTGATGCCCACGGTAAAACCCTGAGTGCCGCCGTGCTGGATCTGCCACTCTGAGCCCTACACTGACCCCGCCTTTTCAAAACCAACCGAAGGAGACTCTGATGCGTTCTGTGTTCCGATTGCTCGCCACCACCGCTGCCGCGCTGGTGTGTTCATCCACCGCCCTGGCCCAGGCCTACCCCGACCGGCCGATCAAGGCGGTCGTGCCTTTTGCCGCCGGCAGTGCCACCGACACCATCGGCCGGGCCTTCGCACTGAAGATGCAGGAGTCGCTGGGGCAGACCATCGTGGTCGACAACAAGCCCGGCGCCAGTGGCCTGCTGGGCGCCGACGCGGTGGCCAAGGCCGCACCTGATGGCTACACGATCCTGATCGGCACCAACAGCACCAACGCGGCGCTCAAGAGCCTGATGAAGAAGCTGCCCTACGACCAGGACACCGCCTTTGCACCCGTGGCCTACATGGGCTCGGTGCCGCTGATCATGGCGGTCAACAACGATGTGCCGGCCAAGACGCTGAAGGAGCTGGTGGACATGGCCAAGGCCAAGCCGGGCAGCATCAACTTCGCCAGTGCCAGCACCTCGCAGCTGGTGTCCACCGAGATGATGGCGGGCATGGCCGGCATCCAGCTCGCCAACGTGCCCTACAAGAGCGGCCCGGCCGCCATGACCGACCTGATCGGCGGCGTGGTGCAGATGTTCAGCGCCGACTTCGCAGTGATGCTGCCGCAGGTAAAAGCGGGCAAGGTGCGCGGCCTGGCGGTGACGTCGTCCAAGCGCTCGCCGGCCGTGCCCGAACTGCCCACGGTCAACGAAGCGCTGGGCTTGAAGGACTACGAGCTGATCGCCTACTTCGCCGTGTTCGCTCCCGCGGGAACGCCGCCCGACATCGTGGCCAAGCTCAACAAGGCGGTGAACGAAGCGGCCAACAGTAAGGAGATCCAGGACCGCTTCGCGGGCATCGGCTTCGCGGTCGAACCCGGCACCCCGGCCGACCTCGCCAAGCGCAGCGTGACCGAGACCGCCAAGTGGGCCAAGGCGATCAAGGACGCGAAGATCGAGCCGCAATAAACACCGGGAACCCCGGCGGCGGCGCGGGGGCGTTCGTCAGGGCGCCGATCGGGCCCAGCTCGCCATCAAGGTGTTGGACGGCAGGTGTTCGTCCAGCAGCTTGCGCGCGGTTTCGATGCCGGCTACTGGCAGACCGGTCGGGTCGAGTTTGCCGATCTGCACCAGCACGCTGGCCTGGTCCCAGTAGATGTGCTCGTGGTAGAGCTTGTCGCCACGGAACTTGACGATGGCCACCAAGGGGATTTCGACGCGTTTGCCGGTGGGCGCGATGCCGGGCAGCATCCAGTCGATCTCGCAGGTGTGGGTGAAGCAGAACAGCAGCTCGTCGACGATCTGTGTGGCGCCGATGGTGCGCGAGATCGGCACCAGTGTGGTGTCGGGCGGGTTGCTGTTGACGAAGTGGTGCTGATAGAAGCGCGACAGCATGGTGTGGCCCACGCCTCCGGTCATGGTGGGAATGTGGTTCACATACGGCTCGGCCACCATGGTGGCCATGGTGGCGGCCACATCGCGGGTGGCGAACTCGTGTTCGCAGTGTTTGTCCCACAGGGCCGAGAAGTCGGGGTGGGGGCCCATGGCGGCCTTGAAGGCGGCCACGCTGCGCTGGTGCGCCATCAGCGCGGAGGGCTTGTGAAAGTGGTCGCCGCCCAGGCGGGCAAACGCATGGTCCACACCGGGGTACACGTACAGCTCGGTCTGCTCGCGGCCAGACAGCGCGGCCAGGATGGCGGCGCGCGCCTCGGGCGGGCAGAAGGCGTCGTTTTCGGCGATGTGCAGCACCAGCCGGCCGCGCAGACCCTGTGCGTCGTCCAGCGCCTTTTCAATGCCCACGCCGTAGTAGCCCACGGCCACATCGGCATCGGTGTGGCAGGCCGCCAGGTAGGCCAGCTTGCCGCCCAGGCAGAAGCCCAGCACACCGGCCTGGCCCGAACACTCGGGGCGCTGGCGCAGCGCGTTCAGGCAGGCCTGGATGTCGGCCACGCCCAGGGTTTCGTTGAAGCCCTGGTACAGACCGAAGGCGCGCTGGAAGTCGGCCTCGGTGTAGCCCAGCTGAATGCCGGGCTGCTGGCGCCAGAACAGGTCGGGCACCAGCACCACATACCCTTCTTCGGCGTAGTGGTCGGCCACGGCGCGCATGGTGGCGTTGACGCCAAAAATCTCCTGCGCGAGCACGATGCCGGGGCCATGGCCCGAGGGTGGCAGGGCGAGGTAGGCCTCGAAAACGCCGCTGCCGTCGCTGGCAGGAATGCGGATGGTTGGGGCGGTGGGTGTCATGCGGTTTCTCCCAGGTCTGCGAGGGTGGTGTATTGGCCGTCCGAGTACAGCAGCGGCGCTTCGTTGCGGGGGCTCAGCAGCACCGCCTTGATCTCGCCGATCATGGCGGCGTGGCTGTGGGCCACCATCATTTCGTCGACCACGCAATCGAACACGGCCAGGGCGTCCAGCAGCACCGGCGCGCCGGTGGCCAGCGTGCCCCAGCGGCCGGGCTCGAAGCGCTGCGACTGCGTGGTGGGCGCGCCGCCGAACTGCTGCGCCAGGTCGAGGTGGCGGTAGGCCAGCAGGTTCACGCTCATGCGCCGGCTTTCCGCGATGGCGCGAAACGTTGAGCCCTTGAGGTTGACGCAGGCCAGTAGTCGCGCCGGTTCGGCCGAGAAGGATGTGACGGCGGTGGCGGTCAGGCCGGCCAGGGTCTGGCCATCGTGGGTGGCCACCAGGGTCACGGCGCCGGTCAGGCGGCGCATGGCCAGGCGGAAGTCGGAAAGCGGCAGGCTGGCGCTGTGGCGCAGGGCCTGCAAGGGGGGCAGGGTGCCCAGTTCGGCTGCGGTCATGCGGGCACCGCGTCCAGGTAGGCGTCGACCTTGTCCGGCGTCATGAAGAAGTTCACGAAGTCGGTCGGGTCGTTGAAGCCGTTGGCGATGCGCCGGGCCACCCGGGGTTCTCCACAGGCCGCACCCAGCACCTTGAGCACGTGGGGTGGTGGTGGCGACAGCAAGGCGTTGGTCCAGTCGGTGGCGAAGTGGCCGTAACTTGCCCAGAAATCCTCGAAGGTCTGCTGCATGAAGGCGGCGTCAAAGGGCCTGTCACCGTGCGCCACAATCGCCCGTTCCACCGCATTCGCAAACTTGGCCGCGTTGTTGGAGCCCTGGCCGGTGATGGGGTCGTTGAGCATCACCGCGTCGGCCATGCCCATCACCACCCGGCCGCTGGGCAGCTGGCCCACCGGCTGGCGCACCGTGGGGGCGAAGCGCCCGGCGAGGATGCCGTTGGCGTCGGTCAACTCCACCTGCGTGCAGCGGGCCGCTTCCCAGGGCAGGAACTTGGCCAGGATTTCTTTGGACCGGGTCAGGTGCTGGGCCGGCGTTGCCACATCGGCCCAGCAGTCCATGGGACCACCGGGCACGCCCTCGAACACCATGATCTCGCAGGGACCACTGACGGTCAGCGCCGGGAACACGAAGTACTCGCCCACGCCGGGAATGAGGTTGAAGTTGACGGCTGAGAACTCGGGGCGGGGCGCCATGCCGTGCACATAGGTCAGTGCCAGTGCGCGCTGCGGCTTGTCGTAGGGGCTGCGGCTGGCGTCGCGCTGGAACATCTGGGCGATCGCGCCCTTGCCGGCGGCCACGATCACGAGATCGTGGTCCTGCGTCCAGCGCTCCAGATCGTCCATGCCGGCTTCGTGCATCAGCAGCTCGCCGCCCAGGCGGCCGAACTCGGCCATCCAGCCGGGCACCTTCACACGCTGGTCGACCGACTGCGCCTTGTGGTCCAGGCGGTGGCCCCAGCTCATGGCCTTTTCGCCGGGCAGCTCGGGGTGGGGCACCGTGAACGAGATGCCCTCGACCGGCGGGCAGTCTTGTTCCCAGAAGTTGAGCCCGCGGTCGCGTTCGAGCTGCAGGCTGTCGTGGAACATGCACTGGCTGGACAGCACCTTGCCGGTGCGCAGGTCCTCGGGTGTGCGGTTGCTGGTGATGCTGACACGGTAGCCGCGCTGGAGCAGGCTGATGCCCAGTTGCAGCCCGGCCTGGCCGGCGCCGACGATCATGATCTTGCGCATGGTGGTGTCTCCTTGTGGTGTGGGGGAAAGCGGGGGGTGTCTGGAGCACCTTTGCCCTGCGGGCTGCGGTGCGAGCTTGCTTGGGAGCGGCCCGGCGCGGCGCTCAGTCCATCAGCTTGGGGATGGCCGGCTCATGGGATTCCGGCCCCATCGCCGAATAGCCGCCGTCGACGGCGTAGTCGGCGCCAGTGACGAAGCTGGCGTGGTCCGAACACAGGAACAGCACCACCTGGGCCACTTCGTCGGGGTCGCCGACGCGTTTCAACAGGTGGAAGGGGGCGGCCACGCGGTTGGTCTTGGCGCGGTCGCCGTGGGTGAGCTGGTTCATGATGGCCGACCAGGTCCAGCCGGGTGACACGCTGTTGACCCGGATGTGATCGGGCGCCAGGTCCATGGCCATGTTGCGCGTCAGCTGCACCAGCGCGGCCTTGCTGACCGGGTAGAGCCAGCGGCCGGTTTGCGCCACGCCGGAGGAGATGCTGGTGAAGTTGACCACCGCGCCGCGTCCGGCCCGCTGCATGTGCGGGTGCACCGCCTTGAGCATCATCACCGCGCTGACCACGTTCACGTCCAGGGCCTTGTGCCAGTCGGCGCGGCCCGACCGCAGCCCGTCGTCCACGTACGAGCAGGCCAGGTTGACGAGGAAGTCGACGCTGCCGAAGCGCGCGGCGGTCTCGTCCGCGCAGGCCGACACCTGGGCGTCGTCGGTGATGTCGGTGGCGCGGAACCACACGCCCTCACCGCAGCCTTCGGCCACCGCCTGGCCGCCAGCGGCGTCGATGTCGGCCAGCGTGACGCGAACACCCTGGGCGTGCAGGGCACGCACCACGGCGGCGCCGATGAGGGTGGCGCCGCCCGTGACGATGGCGGTTTTGCCGGACAGACCGAGAAAAGTGGCTTTGGACATGGGGTCTCCTGTTTTTTGAATCACGCCGCGTATGGCGGTTGGGACCAATGTAGAAACCGACGTGCTCTGGCGGCATCCCGTTTGCGCAGCCACTGTCCCAAAAACGAGAAATTCGCGGGCATGCCCTGTCATGGCGCATCGACGCGGGAAAGTCCCGTAGCAGACCGGCGCGTGTTTTGCTAGCTTCTGCGCCATGTTGTCGCCCTACAGGTATCCGCTGGCCAGCCATGCGCTGTTTCACACACGGGATGTGGATCAGGCGCGCGAGGCGGTGGCTCGCGTGTTTTGCCCGCATGTGCTCCAGCCCTGTGGACCCATCGTGGTGCTCGATGCGCGCCACCACAGCGCGCCGGTGTTTCACGACGTCAGCCTCAACTACGTACAGTACGGTCCGGCGGTCGACATCGAACCGGGGCAGCTCGGCAGCTTCTACTTGCTGCAATTGCCCTTGCGCGGCAGTGCCGAGGTGAGTTGCGGCGGGCAGCACGTCACGGCCGGGCAGGGCATGGCCTCCCTGCCGTCCCCCAGCGAATACCTGAAGATGCGCTGGGCCGACGACAGCCCGCACCTGATCCTGCGCATTTCGCAAGGCGCCGTGGTGCGGCAGGTGGAGCAGCTGGCGCAAACGGCCGTGCACCGGCCGCTCGTGTTCGGGCTGGGCCTGGCGATGGACACGCCGGCGCTGGCGCCATTGGCCGGTTTTGTGCGCTACCTGGCGGACACCCTGGAGGGGGACGGTGGGTTCGCCGGTTCCGCCCTGGCTCAGCAGGCCGAGGCCTACCTGCTCAACGTGTTGCTGCTGCAGGCGCCCCACAACTACAGCGAGGCCTTGTGTGGGGACGCTCGCCGACCGCTGCTGCCCCGCGCCGTGCGACGGGCGCAGGACTTCATGCAGGCCAACGTGAAACGGCCATTGACGCTCGCTGACCTGTGTGGTCATTTGCACGTGAACGCGCGCAGCCTGCAGCAGGCCTTCGTTGCCCATACCGGCGAGTCGCCCATGGTCTATTGGCGCAACCTGCGCCTGGACAAGGTGCGTGAGGTGCTGCGCCGGGCCGCCAGTCAGGCGCCGGCCGGCGTGGCGGTGACGCAGGTGGCCGCCGAGCACGGTTTCCTGCACATGGGCCACTTCGCGGCGCAGTACCAGCGCCGCTTCGGCGAGCTCCCCGTGGAAACCCTGAAAACGCCGCGCGCTGTCATGCAGGGGTCAAGTCTGCGCGCCTGAGCGCATTACAGTTGGCGCTCCCTGGTTGAGGAGTTCCATGAGTCTGCGTCCCACCCTTGATTTTTTGCTCCACCAGTGGCTCGGTGTGGAGTCGCTGCGGTTGCGCGAACGTTTTGCCGACCACAGCCGCGAAACCTTTGACGCCGTGCTCGACACCTGCGAGCGCATCGCACGCGAGAAGTACGCGCCCTTCAACCGCCTCGTGGACACGCAGGAGCCGCATTTCGACGGCGAGCGCGTGATCCTGCCGCAGGCCACGCACGACGCGCAGAAGGCCTATGCCGGGAGCGGCATGCTCAGCGCCGCGCAGGACTACGAAGTGGGTGGCATGCAGCTGCCCTACACGGTGGAGGCTTCGGCCAACGCCTTCTTCGCCATGGCCTCGGTGAGCATCGGCAGCGGCATGCTCACCACGGGCAACGCCAACCTGCTGATGAAGCACGGCACCGAGGCGCAGCAGCGCGTGTTCGCGCTCAACGAGTTCAATGGCCGCTTCTCAGGAACGATGTGTTTGAGCGAACCGCAGGCCGGTTCTTCGCTCAGTGACGTGGTCACGCGCGCGCTGCCCGACGGCGAGGGCTTCGAGGCCGATCCGCTCGGCCCGCGTTACCGCCTCAAGGGCAACAAGATGTGGATCTCGGCCGGCGAACACGAGCTGACCGAGAACATCATCCATCTCGTACTGGCCAAGATTCCCGACGCCGAGGGCAAGCTCATCCCCGGCGTCAAAGGCATCTCGCTCTTCATCGTGCCCAAGAAACTGGTNGACACCGAAGGCCAGCTGACCGGTGAACGCAACGACGTGGCCTTGGCCGGCCTGAACCACAAATGTGGCTGGCGCGGCACGACCAACACGCTGCTGAATTTTGGCGAGGGTAAGTACCCGGTGCGCGGTGAAGCCGGCGCGGTGGGCTACCTCGTCGGCCAGCCCGGCCGGGGCCTGCAGTGCATGTTCCACATGATGAACGAGGCCCGCATCGGTGTCGGCATGGCGGCCACCATGCTGGGCATGGCGGGCTACCACGCCTCGCTCGACTACGCGAAGAACCGCCCGCAGGGCCGGCCTGTCGGTGTGGGTGGAAAAGATGCCGCGGCCCCCCAGGTGCGCATCATCGAACACGCGGACGTGAAGCGCATGTTGCTGGCGCAGAAGAGCTATTGCGAAGGCGCGCTGGCGCTGGAACTCTATTGCGCTCGCCTGGTGGACGAACAGCACACCGGTGCGCCGGCGGAGGCCGACGACGCGCGCCTGCTGCTGGAGGTGCTGACACCCATCGCCAAGAGCTGGCCCAGCGAGTGGTGCCTCGAAGCCAACTCGCTGGCGATCCAGGTGCACGGCGGCTACGGCTACACGCGCGATTTCCCGGTGGAGCAGTACTGGCGCGACAACCGCCTCAACATGATCCACGAGGGCACGCACGGCATCCAGGGCATGGACCTGCTGGGCCGCAAGGTGCTGATGGAAAACGGCAAGGGCCTGCAGCTGCTGGCCGGCCGCATCAACGCCACCATTCAACGCGCGATCCAGCAGCCCGAACTCGCGGTGCACGCCAACGCGCTGGGCCAGGCGCTCGCGCAAGTGGGTGCGGCGACTAAAGCCGCCTGGGCCACGGGCAGCCCGGGCGATGCACTCGCCAATGCCGTGCCCTACCTGCAGGCCTTTGGCCACACCGTGCTGGCCTGGATCTGGCTCGACGTTGCGCTCGCGGCGCAGGCCTCGGCTGAATCGCCTGCGCGCACCGGGCGCCTGGGCGCCATGCGTTATTTTTTCCACTACGAACTGCCGAAAATCGGCGCCTGGCTGCAGGTGGTGAGCGCGCGCGACCAGACCTGCGCCAGCCTGCCCGAAGCCGCTTTCTGATCAACCATCCACAGGAGACACCCCATGACCCGAAACATCCAGCAACTCTTCGATCTCAAAGGCAAGACGGCGCTCGTCACCGGCGGCTCGCGCGGCCTGGGCCTGCAGATGGCCCACGCGCTCGGCGAAGCCGGTGCCCGCGTGGTGATCAGCTCGCGCAAGGCCAC
>C687J35021_10003531_pt1 | contig 10707 bp, 9 predicted proteins | sample RifCSPhighO2_12_FD_35021 | JGI IMG/M metagenome (IMG submission 35021)
AAAGAGGTTGAACTTTATGAAGGACAAATTGAAATAAAGTCATATATTCGAGTGTCAAAGGATGTTTCTGCGGGTTCCAGTAGTATAAGGCTTGAGGTACATTATCAGGGATGCTCTGATAAGATTTGTTTTACGCCAAAGATGGAAGAGTTCACAATACCTGTGCAGGTTGAACAAGCCAGTTGGACTGCGGGCATAGCATCAGGAGAAGAAAAACCCACCCATCCTGTTTCAAAGCCTGTAAAAGAAGTCGAAGCCGGCGGTTTCCAGAAAACTATTGAAAGCAAGGGAATTTTTGTATCACTAATCCTTATATTTTTGGCAGGTGTAGGTCTTAGTTTTACCCCCTGTGTGTATCCCATGATACCGATTACAGTGGCTGTAATTGGCGGGCAGACTTCTGGGGAACAAACCACAGCCAGAAAGCCACTAAAGGCATTCTTCTTATCGCTGATTTATGTATTGGGTATATCCATTGTTTATTCTGCCTTGGGTGTAACTGCTGCTTCCACTGGCGCACTGTTTGGCACAGCACTACAAAGCCCGTGGGTTATAGGGTTTGTAGTAGCAGTCTTTGTGGGACTTGCAATGAGTATGTTTGGAGTTTACTACCTGCGTGTGCCGTCTTTTATCTCAGATCGGATGGGAACTGGAACGAGAAAGGGGATTATCGGGGTTTTTGTCATGGGCTTGGTTTCAGGGATAGTCGCATCGCCCTGCATTGGTCCTGCTCTGGCTAGTTTGTTAGTCTATATTGCAAGCACAGGAAATAAATTCCTGGGATTCTGGATGCTCTTTGTCTTTGCATGGGGTATTGGTGTATTACTGATTGTGCTGGGGACATTCTCTGGCGCAATAAAGGCAATTCCGAAATCAGGGGCATGGATGGAAATAGTTGAAAGAATATTTGGAATTTTACTGCTTGGAGCGGCACTTTATTATTTAAGACTTATTATCTCAGAAACTGTTTTCATTATCATTCTGGGACTATTTTTAATTGTTGTCTCAGTATTTTCATGTGGGTTTGCTCGGTTGGCTCATAAAAGCACCAGCTTCCAGCGCGCCAAAAAGGTTTTTGGCATCGTAGCATTTATATTTGGCACATATTTCCTTATAGGCCACCTAATATTCAAGGGACTTATTTTGCCTCCTTTCTTGACCACAACTCAAAATCAATCAGTAACAACCGGAGAAAATATAAATTGGATGGTAAGCGAGGAAGAAGGACTGAAACAGGCCGGAATAGAAGGCAAGCCGGCGATGATTGATTTTTGGGCATCGTGGTGTGCCGCCTGTATGGAGTTTGAGAAGATTACGTACGCCAACCCGGAAGTTATCAGGGAATCAAGAAAATTTGTGAACATCAAGATTGATTGCACCAATACCAACGACCCGAAGATCAAACAGCTTTGGGAGAAATACGGAATTGTAGGTTTGCCCACCATTGTGTTTATTAGTAAGGATGGCAATATCATTAAGGACAAAACTATTACAGGATTTGTCAATGCCGAGGAGTTTTTGCATATCTTACAAGGGTTATAGCGGTTTGTTCAGGGAAAGGACGGTAGCCGCCGAGGACGGATTTGATGGAGCCGATTTTTGAGAGAATATCATTCATTTATTCAAGATAAGGGCTTTATTATTACTGATTCTTCTTGGAAATTAAACTTTTAAGCGGAATTTTCTTGCCATCTTTATACAGAAAGGTAAATCCGCTCTTATTTTTTTCTTCTGCTTTCATCAACTTTATAAACATTTCTGGATTAATTCGGTATAATTCTTCAAAATCAGACTTCCTTTTATAAGCTCCGCACCAACATTCTGTGGAAGTTCCAAGGGAGTGGTGTATATTTTTGGGAATGCCGTTTTTATTAATAAAGGCGGATACCTTTTCATTTGACCAATAGAAAATAGGACTTACTGATAAGCATTTAAATCCGGGATGATACCATATTGGTAAATAGGTTGCTCTTACATTTGACTCTGCTGCTCTTATGCCATCAAATACTACTTTGGGTTCTTTTATAGTGGCTAAATAATCACTAACAGGTTTAATCTTTAATTCTCGGCAACACCATCTATATTTAAAACTTGGGATGCCCCATTTATTTACAAGGTCAAAATAACCTTGTTTCGGTTTTACAATCTTGAGGGGTATTTTTAAATATCGGCAAACTTTTTTTACATATTTCATATTCTCCGGTAGTCCAACGGTCGTATCAATAAAAAGAGCTGTCAAATCCATTTTTGTGCCATTAGATATTTCTTTTAAATATGCTAAGAGACATAGGCTATCTTTTCCTCCACTAAATAAAACAAAAGATTTCCTATTGCTTAATAATTCTTTAATATCGCTTTTAAAAATCTTTACTTGTGACTTTAAACCTGTAGCTTCTTCAGGGCTTATTTTGCAATCAGTTTTAATTCCTTTTGTATTACGGTGAAGAACATAAGTTGGTTTCTCCTGTAAGCCTTCCACCCATCTTGTAAAAAGCAGTCCTCTTTCGTTGCACTCAGGACAAGACACTTTATTCCCACCTAATTTAATATTTTTAATTTCCTTTTCTAATGGTTGCCACCAAAAGTTTTCAGCCATTTTAGGGCGTCCTCCTTGAATGCGCGTCTACAAGTTTTTTTAGAACATCGAGGAAGTTAATCCATTCATTTTCATCGACGGTACACTGCATTGTTTTATCGCACGCATACAAATACCAGAAGCCCTCATAACCAGCAGTCAACGCAGACTTCTTTAGACGTTTCACCGCGCGTGGCTCACAACATTCAGCAAACAGGAAAACCTTATTTACATAAGGTCCCATAGCCTTGGTATAGGTTTTATCTACCGACGCAATTGAAGACTTACAGCTTATAACAGCCACTGCATCTTGGCAACTTATGAACTTGAAATTCATAACAGGATCATGATTTCCGTTCCATTGGCGCACATAACCCTGCTTGTGAATAATTATGTCACACTCTGGCGAACAATAATCACCTTCTTGCGTAAGAAGATGACCCCAATCCACTTCATAGCCGGAAAAAGACAGATGATGGCGTATTGCATATATGAGCCTTGCAGACAAACGCAAACCCCTCACAAAGCCAAGAATGCCAGTATCTTGCTGTCCCTGAATACGCCATTCAGAAAGCTCCTCTTTGAGGCCACGAAACTCCTCCAATTTCAACATAGTAGCTACTGGTTTGCGCCTTCCGGGAAGATGGTTCGTAGCCATTTAAGTGAGTGCTCCAGAAATAATCTTGTCGATCAAGGCTCGTTTAGTTAATCCTTCTTTTTTTGCAATATCTTCAATGCGACGTTTGCCGGTTGTATTTAGGATGGCATGGCTTATCCTGCCCTTGCTATCGAAAGAGACTATGCTCTCTTTGCCGAGCGTTTTCATAAAGGACTCTTTTATTTCCTTTTCTTTTTTTTGTGTAGGAATCAGGAATTCAACGACATACTGCTTGATACTTCGAGATCTTTTCACTCGATCGATGACCTTGCCTATCTCTTCCTTTGGCAATGCTTTCCTGAGGGAGACTATCGCCCGTACATCATCTGAAGTCAGGTTCCCCTGTGCAACTGCCCGTGCAACTGGGAGCTGGTCGGCAACTGGTAGCCGGCTCAGACGATCGGCTATATCAACGCTATGTATGATACCATCAGCGATCAACTGCTTCACAGGAGGGCGTAACTTGTTGACCATCGAAAATTGGCGAAGCATTTCCAAGGAAATATCAATTACATCGGCTAGCTTAGAAAGACTTTTATAAGCTGAAAGTGCAATTTCTATATCATTCGCAACTTCCAAGAGCTTCAATTGCCGGCGCCGGCGTTTACGTTTTGTACTCGCGATTAGCCTAGCCACAGCATTCTCTACTTCGTCCTGAGAGTATATCTTCGTTGGTGTCTTTTTCGGATTACTCACTGATAAATCCCTGCTTGGATAACCAGTCCTCTAACGCATGGGCTGCAACGTCATCGGGGCTCATAGCCAATTCATCCGACGCCTTCTTTAGCCCCTGCCGTGCCTTTTCCGACAACTTGACCATAATTGTTCGTTCAATCCTTGGCTTTTGTGCCTCATGTATTATTTTTTCAGCATCGGCTCTTGGATGTAATTCTCCATATTCGACAAGGTTGTCCTTCTCGTATTTCGTAAGTTTATCTATCTTCTCCAGAAGTCTTTCCGCCTTGCTTGAATCACCAGCAGCTGCCTTAAGAACGCGTTGAACATCTATAAGAGTTGTTTTCCTGTCTCGCAACTTTTGCTTCATTTTTGGAGTGGCTCGCTCTTCCACATCAATGTATTGCCTGATCCGTCTTATAGACAAGCCAGTCTCGGCATGTACTTTACGCTCATCTTTCCCGAAATTCCTGTATAGAAGAGTAATAGCTTGGGCAGTATCAGCATGATTAAGATCAACACGCACCATGTTTTCAACTAAAGATCGAATGGTCGCTTGTACATCTGTAAGCTGACCCACGAATCTGGCTCGGATTGTCGTCTTTCCAAGCTTCTGATGCGCAAGAAATCTCCTTTGTCCGACAATTAATTCATAAGATGGGTTGCCATATTTCCCTTTTAATACCACTGGCTGAAGAAGTCCATGCTTTTTGATACTTGCCATTAATTCATCCAGTTCTTTATTTCTTTCAGTATGGCGAACATTTGTGTCAGCAACTTTAATCTGACTTATTGGGATATCATATATGCTTTCTTCTGCCATAACTAACCTCCATTTTCCATCAATAAAACTTGCTCCCAGAATTTCTTACCTAATCTTTTCCATTTCCACGTCTTAAAGTTTTGTTTCTAAATAAAGTGAATTATACTTAAACCGATAAAAATAATGAAAGATTAAATATAAAATCAATGAAACATTATTCTTTTTTCCCATGGCCAATGCATCTGCGTTTTGCACTTCCAAGGTTGTTAGGTTATATTCTACCTAACCTAACTCTTCGATGTGTCCGCAAATCGGGGGAAGTGCAGGTAGAGAACTTGAGTGTTTCATTGTTTTGGACCGGTAATCATCCACCACAGAAAATACTATACTCCGTGCCTTTCAAAGGTCAAGGATATTTTTGTTTTAAAAGAGCCCACGAAATACGCTAAAAGACATTTAAGTAATAAAAAGCAGAAAAACCCACGAATGACGCTAAAGTATGTAAAAGGGATTTCGTATATTTCGCGTCTTTCGTGGGTAAATTTACTAATTTTCAGTGAAATCAAGGGATTTAACCTTCTTGCCGATTTTGTTCTCAGTGCCATCCAGGATTCTTTTTATATTGGATTTGTGACGAATAATGAGAAGCATTGAGATGAATATAGAAAATAACGTCAGAGGAAGTCCATGACCAAAAGGTTCTTTACCAAATAGTATTAAACTCGCCACCAGTGCTATTGAACTAATCATGGATCCTAGAGATATGTAACGGGAAATAAAAACTACCAGTAACCAAATGGCAGATGAAATAAGGAGTGGGAGAGGAGCAAGCCATAAAAAAACGCCGCAGCCAGTCGCCGCTGCCTTTCCACCTTTAAAGCCAAGAAATATGGGAAATGTATGACCGCATATTACACCCATTCCACATAATATTAGTGATAAATTATGTCCATAGCCAGTAAAGAAATAGTCAAATGCGATAACGGTTAGAAAGCCTTTTAGCAAATCAAGAATAAATACCAATATGCCATAGGACTTTCCTAATACTCTGGCAACATTTGTAGCACCCNGNTTNCCGCTGCCAACCTGCNGAATATCAACGCCTTTTACAAATTTTGTGATTAAAAACCCAAAGGGGATGCTTCCTATAAGATATGAGATGATTGGGCTAATAATATTTTGTATTAGCATAGTTAATTATATCTTTCTTTACTAGTCTGTCTCTCTCATTCTCAACTATCTTTCCACTACTGCCTTCATCGGTAAACCGCACAAGCTCAATCCTTCCGTCTGTTCGCTCACGATACTCTGCATCATTATTTTCTAGTTTTGGGAAATAATTACCTGCTATATCCTCGTATAAATCCACACGGTAAAGCGGAGTACCGAGACCAAGCCTTTCATTAGAAGAAAGGCTCAGAACCCCATTTTTTTCATACACAACGTAGCTTCCTTTTGTGTTTTTGTAACCGACATAATATTTGCCCGCTTCTTTATGGTATACATCAGCATTTAACGGATAAAGTTCATCTCCAACCACTTCAAAAAAGGTATTTTCTTTAATCTTAAAACACTTCTCTGCTTCGCTGAGTACCCATTCAGAAGTCATTGTGTCAGGACTATGAGTCAAAATAACTTTGTTTTTCTTTAAAACGGTACTTTTTAACTTACTGTAATCCGTGTGAACGGCAATGTTTCTTACCGCTATGTCGTGTATAACAACAGAACCATGAAAGGAGTTAATCGCCTCAGCAAACCGCTCTTCACTCCATATGCGTTCTATATAATCATTAATATCACCATAAAGAATTGAAACAGCTTCAAATTCTTTTCTTGATATAGAAAGCCTCTGCGCCCTTTTCTCTGAATAAAGTTGTTCCCAGAGAACCCTATCATGCACAGTGTCTGAACTGAACGTCAGGGTCTCTTCATCTGTTATAAATTTGATTCCTATGCCAGAAATCCCGTGCCATACAGGGGCTTTAATTGCCTCGATTTTAAAACCTTCGTTGTTTGCATAAATGTTCCTGTTATTCTCATAAAACACCTCAGATGAGAATGTATAAAAATTCTCTGGTTCAACCCACTCACCATAATTGGGGTCTTTAAAAAGCATCCTTGGTCTCCCTGTTTTATTGCTTACAACAATCTTTGCCCTGTCAGGACCAATGGATTTACCAGTTCTATCAATTACGGAGAGACCCGATTTCCCATTGCCTTCGTCTCTGGAGATTACCCGATATTTGGCAAGTGGACCAATTATCTTGTAATCAACATAATCCTCATAAGCAATATCTATTACATTTTTAGAATCATATGACAGACTCCTATCAAGGGCAGGGCCTGATGCTTTTATAAGTTCTTCATTGATTCCTTCTGATGTAAGAAGACGAAGCTTATTGGATATATCGGGTGCATACCTATTAAAAAGGGCGTAGTCAGAAAACCACCTCTTGTGGTCATCATGGCAATGTGTAACTATCAGGCCGTTGATCGCTTTTAGTTTATGTCCACCAAGTTGCTGAAAAAGAGGTGCTCCACAATCAACCAGATAACTAGATTGACCTATGGTTACCTGATACCCAATACTTTTCCCAATCCTGGAAAATGGACCGTAGTCACCCAGTACCTTTACAACAATGCCATCAACCATTATCTTAACTTTCTTCCTGTGTTTTTATCTTCCAATATTATAGTAGCATTCAGTACAGCAGCCTGTATCAGCACTACAATCGAGGCGAATAATTATTCTCAAAGAGGTTATTAGTCTTTTAGTATCATTTCGATTAAGAACCAAAAACACGCCACCAGAATCTATGTAACGCATGGTGTGAATAGTATTGACGGATATATCTTTTCCAATCTTTATCAATTGCGTGGTTATATAACATATACGACTTAAAAAACCCAATCTTATCTGTCACAGAAATCAACTTTATCTTTTGATTCATAGATTTATGTTTAGTCCCTTCTCCTGATGTGTCACTTTGAGAAACGGGTCCATTGAATTGATACTTTTTATCCGAAACCCCATTTTCCATAATTCCCCCTGCCCTCCCTCCTTGTGAAAGGGGAATGGGAGAGGAGTAATTCCCGCTATCCTCCGTGTTTCTTTGATACATGATTGTTTCACCAGAGAACCATCGCAACTTTTCAAAAGAGCGGTTAAGACGCAACAAATTTTTAATCCTTTGATTGATACTTAGCTTGTTAAAAATGACCGATTTATCCAAATCTATTATATAAGCTTGAAACTCCCCGTTCAAATTTTTTCTCAAGAGTATATTTTTAAGATGTAAATCTGCATGATATATGCCAGCATCGTGCATATTTCTTATAAGTCTTACGAGGGCAAAAATTACAGATTTTTTAGACTTTTGTATGTATTCTAATGGCGTTTCTTTAAGAAATTGTAATATATCAATGGCACCTTTGATTTCCTTTGAAATGAATGTTGCCTTGTAGAATATACCGAATATTCTTTTTTGAGTTACGGCAATTACCTCTGCGGATGGAATACCTCTTTGTAGTGCGAACTCACTAATAGATATTTCGTTTAGAGGTCGTTTAAAGTTAAAAAAAACATTGCCAAAAAGCTTTCCAAATAAACCACCGTGTTTATAGTCCCTGATAATAATTTTTTCTGTGCTATCTTTCGTTATAGGAATGGATAAATAATATCCCCTTCCAGATTTTATATCAATGTTAGTTGCTTGTCTATTGACCGAAAATCTGTTGTTGAAGACTATATTCTTTACGATTTCATCATACCCCTTTTTTACGAATATAGTTTCATTACCACTTTTAATTACTGAAAAATGCGAGGGTATTTTTGATTTTGTTAACATTTGATAAACAATAAAAAGGCTTTATTTGTGATTTCGATATTGAGTGTTTTGTTGTATATACAAATAAATTATATATAAGGTTGCATACCGATACAATGCAATTTAGGTCGGATTCTTATTGAAAAGGGTTTTTTTAAGCTTTATAGTAAAAAAGCATATTATTGCTTTTCCGGCTTGTTATAGTTCTCCCAATTTGGCGGTTTCTGATTTCAGGCAATTTTAATTTACTAAAGGGGCGCATTTAAAAGAGTTATTTTTATCAAAATTGAATGGTTAGGTCTTCGAACACGTCGGGAGGAAATTTTTGAACAGATTATTAAATAATCCAGGAAATATACTTGTGGTTCGCCTTGGAGCGATGGGTGACATTATCCATGTAATGCCAGCCGTAAAAAATCTGAGAATGGCTTTTCCCTCCGCTCGTATTGCCTGGCTTGTAGAGGATAAATACAAGGATTTGGTTGAGGTATTACCCGACGTTAATGAGGTTATTGCCTTTCCCAGAAGGCAGTGGCAGAGCTATATTAAGCATCCGCAAAAATATTTTAAACTGGGGTTAGAGATAAGGGCATTTTTTAAAAAAATAAGGGAGCGGGAATACGACGTTGTATTTGATTTTCACGGTAATCTTAAAAGTGGCTTGTTAACTTTTATGAGTAATACGAAACTCAGGGTTGGGTTTTCCAGAGGTTATTGTAAGGAATTCAATTTTATTTTTACAAATTATAGAGTTACTCCACCGCAGAAGAAAATGAACCGAATCGAAAAGTATCTGAGCCTCTTACGGGGTTCAGGTATTGAGGCAGAATATCAACGCCCTGTATTTTCTATTTCTGAATCAGACCGTATTTATATTAATAATTTTATTCAACAAAACAATATCAACCAGAAGCGCATTGCAATAATTCATCCAGGGACAAGCCTGTTCGGAAAATTCAAGAGATGGCCTGCAGAGAATTACGCAACCCTTGCTGACCTTTTAATACAGAAATTTGGATATGCAGTTATCTTTACATGGGGTAATAATGAATATAAAATTGTAACAGAAATAACATCATTGATGCAAAATAAGGCGATTATTGCCTGTAAAACGTCAATAAAACAGTTGATAGCATTGTTACAACGCTCACATCTTTTTTTAGGTGGCGATACTGGACCTACCCATCTTGCCTCCTGTATTGGAATTCCAACTGTAGCTATTTTTGGTTCAAAAGACCCTGTCGTATATGCCCCTTGCGGTGAGAATGTGGTCATTGTTAGAAAAGAAATCCCTTGCAGTCCTTGTGAAAAACGAACATGTGACCATATTACATGTATCACTTCCATTACCCCCGAAGATGTTCTTATCGCTGTTTGTAAGTTAGATGATTTAATACAGAAAAGAAGTTTGACTTTTTAAATGTTGGTTGATATTATAAATTTTCATTTTATTTATTATAGTTAGGGGGAGAATATTAACAGTGGAAACCGTGGGCGCTTTTAACACAATAAAAGCCCTTTTGGACGAAGTAGAAACCAGATACCATAAAGAATTAAAATCTGAAAGTAACGAGCTGGCTGACCTTATTGCCCACATTAGCAAATATAAGGGTAAGAGATTACGTCCTGCTTTGGTATTGCTGTCGGGCAAGTGTGTGGGCGAAATATTACCTCAACACATAGACCTCGCTGTTGTGGTTGAAATGGTGCATACAGCAACACTGGTGCATGACGATATTATTGATGAAGCCAAGATGAGGAGGCATGTTGAGAGTATAAATTCAAAATGGGGCAGAGAAGTATCAATCCTGTTTGGAGATTATTTATTTTCAAGAGGGTTTACTATACTTTCTGCGCTTGATTCTCAGATAGCGACTCTTTTGCTTTCACAAACCGTGAATATTATGGCAGAAGGTGAACTAATACAGCTTCAAAGACGTTATGATATTGGACTCAGTGAAAATGAATACTATGATATTATAGAGAGGAAGACTGCGTCACTATGCGCCGCTAGTTGCCGCCTTGGTGCTACGTTTTCTGGTGCTAATCGAAAGGTATCAGATATGTTGTATAATTACGGATTGAAGATTGGTACTGCTTTTCAGATTGTAGATGATTGCCTTGATGTTATAGGTATAGAGGAGGAGATCGGGAAGTCGTTAAATACAGATATACAAAAAGGAAAACTTACCTTGCCGCTCATAAGGTT
>C687J35021_10003533_pt1 | contig 10706 bp, 13 predicted proteins | sample RifCSPhighO2_12_FD_35021 | JGI IMG/M metagenome (IMG submission 35021)
ATGACTCGCCAAGAGCTTGAATGGGAATTGACTAAAGTGTTGATGGTTCAAAAGATCGGCTGGGATGTTCGTGTTGCTATGGAAAAGGCTAGGGAGAGTGCTAATTATGTTATCGCAAGATTCCCAACATTATTTCCTCACGAAAAAATCTCGCCGATTACTCCTCCACCAACTGTTTCTGAAGAGGCTCGGTTGAATGAAGTGAGAAACTCTATCAAGGCACAGGTAAATGGACGACCCAGAAGCGTTAAATCTTCCAGAAGTTAGCGAAGTAAAGCCTAAGAGAAAGAAAAAGCTTACTTTTCAAAGGCCACCATTTGCTAACGAGTTCTTCACTGAAGAAAACAAGCGTTTATTTGACGCTCACCCGGCTTACTCACGTCACTTCATTAAACAATATTTACTAACTCAGAATTTGAAGTTATCGGCTAGACAAGCCAACATGAATCGAGGCCTTGCAAAGGTTGAAGGTGATATTGAGGAAGCGAAGACTAAGGATGTGGCGGATCTTCTTGAGACTCACGGTTTAGGTCCTGGGGAGCTTGTTACGTACCTTCATGATTGTGTGAAGGCTGAGGGTTTTACTAAGGATAAGCATGGAAATGTGAGGCAAACGATTGATTTGAAGGTACGTCTTCAGGCGATAGAGCTTATCTTGCGTTTAACTGGTCAGATGGAAAAGAAAAAGCCAGTCGGTGCTCAGGCGGCGGTTGATTTATTTAAGGGTATTGAATTAGAGGATACTCCGATTAATGAGAAGTAGCTTGATGGTCGAGCGGTTGGCTGTTAACCAACGGGTCGTGGTTCGATTCCACGCTTCTCAGCCAATTTCAATTAAATCTCATAATCTTTAGCGTACGTACATTTTTTGCCACTAGATTGNTTTGGCTCAGCCGTTCTTAGAAATCCCTTGGTGCCNAATTCTTTTGGATCAACGAGATAATATTTTTGAAGATCAGGCGAATAGACTGCGATCAGTTCTACTCTTCCTGCGTAAGGTNTTTGTTCACTATCGCAGCAATTAAAGATGATATATCTGCGTTCAATGCGTCCGGTTTTAACTTGCACTCTTTCTAGTCCTTTTCCTCTATCGAGAATGAGATCGTATATGAGATGTGAGTTAAACGGTTTGGAGACATGCCATCCGAGTTGAATGAATTTGGCGATAAAGAAGGCCTCTGATGTATCACCCTTAATATCGTTCGGGCTTGGCATACAATCGTATTACCAGGGCATACGATCTAATTCTTAAATATTCTTAAACGTCTTAACGCACCTCAGCTTACAATTGATAATCAGTATCATTTACAATTAGTTTACAAATATGATGGGTGTGATCACATGGAAGTGGTTGTGCCCCATGGAAGGGGCTTAGATTCTAACTAGCTCTGATTTTGATTTATCCGGAATTTTCATTTTTGGCTCGGGGTCGATCGTAGCTTTTGCTGTGGCGTATTCGGTGAGATTTTTTGCCATGAGTCGATTTAGGTAATCTCGTCTTTCTCGCACAAAAGCTATTTGCTGAAAAATTAATAACAAGAGCAACGTTATTTGAATGGTCTGGTTGATATCCATTTTTGTTATTTACAATTCCTTTACAATTAAAATATGATTCGGGCAGTGAAGAAATTAATATGCTTATTCATTTCACTACCATTAATTATTATTTTCGCGGCTTATGGTCAAGACTTTGTCTTTGGTCCTGGTGAAGCGCCACCAAATTCGATTACAAGATTTTCGGACGCCAACGGTAAGCAATTAACGGGTAGCCCACTATCTTTAAGTAATGCAGGAGCGATTTCAAATTCTCGCGGTAACGTTACTATTAACGACACTTTTGTTTTAACGGACGGTACCGAGGGTACTAGCGGTCATGTTTTAACTTCTACCGGGACCGGGGGGCAGGCGTCGTGGGCTGCGGGGGCTGCGACTTTTACGGGTGGAGCGATCACGACTCCCTTGACGGCGCCCAATGGCTCGCAAGCGGCGCCAAGCATTACGTTTACTAACGATACTGACGTTGGGATGTATATGGTGGCTGCGAATAATGGGGCTTTGGTGGCAGGGAACACTGAGATGATAAATTTCTCTACATCTCGGATGTCTTGCGGGGTTCCTTTTAGGCAGGCTAACGGTGCTGTTACAGCTCCGAGTTATGCTTTTGTTGGGATGGACGACGGTGGTCTTTTTCGGGTCTCTGCTAGTGACGATCTTCGTTTAGCGGTCAATGGTGTTAGTAAAACAATTTGGGCCGATACCAAGGTGGAAGTTCCTGAACAGCTTTTCATTAACGAAACTCCAAGTGTTCTTGTGATGAAAAGTGCCGATGGAACTTGCGCCTCTTGTGGAATTGATAACACTGACGTTTGGTCGTGTACCTCGGTGGCTTGTCCTTAGTATGACCCGAGTTTGATGAAGCTAAATTTTCTCGGATGTTTTTTAAATGGTAAGCATTGAACAACAGATACGAGTTTCCCGTGTTTGACGTTTGCTTGTTTTACCATTGCCCAATAGCAGTCATCAGCTTCTTTTTTTTCATTAAGTACCATAATTAACTCGTATTTTTCGCTATAATATACATTAGACTGGCTATCGAAATTAAAAGTCATTTTAAAACCTCATATATTTTTTTTGTCTGACATGCCTAATTTTAGGAATCGCTTTAAGTTCTTCTCTCTTCCTTCGATCAGCGTTGCACAGACTGGACAGATCTTCTTCTTTGCTTTCTTCGTAGGAGTGCTCTGAAGGAAACGTGCAATTGAGTTGTGACTTGAGCGCATCAAGCAAATCGTCGTTTTTTGTTCCAAGTGGGTAATAAAGTATTTGATGTAAGAGAGCTGTTTGATCTTTCCTAATATATATCTGACCGTTTTGAAATCTGGGTTGAAGGCTTCTGATGCGAGCCTCTTTAGAAACACGGGTATCAATTGGTAGCTCCTTTAATGGAAATGCTTCTCGGCCTTTTTCCCATTCAAGTTTAATATTGGCTTCTAGCATTTGCTCGAATGAAGATCTCTCCATTCCGACACACATTGGTTTATATTTTTCAACGAGTTCAAAGAGTTTTGTCACTGATTCGTGTGGGGAGAATTTCCCTTGAATTGCTTCTTGGATGTACCAGTTATGTTTATAATCAACGCCATTTACTATAAAAGCCGTGTAGTCGGATCTTTCACCTTTTGAAAGGGCCGCGTCGAGGGTTATGAAATAGATTAATCCAGGTGGTGGCTTCTCGTAAAATTTCACCCATTCTTGCTTAAAATAGCAGGTATCCGGGCTCATGGGCCTGTTCATGTATTGGCACTGGAATGTCCATGGGCCTTGTGATTGTCTTTGTTCGTCTAGGAATTTTCTTGTTAATACTTCCGGGAAGAGGAGTTCGCCAGAATCGTCGATAGCTTCTTTGCAGAGAATAGAAATTTGATCTTTTTCTGGAGACTCTCCATCACAGAGCCATCCGTAGAGATCAAGCGGCGAATAGCGAGTTCCAATAACAATAATCTTTCCATCGGGCTCAAGGACTGACAAAAGCAATTTGTAATAGTTGATTGTTTTTTCGATTTGCTCTGGGGTGTTGATGTTATTTTGCGAACAGGGATCATCTAAGAATATTAGATCATAGTGTTGTGAGGTTGTAGATTGTTTTTCAAGTGACGCCGCCATAACGGTTGATTCTTTTTTAACTGCTGTTCTTTTACTAATAATGAATTCATCATCTCGCCAAATGTTGTCGTAAGAGACCCAGTCGCCGAAGATAGCTTTAAATTTCTCATTACTTTCGAGGTGTGTTTTTATTTCTTTTACAAACTTCTTAGCGTTTTTTTGTGTTTCGCCGCCGACCAGAATTCGTAAGTTAGGATTTTTCATTAAAGAATACAGTGAGTATCCAACGGTTACGACTGAGGATTTAAAAGAGCCTCGCGGTAGAAGGATGCATTTTTTCCTGAATTGTGACCAGTCTTCGACGAAGTCACATAGGTTCTGATGCGGTTTTTTTCGCATCTTTGTATAGCCGAGGATTTCTTTGCAAAAAAAGTAATAGTCAGACTGGGCCTTTTTGACGATCCGCGCTAATTTAGGGTCAAGCATTTAATAGGATTCAAATCGATTTTAATTTGGTATTCAATTGATTTGTGCCACACTTTAGCCTGTTTAACCAAAAAGGATTTTGGTATTGGCTTATTCTGATTCTTTAAAGGTTCCAAAAAAAACAGCTAAGGGAGACCTTCCTTCAACTAAAGAGGACTGGGTCTCATATATCAATAAATGCCACGACTGGGCTTTGGAGCTTAGGCGCCGGCATGAGCTCCAGTGGGTTGTGAATTTAGCGTATTACAAGGGTTATCAGGATCTTCTGTATGATCCTGTGAGTGGTTTTTTGTCGATGTCTCGGGATGGGGAGATGCCGATTACGATCAACCGTATCGGTGCTTTCGTTGAGGGGAAATTAGCGAAGCTTACCAAAAATCGTCCGATTGCGAGTGTTTTGCCGAACACGACTGATAGAGAAGATATCAATGCCGCAAAGTTTGCGCATCAGGCTTTAAGGTATCTTTGGCGAAAAATCGATATGGACGCTGTGTATGAAAAGCTCAATATGTTTAATCTGCTCTACGGCTGTGGTTTTGTAAAAACCTGCTGGGATCCAAAAGCGGGCGATAAGTACCAAGACCCTATTATCGAATCAGACGAGACACTTTTGTTAGCTGATAACGAAGAAGGTATTGAGACAGAAGATATTTTCATGGGAGAGGTTTCGACAAAAGCGAAAAGCCCATTTGCTATTTTACCAAGTGATGAAACGATCAGTACGATTCCGGATCAGACTTGGTTAATTGAACGAGAGCATATTCCGGCTTCTTATCTAGAAACAGTTTTTCCACATCTTCAGGGAAAGCTTTCTAAAAAAGACCAATACGAAAATAAAACTCAGTATGAAAGAGCCTTGGAGCGCTTAGGAGCTCCGCAATTTTCCCATTCGTCTATTCTTTCTAATGATAAGAAGTTTTTAGGATCTTCTCAGTGTCTTGCTAAGACGTTTATGATGAAGCCAAATTATCAATACGAAGAAGGTCTTTTTGCTGTAGTGATTGATAAAGAATTGGCGATGATTGATGTATTCCCGAACGATTACGGCGACAATGTTTACCCGATTGTTAAATTTGAAGAGCGTGTNGACGGCTCTGGTTTTTGGCCACAGGCCACGGTTGAGAGGGTTATTCCCGTTCAAAAGGCTATTAATACTTTAAAACAGAAAAAAGTTAGAAACGCTGTATTGATGGCTAACGGCAAATGGCTTTTACCAAAAGGAAGCCAAGTCCATGAAGAGGCTTTGACCGATGAAGAAGGCGAAGTAATCGAGTATAATCCTGCGGTCCCGGCGCCTCATCAAGCCGTGATTGCTCCTTTGCCAAATTATGTATCTGAGCTTGGCCAAGAATTAATTATTGATTTTAGAGATGTCTCTGGCCAACGAGAAACGTCGCAAAATCCTTCTGCCAATTTAACTGCTAGTGTTGCGATGCAAACTCAAGCCGAGCTGACGGACGAGATTTTGGGGCCTTTGATAAAGAGAATCGGTCGAGGCATGGAGCGAGTAGCGAATCAGCAGCTTTTGATAATGGACGCTGAATATATTGAGCCTAGAAAGATTAAGATCTTGGGTGAAGACGGCCCTATGGGTGTTCAGTGGATGAGCAATGCGGATTTTCGTCACTCGACTGACGTCCATATTGAAATCGACACACTCTTTCCTGATTTAAAGGCCGCTAAGAAGCAAACTCTGATTGATTTGTGGGATCGTAGGATTATTACTGATCCTCAGGATTTCCTTGAAGCGTTTAGGTTTGGTGATTTTGATAAGCTTCTTAACAAAGTCGAAAAGCTCAAAGATGAAGTGTATTTGGATATTCAGAGAATCAAAAAAGGTAAAGAGCCGGAATTTAATCCATTCGGAAACCACATGCTTTACGTAAAAGAGATGACTGAGTTTATGAACACGCCGGAATTCTTAAAGCTTATCCCTGAACGAAAGCAGCTGATGATTGCCGTAGTGCAACAACATATGCAGGCTTTGATGGGATCCCTTCCTAACCAAGGTGAGCCAATGGCTCAGCAAAATCAGAACTCGGTCGGTACACCTTCAGGACCACAAAATACAATTCCTCGATAATTAATTCCGATTTCTATTGATTTTAATTTAAGTAATCCACTACCATCAATTCCATATACACGGCTTTAGGCTCTGACCTGAAGTTTTAAATCCAAATGACTCCAATCGCCCCGTGTGTGAGCGGCGTAAAAACCACGTAAAACATAATTTAAGGAGATACGATGCCAAGTAAGGCTAAGCCTGTTAAGGGCACTGTTCCGGATTCCAATGGTAAGGACGTAAAAGAAACAGCTGACTCGTCAACGGTTGATGAGATCGAAGAAAAGACAAGCGTACAAGCAGCAGAAGAAAAGCTTGATGAAAACGATCTTAATGCTTTGGAAGATGAGAAGAAGATCCCTTATCAACGTTTCAAAGAGAAGAACGAAGAGGCCAAAGCCCTAAAAGCACAGCTAGAGGAATCAGAGCATCGTTACAAAAACGAAGTGCTGAGACTAACGGCTGAAAAAGAGGCGATCAAGAGTCTTGAGTCGCAAAAAGCTGATGCTGGAATTTTTGATTTAGATCAAGAAGAAAACGATCTTAAACGGCAAGTTAGTCAGCTTTCGCAACAACTCAAGAGTATGGAGCAAAGAAGCGAAGCTTCGTTTATCCAAACACAGCTTGATCGTCTTTCAGCAAAATATCCGGATGCGGATGCGACTGCTGTTTTAGGTTGGAAAAAAGTTCGGCCTAACGAAGATCTTGAAGAGCTTATGGAGCTTTCTCACAACCGAAACGTTGAGAGAACTTCTAATAAGGTTAGAGAGATCTTGGAGAAGAAAAAACAGAAGTCTAAGCAATCACTCCCTGTAAGAGAGTCGGGATTTAAGATCCAGGATTCAGAAAAACCTAAAACCGTGAAAGAGGCACACAGTCTCATTAAACGTTTTTTAGACTTATAAAAGGAGTTTGATTCAATGCCATTACTGTTAGCTCAACAAGATGCCCTTCTTAAGGATGCTTACGAGGGTAGCGTTCGCGAACAATTAAATAATGAGGTTCCGCTTTTAAAGATTCTAGAAGGATCTGATCGTAGTTGGTCAGGTCGTCGAGTGGTATATCCGATTCACACGACCAGAAATAGCGGCGTTGGAAGCCGAAACGAAAACGGAACTTTGCCAACTGGTGGAAACCAAGGGCATGAGTTGGCAGTTGTTACGGCAACATATTTCTATGCTCGAGGTCGTTTGAGCGGTCAGACAATGGCTGCTGGTAAGCATGCTTTTGCCGAGGCTTTGGCCACCGAGATGGATGGCTTGGTAAACGACGCGAAGGTCGATTTGGGCCGCCAAACTTGGGGTACTGGCGATGGTCGGTTAGCTCAAGTAGGTGTTTCAGCGACCGTGGACGCTTCGCAGATTTTGCTTTTTAACCGATTTGCAGAGCCTCAACAGCCTGGAGCGCGTTACATTAACCAAAACGGTTTGTACGATTTCGGTATTGTATCTAACCCCGATCAGAACGGAATCAACGTTCAAGTGACGGCGATTCAGCGATCTTCGAATCCTGCAACGACTAGCGATACCATTTTGGTTACAACGACTTTTTCGATTCTGTCTAGCTCGGAATTCGTATTCGTAGCTTCGGCTGGTGGATGCGGTATTGAGGCGATGGGGTTACAGGGCATCGTTGATGAATTTTCAACGACCAATATGTGGGGTGCCAACGCTTTCTTCGGTTCTGCTTTGAATGGTCTTAACCGGGCGACGATCGGCGCATGGAACGCTCAGATCATGGGTAATTCCGGTGTTACGAGAATTATCGATTCAAACCTTATGCAAACGGCATTTGATAACATTCATGTTGAAACGGGTTTAGAGCCTGATCTCATCATGGGTGAGCACGGGGTTGTTAGAGCGCTGTTGGATTCCGTTGCAAGTGATCGTCGGTATGTATCTCAAGGTGCTCCTAAGTACGACGCTGGTTTTAGCTCGCTATCGTACAACGGTGTAACAATTGAGCGCGATCGTCAGGCACCTTACAACAGTTTGCTAGTTTGTAAGAAAGCCGCTCTTAAGGTTTTCAAGCTTAAGGAGATGGGTTTTGCCGATGACGACGGTTCGATCTTGGATCGTGTGGCCGGTTCCGACTTGTGGGATTTTTGGCTTCGGATGTATTGGAACATAGCTTGCGATGGCAACATGAAGTCGCTGCTATTTATCCGCGACATTCGAACAGACCTGTAAGGGACGGTGATTAATGTCTATTAGATTAAAAAACATTGATTTCAATACCTCTGGCGCGGACTTGTTCGCCCAGAGGACAGCGTTTCTTGGCGATATTACGGCGGCGGCTGAGCGTGTTTGTTTCATTGCTCCTGTTGATTGTGTTTTGGATACAGTTGACGTGTATGCGCGAAACAGTATGCCCGGTGCTGCAGCAACAGCATCGGTTACGATTGTGACGTTGTCGGTGAGGTTAGCGAGTGCGACCGGAACTGTTTTATCTGGTCCTCGGGGGACTTCTGCAAACGGCGTTTCCAATTCAGATGAATTTTGCGCTAATCATAGATACCGTCTTACGTGTACAGCAAACAACTCGTTGTCTGTCGGTACGCAGATTGTATTACTGGTTTCGGCTCAAAACTCGGGAAATTTGAGTGCCGTATATACCGTTGCTAGTTTTACGCCGCGTATCCACATGAATCGTTAATGGAGCTTGGATCATGGTGCCAGATCGAAAAATAGTTAATCTCGTTCGGGCCTATGATCCAAACCTCTTGATTCGTTGGAACGCTACTAAAAATTGGTTTGAGCTCTGGATGAAGAGACCTCTTTGTTCAGAGCAGGTTCTTATTACACCTATCACAAAATCCATTTATGAAGAACATGCTCCGAGAGAATTTGTTGCGTTAGATGAAAGGCTTTTGTGGTGGGTTTACTGGGCAGATTCGCATCAATTTGGTGGTGCAAAAAACCACGCTTTTGAGTCTGATAAGCGCTGGGTAGAGTTTCAGCAAAAGCTTGATACTCAGAAGTTCCAAAATTTTAAGGATATCGGAAAAGACATTTGGTCTGCAGCGAATGCATTTTATGGGACAAAACACGGCAGTAAAAATCATGGTGCTACTTGGAATAAGAGTGCAAAGAAGACTCCTTGGAAAAGACCAGATATTCAGAAAAGAACATCGAGTCGAATCTTTGCTAGGTCTCGCCAGAATGCCGTGAAGTATGGGTATCGGGGATGACTCTTTTGCAAGTGATAGATACTGCAAGATCTCTTGTAAACGAACCACTGGATTCGTCTCGTACATTTCCAGATAACACTTCTAGTTTTTGGACTGACTCTGTTTTGATCGATTATTTCAACATGGTCCAACACGATGTCTCGCTTGAGATCATGCAAACGTTTGAGGATTACTTTCTAACACAATCAGATTTTTCCATTGTTGCCGGGACTGCCGAGTATTCCTTGCCAGCAAGAACCGTGAAAATAAGGCGCGTCGAAGATCGAAGGTCTACAAGTGAGCCTACCGAAATTAGGCCGGTCACGATTAACGATCGGCACGTGGAGCGCTATCTTGTGAATAATGATTCCGCAGCTTTTTGGGCTGGCGGTTATTATATCAGAGGCGATCAGGTTGTTTTCACTGACACTCCGACTTTTACAAACGCTTCAGCGATTCGGATGTTTTACATAAGAGCCTTAGCAGACGTAAGTGCCGCAACGGCCTCAAGTGATATCCCCGTTGAACATCACAGAATCATAGTCTACGGCCTTGTGGCACACATGCTAAGACAACAACAATCTGACGCAAATTGGGCGACACTTGAGTACGATAAAATGATGGCTAGGCTTAAACTTCAATGTGAAAATAGACAAATTCAAAGGCCTCGTGCCGTTAAATCAAGTTACAGGAGAACGTTTCGATGAGTTATTACACGCGCAATCACTATTCAGTTATGCCGACTGGGACAGCCGCTCAGGTGTTAATCGGACCAGTCGACATCTCGAATATGGACAAATATTCTGTTTCTCTACGACATGAAAACTCGGCAAACAACGTTGGTATTTCTGGGATCACGATTCAGGTGACGTTCGACCCAGATTTAGATTCGGCCGGGACTGGAACGGCGCCGACTTGGTTTACTCTTGCAACAACTACAATCGCATACCCCGTTTCTCTTGCACAGTCTGCGATCTACGGAGCAACGTCAGTTGTGGATAACGTTCATAGATTTTTGAGAGTGCAAGCCGCGACATCTTCAACGGCTAACGCAATTCGAGGGGCACTTGTTTTAACTATTGGCGGATTCCAGAGGTATTAATTGGCAGTAATAACGAGAGCGTATTCAGAAACATCAGGAACCATAGCTTTTGCAAGCTCGGTGAATAGAGTTATTGACGATTTATATACGCTTCAAAATGGCGCGATTAATTCGGCTAATATTGGATCTAGTGGTGTCGGCGCTTCAAACATTGAANCGAGTGCTGTNATNACNGCAAAGCTCNACACGTCAGCNGTAACAACAGCCAAGATTNACGATGACGCTGTTACTGGATCTAAACTTGACAAGGACATTATATTCTTAATTGAGGTATTTAATTAAAT
>C687J35021_10003543_pt1 | contig 10687 bp, 8 predicted proteins | sample RifCSPhighO2_12_FD_35021 | JGI IMG/M metagenome (IMG submission 35021)
GGCCACACGGGCCGCCGCATCGTGCTGGCCACCAACGTGGCCGAGACTTCGCTCACCGTACCAGGCGTGCGGTACGTCATTGACGCAGGAACAGCGCGCGTGAAACGCTATTCTTTCCGTAGCAAAGTCGAGCAGCTGCTGGTCGAGCCCGTCAGCCAGGCCGCCGCCAACCAGCGTGCTGGCCGCTGCGGCCGAGTGGCCAACGGCATCTGCATTCGCCTCTATGACGAGGCCGGTTTCAATGGCCGCCCCCGTTTTACCGACCCCGAAATCCTGCGGTCATCGCTGGCAGGCGTCATCCTGCGCATGAAGTCGCTGCATCTGGGCGACGTGACGCAGTTCCCCTTCATCGAGGCGCCTTCGGGCCGCGCGATTGCCGACGGCTACCAGCTGCTGGCCGAGTTGGGTGCGGTGGATGACGCCAACGAGCTGACCCCCATGGGCGTGGAACTGTCGCGCCTGCCGCTGGACCCGCGCGTGGGCCGCATGATCATCGAGGCGCGCGACCGCAAGGCGCTCGATGAAGTGCTGGTGATTGCCAGCGCCCTGAGCGTGCAGGACGTGCGCGACCGCCCCATGGAGGCGCAGCAGCAGGCTGACCAGGCGCACGCCAAGTTCGACGACGACAAGAGCGAGTTCAGCGGCTACCTCAAGCTGTGGAAGTGGATCAACGAAGCGCGGGGCGGAGCGCCCAGCCTGCCATCGGCCCGTGCGCAAAAGGCGATGGCCGCGCAGAAAGCGCCTTCGCAGGCCTACTTGCCAGCGGCGCAGCGCAGTGGCGGGGGCAGTCCTGCCGCAGCGCCTGCTGTACCCGCCGCCGTCCCCGCTGCGACTCACAAACTCAGCAACCGCCAGTACGAGCAGCTGCTGCGCCAGAACTTCATCAGCATCCGCCGCCTGCGCGAGTGGCGCGACATCCACACCCAGCTGCTCACGGTGGTCACCGAGCACAAGTGGCAGATCAACACCCAGCCCGCCAGCTACGAGCAGCTGCACCTGTCGATGCTGGCCGGGCTGCTGGGTAACGTGGGCGCCAAGAGCGACGAGGAAGACTGGTACCTGGGCGCGCGTGGCATCAAGTTCTACAAGCACCCGGGCGCGCACCTGAACAAGAAGCCCGGCCGCTGGATCGTGGCGTCGGAACTGGTGGAAACCACGCGTCTGTTTGGCCGGGGCATTGCGGCCATTGAGCCGCAGTGGCTGGAGCAGATTGGCGGGCATGTGCTGCGCAAGCAACTGCTTGACCCGCACTGGGAGAAAAAGTCTGCCGAAGTGGTGGCGCTGGAGCGCGCCACGCTCTACGGCATCGTGGTCTACAACAACCGCCGCGTGAACTTCGGCAAGGTAGACCCGCACGCTGCGCGCGAGGTGTTCATCCGCGAGGCGCTGGTGGGCGGCAACTGGGAGACCAAGCTGCCCTTCCTGGCCGCCAACCAGAAGCTCATTGCCAAGGTCGAAGAGCTGGAGCACAAGTCGCGCCGCCAGGACGTGTTGGTGGACGACGAACTCATCTACGCCTTCTACGACCAGCAGCTGCCGCCCGAGGTATGCAGCGGCCACAGCTTTGAGGCTTGGTACCGCGAAGAAAGTAAAAAACAGCCTGATCTGCTCAAGCTCACCCGCGATGAGCTGATGCGCCACGAGGCCGCAGGCATTACCACCAACGCCTTTCCCAAAACCGTGCGACTGGGTGGCGTGGACTGCGCCGCCAGCTACCTGCACGAGCCCGGCGATGCGCGCGACGGCATCACCGTGACCATTCCGCTCTTCGTGCTGAACCAGGTGAGCGACGAGCGCTGCGAATGGCTGGTGCCCGGCATGCTCAAGGACAAGATCCAGGCGCTGCTCAAAAGCCTGCCGCAGCGCCCACGCAGCCGCTTTGTGCCGCTGCCCGAGTCCGCCACCCGCCTGGCCGTGCTGCTGGGCACGCCCGAACGTTTTGGCACCGGCAGCCTCACCGATGTGTTGCTCAAGCAGGTGCGCGACGAAACCTCGCTCGACGTGAAGCGGGCGGACTTCAAGCTCGACATGCTCAGCCCCCACCTGTTCATGAACTTCCGCGTGGTGGATGAGCACGGCCGCCAGCTGGGCCACGGCCGNAACCTGGGCGCGCTCAAGGCCGAATGGGGCGCCAAGGCGCGCGGCGCATTCCAGGCGCTGGCAGGGCTCAAGCTCNGTGGNGGGGCNGCAGAGAGTGAAAAAAATGAGTCAAAAATGCCTCCAGCGCTTGATGGTAAAGCGCAAGCAGCTACTAAATCAGGAGTAAAGGGGGCAGCGCCCGACACCGCGAAACCTGCGAGCGTTACCCCATCGACCCCCGCAGGCCAGCGCTACACCACCTGGACGTTTGGCGAGCTGCCCGAGCTGATGGAGATCAAAAAGGCCGGGCAGACGCTGATCGGCTTTCCGGCGCTCATCGACGGCGGCGACGCTGTGACCATCGAGGTTTTTGACGAGCCCGAAGTCGCCGCCGCCAAACACCGCGCGGGCCTGCGCCGCCTGTTTGCGCTGCAGATCAAGGACGCCCTCAAGTACCTGGAAAAAAACATCCCCGACCTGCAGAAGATGGCTGTGGCCTACATGCCCCTGGGTACACAAGAAGAGCTGCGCACCCAGATCATCGACGTGGCGCTGGACCGGGCCTTTTTGCTCGACCCGCTGCCCACCGACGAAGTTGCCTTCAAACGCCGCGTTGAAGAGGGCAGGGGGCGCCTCACGCTGATCGCCAATGAGGTGGCGCGCCTGGCCGCCACCATCCTCACTGAATACGCAGCCGCCGCCCGCAAGATCAAGGACACCAAAAACGCCCCCGAAGCCACAGCGGACGCACTGCAGCAGCTGCAGCGCTTGGTGCCCAAGAACTTCATTGCCGTGGCCCCGTGGACGCAACTGGCCCACTACGCCCGCTACCTCAAAGCCATCACGCTGCGGCTGGATAAATACCGCGCCGACCCCGCCCGCGACGCTGCCAAGCTGGCCGAGCTGCGCCCGCAAGAGCAGCGTTACTGGCGCCTGGTGGCCGAGCGCAAGGGGCAGGTTGATGCGCGCATGCAAGAGCTGCGCTGGCTGCTGGAGGAGCTGCGCGTGAGCTTCTTTGCGCAGGAGCTGCGCACGCCCCAGCCAGTGAGCGTGAAGCGGCTGGACAAGCTGTGGGCGCAGGTCAATAGCTGAGCCGTGGTCTGTGGGTTGCGCGAGGTCAGGCCTGCGGCCCGCGCGTTAGGGTCTGGTCCAGATCCTGACGGTTACATACATGGCATAGCCCAGCGCCAGCACCAGCCACACCAAGAAGAAGAGGTTGGCCCAGTACGGGCCAGCGTGCTCCGCGAGTGTGTAGATCTGCCCCGCGCAGCCCTTGCCGACGCACGGAATCTCGCGCAGAACCAATGCGCGCAGGGCCGCAAACAGAAGGTACGCCGCGACACCGCTGATCACCACAAACCCGACCGGCCCGACGGGAGGCTTGGTTAGCTCGTCGTTCTCATCCCGCAGGCCCTGGTTCAGCAGCTTTTGTCCATACCGGTACCACACGTATCCAACGAGGAGCATGAGCGCGTAGTAGAGGAGGGTCAGCATGGCGTGAAACGATGGTCGAGTGTGCGCATGGGCGATGTGGCGAGTGTCGTTGGTCGCGCTTACTCATGCAAAAGATGATTGAGATGGCCATCGCTGGATCGCTGAATACCAGAGGAAGAGGCTACAGGCCAAGAAGGCGGCGGGCAGTAGTTCGCTGTAGCGTCAGTGGATAGGGGGCTCGCGCGCACTCATTCTTCAATAGTCTCTCCCAGATCCCCGCAAACAGTTCCAAGTTGGGGTTAGCCATACGAAGGGCCTTTGGCTTGGGTGGGCGACTCGGGGTCGATCAGCGCCTGCAGCCGCTCCAGCGCCATGCCCCGCTCGCGGGCCTTGCCCACGCGCAGGGCGTCAAACAGCGCCAGCAGCTCGTACAACTTGGCGTCTTGCATTGCGGCAAAGGGCGCTGCAGGGTGCAGCGGCTCTATGCCCACGCCGCGCACCGTGCCGTTGGGGTGCGGCCACACAAAGTCTGTGCTGCCCGGCGCAAACACTCCGGCAAAGGCGGGCGCGCGGTGGCTGGTGGGCACACCGGCCACTAAAGGCAGCTTGATGGCAGGGAAGGCGTACTTGGCCCCATGCAAGGCAAACTCCGCCAGGTTGCGGGCGTGGGGGCGCACCGGGTTGTCGGCTGCCGCCTCCGCATCGTCCGGCAGGGCCCCACGGCGCACTCGCTTGCGGGTTACGCGGTAAATGCCCAGGGGCTCTTGTGCAGCCAAATCGCTGCTCATCTTGTTTGCATCAGGGCCACCCGTGCTAGCAGCAGGTGGCGGCTCACGGTTGGGCAGCAACAGCCCCGCCAACAACCCGCGTTTGATGCAGGCATGCGCTTCCGACACGCTGATGCCCAGCTCTTGCGCCAGCCGCGCATACGTCCAGCGCTGTTCACCCCAGGCGACGAGCTTAAGGGCGACCAGAAAGTCTTGGGGCTTAAGTTGCATGAGTATTCAATATTCGCAAATCGCGAACATTGAATATAAGTTGATCTGACGTCAGTGGCGAGACTATGAGTGAAAATGGCCTCTAGCGCTTATGTATCAAGCGATAACAGCTATCAAAATAGTAGTAAATGGTTTACTGCGCCGCTTCGGCTTCTTGCATCTCTTTCAGCGTGCGCCCATCCGCCGCCTTCCACTCAATGCGCCCATTGGCGCTGCGGCCCAGCACCACGGCGGCTGCCGTGCTGGGCGAGCTAAAGCTGTAGTCCTGCGTGAACTGGTACAGCCCGCCCTGAAGGCCCAGCACGCCATTGCCAATCAGCTCCTGCCGCAGGTCATACATGCCGCGCACATGCAGCGCCATGCTGGGCACGGTGTCTAGCACCGCCTGCGAACCCGCACGCACTACAAAGCCCTGGCTGGCCTCGTAGCCTGTGGCCTGCACACCCTTGCCCTTGCAAGTGAGCACCGGGCTGGCCTTGGCTACCGGGGCTTTGGGCGCCTGCTCAAACGCATGCACCCCCAGCACCGGCAACATGCCCAGCATGTGGCCCAAAAAGACTTCCATGTCGGCCCGGTCGGCCTCGCTCAGGCTGGGCTCGGCGGGCTGGTTGGCATTGTCCAGCGGCAGGCGCTTGGCAGCGCGGGCCAGGGCGATGAGGCGCGACTCCAGAAACTGCACATGCGCCTTGTTGAGCTGCCCGGCCGTGGTGGTGGTGAAGCCAATGGCGCGGGTCCAGAAATCTTTCTTGGCTTGGTGGTCTTGCAAGCGCTGAAGGATGGGGTCGCCCTCGCCCACGTAGAGCATGTCGCCTTCGCCATCTGGGCGCGGCCCCAGCAGCAGGTACACCCCGGTCTGCGTCAGCTCGGGCCGGGCCTTGACCTGCGGCAGCAACGCGCGCGGGAACACCAGCACCTTGCCGATCCAGTTGGACTTGTCGACGATGCGCAGGCCATCGGGGTCGCCATCGGCTACGAAGATGCGGAGGGAGAAGGGGGGTGGAGTCATTGCGTTTGAGGATCCGTTGAAGCCACAGCCCGGTACGCCTGATCCGGCCGGTTCGGCACATCTGGGAACCGCAGTTCAAGCAGCCCCTTCTTCACCATGGCGCCAAGAATCCGGCCTTGCAAGTTCTCCGCATCACGATTGAGCAATGCGGCCAAGTCCTTGGAAGTCAGCCACCTGCCATCACATAGCAGAATTACCAGCGCCTGCATTTCAGCAGCAGGGAGTTTTCCTTTGGTTCTGGCTGGCTCAGCCAATGACAGGAGTTCGGGATGTAAATGAGGGGAGCTAGCCCCCAAATGAGGGGAGTCCTGCGGTGGTTGAGGGGAGCTTTGGGGAGAGTCACTCGCCAAATGATGGGAGTCCCCATCTGATTGGGGGGAGTCCTCCGCCACGCGGTAGCTTGCCCAGCGACGCTGATTCTGCTGGGTCAGCAAGCCATCGCGTACCAGTCCCTGGAGCACACCCGTGATGTCCTTGGAGTGCTCGCCCGTGATTTCCTGCATGCGAGCGTTGGTCACGCTGCCTTCCACCTGAGCTGTCACCACAGCTTGCACCGCAGTTTTGTCCAGCTTGGCAAATCGGTCGCCAAAGCGCACGTGCAGTGCCTGATTCACTTCATCGGGTATCAGGCTGACCATGGGCAGTACCAGTTTCACCCGGTCAGGCTGCAAAGACTCTTCCAGCCTGGGTGAGCGCCAATGCTGCGAACGCCAGCCCGCGCGAATCTTGTCCATGCCCGAGCCCGCCTTGTCGCCACCACCCATGAGCTGGAACATCAGCTGCAAACTCTTGTTGCGGCATTCGCTCACACCGCCTTGCAGCAACTGCACCCGCGAGACCAGCAGCGAGCCCGGGTTGGACAGCTCAATGCGGTCTGGGTAGCGCTCAATCACCACACCGCCTTGGCCGCGATGGTCGGCGTGCACCAACGCATTCACCACCGCTTCGCGCAGCGCTTCATGCACGGCCGAGTCATCCTTGCGATAAAGCTCCCGGTCCAACTGGAAGGGGATTTTCAAATCGCCTGACAGGCGCTGCATCACCCGCACATAAAACTGGAAGAGGTTGTTTTCCCAGGTGCCGTCGGGCAGCACGCGGTCGGTCCAGCGCACGGCGGGGTCGTCAGACAAGCGCTCACGGTAGTCCACATGAAAGCCGGGGAGCGCTTCGCGCAGCGCCTCAAACCGGCCAAACATCAGCAAGCCCGCCACGGTGGCGCCTTCCAAACCCGTGGCGCGGTCACGCCGCAATGCACTCAGCTTGGTGAGCAGCGGAACATCGTCCAGCAGCAGCCAAGGATGGTCTGGTGCGCGGGACGCAAAGCGGTTGCGGTACTGTTTAACGGTCTCGGGGTCAAAGTCCGCGTGACCAAAATGCTCCACGATCTGAGAGTCGGCGGGTGTGTCGGACTGATCTGCCAACATGCGGCGCACCTCGTCATCCGAGCAGCGGTAGTCGCCTTCATCTGCACGACGAAAGGTGCCCTTCATCGGGTTGGGCCCCACAAACACCGGGCGCTGCAACCGCGAGGCACGCGGCACATTCACTACTACAAACTGGCGGCCTTCGTCTTCCACCGTGCTCACATCATCGTCGCGCAGCAGATTGGCGCTGACCTTGTTCCGGTCGTTGAGTTGGTTCCAAATCACCGTGCGCAATTGCGCGGCATCTGGCACGCCCTCCCACACCAAGCCAGATGCCTTCTCGGCCACACCCAACACAATGGTGCCGCCCTGGGTGTTGGCCATGGCGGAATACGACTCCCAAAAGCTGCCGGGCATGCCGCCGCGAGCTGATTTGAATTCGGTGTCGATGCCCTCGGTGCTTGACTGAAGGGCGGAGAAGAGGTCGAGCTGGCGCATGGCTACATGTTGCGATATACGGCAGTCTGCGCCAGCGTGGGCCGGGCCTTGACCTGCAGCAGCAGCGTACGCGGAAGCACCAGTGCCTTGCCGATCCAGTTGGACTTGTCAACGATGCGCAGGCCGTTGGGGTCGCCGTCGGCAACGAAGATGCTGAGGAAAAAGGGGGTTGCGTTCATGGAGTTCATCGATTTCTCGAATCAACCATTCGATAGGCTTACCAGGCTGCTGAAATAATGGTTTGCCGACCTACAGCCAAGAATATTGACCGTTCAGAACGGGTTGCAAGCGGTTTCTCTGGACCCCGCAAGGGGTGGTGCACTCTCAAAGTTGTCATTTTTCGAGTCCTCTGACAGTATTTCAGCTGCCTGTAAGGATGGCCTGCATAACCCTCGCGAGGCGGTGGTAATGCGGATCGGGGTTGGTTACAAGGCGTCTTTTTGCAGCCAATAGCCGCGCTATGGGAAAGAAAAGCAACGCAGTGGACCGCCCGAGACCGCGCTATCGCAGGCTGCAGGGAGTTATGCAGGTCATCCTTGAATGGTCTTGATAAATTAGCGTTTCAGCAGCCGTTCGGACAAGATGCGTACACGTTCACGAATTGAATTTGCATCATTTGTACCTTGTTGAGATAGTCTGTCGTATTCCAGAAGTTCATAATCTGCCGTTGCTATATCTTTCTCTGCCGCTATTCTATTTGCCGTGCGGAACTCGTTAAATTTAAGCAGGCGTGTTCTTGTAAACTTATCAGTCTTTCCATCAACTTTAAATTGCCGATATGTCAATAAGTAAACTGGCACCGTTGCTTGCGCAATAAGCAGTGGATCGCTATCAACGAAGACTGGTGTCATTTCAGCGAGCAGGCCACTAATCTCTGACTTCAATTTACGGATGTGCGCCGTATGCCCGGTTTTGTAATCCCTTGCAAAGGCATCCAGTAGTGGTTTCTTCGTATCAACAATTTTTCCTTGTCGGAGGTGGTGTTCCAGGAATAACGTTCGTATTGCTGTCTCTTTGTGCTGATATCTCTTGTTGCTAAATCGGACCTTCTTCGCAAAAAAATCATGCTTTGCAACATCATCCACCGCCTTCACAACGTCACCACCGATAGCGCGTCGTTTTTCGGCGGAATTAAGCGGCACTGCTTCATTAAGTCTTGAAAACATGTCTTCGATGAGTTCGATATCGTCAGTTTCAACTGTGACGATGGGGAGGCTAAACGCATCAAATCGGCTCTTAATCTTTGGGTAGCTTTTGCCAAGTTCGGCATAGTTCATGCCAGCAGCGTTCACCTTTCCATCCTCAAGGTACTCGAAATCGTCACCTAGAGGAAATCGACCCTCTATGAATTTGATGATTGTTTCCAACCGCTGTCGCCCATCGATCACAGCATATTGCTTACCGGTTTTTCGGGTCTCTTCTCTGTCGAACTTGTGAAAATATATCTTTGGAATGTCATATCGGTTAATGATTGAGTCAATCAAAAGTTGTTTCTTTTCCAATGCCCAAACATCGCCGTTGCGTTGATAGGATGGATCCTTAACTATTACATCCCATTCTGCATGAATGCTTTGAATTGTGCTGTGTTGTAATGGATGTGTTTCGATATAACTCACTTAAATTCCTCCTTAAGACTTTCACCAATACTGGCCAATTCAGGAAATATCTGAAAACGAGTAACGCCGAGAATTTTTAGTTCTTCTCTAAGGCGTTGTTTTGCTGCTTGTGGAATTTTTAGCTTGACGCAATGCTTGCCTGTCTCGATGTCTTCAATAGGAGTTTTCTTTCGATGGCTGATAGTAAATACTCCTAATTGGGCTTGAATGCGAGGATTATTTCTGGTTGCCATCGCTCCAATGGGCAATATCCCGCTGTCCTTGCCCTTGCTGTACTGAATGACTGAGTAATTGGCCAGCCACTCATCTTCAAAGGAGGGGATATATACATCCTCAGCTGTAGAGTGTCGATTAAGTTCCAGTGGGTATAATATCCACAGCGCCGCATCCTTTTTTTCATTCTTAGGGTTCCTGTCTTCAATTGCGAAATACAGCGCTACCAATGGACTCTCTGACCAATCCAAAAGTCGGGTAGGCACGCCGTAATGCTGCATGAGAAACATCCATCCGAAGTCATTTGGTAATGCGGGTGCATGATTCAAGAGTAGATTTGCGTTTTGTCGAAAGCGGCTCAAGAGCTCGGTTTCTTTGGCTGGCTTTTGTAGACGATCGTAGTTTGGTTGCAACTTCCAACTACTGTCCGCATGTCCTCGAAACCATGCTGGCCCCCTTTTGGGATCACTAACAGCCTTTAGCTCTTTCACCATGTCCGCTATGGATGTAATATTTTTGTCTGCCACTGAATCCTCCTAGTAAATTTTTTAATGAACAAAAGACTACCGCGGAACGATGCGTCGGAGCTGGCGAGTACGAACCAAATTGCGACTCACACAACCTCATTGCCGGAGTTTTTGAAACGGCGTGCGTCATAGGTCCCGTTCACGCCGTCGGCCAAGGCCTGGGCGTGGCCGTATTCCATGGCCAGATTTGGTTGAAGAAGGCAAAGGTTTGCTTGTTGGGCGTGGCGTTGGGGGATTTTTCTAGGTTGGTGGTGACGCCGATTTGGGCAGGCCACAGCTCGTAGTGCGCGCCGCCGCTGCCCCATTCGGTCACCAGCTTGGGCATGTTGCGCATGCGGGCGAGGAAGGTGCTGGGTGGTTCGCTGACACTGTGGCCGTTGCTCTTGCCTTGGCTGGTGGTGGGCGGCAGCAGGGCCAGCCATTGCACGAGCAGTTCGGGGCGGAAGAAGGCGAACACGCTGCGGGCGCGGGGCTCGGGGTCCAGGCCGTTGGTAAAGTGGGTTTCTACGCCCGTGCTTTCCCACACAAAGGGCAGGGGGCGGTTCCAGGCGGGCAGGGTGGTGGGCAGGCCTTTGGCGTAGCGGCTGCTTTGCAGTTCTACGCCGGTCAGGGTTGCGCCTTCCTTTTTGGCTTCGATTACGCCGCAGGCTTTGCCGTTGACGTAGAGCAGGTAGTCGGCAAAGCCGTAGCCGGGGGTTCAGGGGAAACTCGCGAATCGCCACGCCCACGGCTGCGTGGATGTTGGCGTCTGCAACGTTGCAGACGTGCCAGCCCGCTGCTGTCAGCAATGCATCAATGGTTTGCCTGGCCTTCGCCTCTGGCGTCATGCGTGGTCCTCCCTGCGGGGCATTCTAGTGTGGCGTCTCAGAAATAAGTATCAAATAATCGAACCAGCAGCGCGAGCGACAGAGGCCAGGATGGTGTCGGCGCTTTTTCGCCACACGAACGGCTT
>C687J35021_10003550_pt1 | contig 10677 bp, 13 predicted proteins | sample RifCSPhighO2_12_FD_35021 | JGI IMG/M metagenome (IMG submission 35021)
TGCGCCAGTCGTTCCGGGTGGCGGGCATCCCTGTCGATGATGAGGAGAGGTAATCATGGGGAAAGCCGCAGCAGCCGCTGACGCGGTCGTGGACGCGGGCGTGGTCGATGAGACCACCGGGGACGAGACGGGCGCCGGCGCGGAGGACGAAGGTGCCGAGACTGTCGGTGGCGGCGACACGGCCGGGGCCGCAGGCACCGAGGGCGCTGAGGGCGCCGAGGGTGCTGACGCTGGAGCCGAGGAACCCGACGCAGGCGCGGAGGACGCGGGAGCGGCAGAACCCAGCGCCAAAGAATTAGCGGCCGAGCACCGCATCGCGGCGTTGGAGTCGCAGATCGCCGCGTTGACGAGCGCGCGCACGATCGCCGAGCCCGCGCCAGCCCCCAAGACCGTCTCGCACATCCAGTCCTTCGTCCAGCGCGCCGCGCCGGAGTTTCGTAAGGCGTTTACCGCCGTGTCGCCCGTGACGGTGCACGAGGATGGCACCGTGACGGCCAACGCCGAGGGGGTGGCGCAGCAGTACGACACGATCTACCTGATGACCGACCAGATGGTGGGGGCCGTCCTGGCGGATCGGGTCGAGCCGTTCAACGACCACATGGCGACGCGCGTCATTCAGTTGGAAAATGAATTGGAAGTCCGCGACCTCCGCGCGCACAAGGAGACCGGGGCGCTCTTCGTCACCTTGGAACCGGCCATCCGCAAGGAATTGAAGGCGCTGCCGTGGAAGGATCGCGTCACCGAAGGCGCGGTCACGCGCATCTTTCACCGCCTGCTGGGTGAGCGGAATGGTGGCGACCAGCGCCCCGCACCCGTCGCAGGCCAGCCACGCGCCTCCGCCGCGCTGAAGGACATCAGCGCCGGCAGCCGGACGCAGACGGGCAAGCCCGTGCTGGGCGTCAAGTTGACCCCCGTACAAGAAAGCGATTACCAGGCGATGCTCGAAGAGGGCGTGACGTTGAGCCGGGAGCGGTATGCGGCCCGGTACAAGGCGCGCGCGGATAAGTTCCGCGCGGAGAAAAAGTCCGCCCCCAAGACCTTGCGTAGTTTTCGCTAGCGCGTCGCGCTGACGCGCCTGCCCGCGCTCGCGCGGGCTGACGGCTCACCGCCGTTTGGTGTGTGTACCACCACCCTGGCCCGCCCTGGGCTATATGGGCGTTCTGCCATCCTGACCTGCGCCTCCCCGGTCGTCACCATTCACGGATCACTGCATTCACAGGAGGTCTCATGGCATCAGACAAGCTCGTCTATGGCCGCCGGGGCGGCACGGATCACAACCTGTTCACGTTCCCCGTCGGCGCGTCGGAGGTCTTTAAGCTCGCCGGGGGGGCGTTCGTCATCGAAGACGCGTCAGGGCGCGTGGAAATCGCCGCCGCCGGTGAGGTAAACATCATCGGCCATGCGGCGGTCAACGCCGACCAGACCGCCTCGGCGACCGAGGGGGCGACGAAAGTCGTCGTGGACATGAGTTACGACTCGGTCTACGAAATCCCGATCGCGTCCGGCACGACCGCGTGGGCCGACACCATGCGTGGCAAGACGTGCGACCTGCGCGTGGACAGCGACATCCAGGGCGTGGATTTGGGCGCCTCCGGCGAGGATGTGATCCTGCTGATCGACAAGGGCACGACCAACGCGGCAGGCACGGTGGTGAGCGTGCTCTGCAAGATCGCCGTCAAGAACGTCACATACACAGGCGTCGTGTAAGCCAACCCGTCAACGCCTGAAGGAGGCAAGCACATGGCTATCGCCAGTTGGGCCAAGGGCCTGGTGGAGGATTCGTACGATTTCATGATCGACGCGTACGACGCCACCAAGGGCAAAGTGGACACGTTATTCGAGGTCAAGCAGAAGAACCAGGGCGGCTACGACCAGCGCACGAGCTGGATCGCGGCTGGGACGCTGGAACAGAAGACCTCACCGGATGACATGAGCGTGACCTACCGTCGTCCGTCCGAGGGGTACACGGCCTACAGCGTGTACCGGAACTTCACCGACGGCGTGGAACTCAACCTCACCGAGGTCGAGGACATGCCGAAGAGCAAGGCGAAAGACCTGGTGGAGGACCATGTCAAATCGTGGGGCGTGAAGATGCGTCTCACGGAGGACAAGTTCGCCGCCAGCCTGTTCAAGAACGGCGGCAAGACGGCGGGGCATGACGACTTCAACGCCGTCTACGGGGGCAACAACTTCGTCACCAACTCCCTGGCCTACGACAGCAAGCCGGCCTTCAACCGGTCGGACAACACGCGGTCGAGCAAGGGCGGCGGGACCTACCACAACGCCTTGGCGTTGCCGCTGAACGTGACGAACCTCGGTTCGCTCTACGACCGGGTGTTCGTGGAGAACGCCTACGACGAGCGCGACGAGGAAGTCGAGACCGCCTCGATGGGCGCGATCGCACTGCTCCACCCACCGCAACTCCGGCGCGCCGCGATTCAGGCGGTGGAATCGGAGTACCTGCCGGGGGTGGACACCAACGACGTGAACCCGCTCCACAAGGCCTGCCAGCTCATCGAGTGGAGCCTGCTGCGGGCCAACGCGACCGCGTGGTACTTGCTGGTGCTCAAGAAGGGCATCACCTTCTACCACCGCGGGTCGCCGCAAATCCGCATGTTCCGTGATGAGAACTCCGGCGCCTACAAGGCGTCGGCACGGATGCGGGCGGGATGGATGCTGTGGAACTGGCGATTTTTGGGCGGCAGCAACGTCCCGACGTCGTAAGGCAGCGAAGAGGAGCGCGTAGATGGCCGCCAACCGCCGACTGCCCCAGGATAGCCGTTTTCCTGCCATTGCCACGGACTGGACGACGGGCCAGACCGAATCGGACGTCGTCTTTCGCCAAGGCAAATGGTGGGATCGGGCGACCTGGGAGTTGCACAGCCAGGGGCGGTGGCGGCACTACGATCGACGCAAACGGGATCGGAATCTGGCGCTCAAGCGGTTCTTGAGCGTCCAGACCGCCGATCCGGGACTGTAACCGACGAAGGAGGTCAGGTCATGAAGAACTGGTCAGGGATGGTGGCGCTGGCGCTGCTGCTGGTGAGCGGGCCGGTGGCCTACGCGGATGTCAGCGCGCAAGGCGGGGATGTGGGGCCGCCGCAAGAGGGGGTGTATTCGACGGCGTGCGTGAAGAATGCGGCGGGTTCCACCAACTGCAACGCGCTCTTACCGGCGGGCACGTATGTGCTCGGCTTCAAGTTGATCAACAGCACGGCCCTCACCCAAGCCGCGCTGTTTGATGCGGCCACCTGCCCGACCGATGCGACCACGAAGCCGGTCGATGAACTCAACGAGGCCACGGCGGGAGAGGCAAACCTGCACATCTGGCCCCGTGGCATGAAGTTCAACACGGGCGTCAGCGTGTGCATGAATGACTTTGCAGGCACCACGGTCATCGTCTACTACGGGCTGTAAGGGTGGGCGTCCTCCTCGTGGCGGTGTGGGTGCTGGTCGCGCCCTGGATGGCGTGGCCGCACCTGCCGCCGGAGGTCAGCCGACGATTGACGTTGGTGGTCTGCTGGGTCGGGTTGGGCCTGTGGGGGTGTAGTCGCACGGGTCACGCCGTCGGCCTACCGCGCACATGGATGGCCGTCGTGGTGGCGCTGCTGGCCGTCATGGGCTGGCACCTCCTGCCGATGGTGCGGGAGGCGACGTACTTCGAGCGGTTCATTGAGACGGCGTTTCTCGCGGACGGGCTGATCGTGCTGCTGGCGGGCGTGTGGGGCCTGTGGGCTGCACGGCAACTCCCGCTGGTCTGGCTGCGCCGGCTGCGGTGGGCCGGGCTGGTGATGGTGGTCGCCAATCTCGTGGCGTGCGCGCACGGTGCCACGATGACGGGGCTGCTCGGTCGGGACAAGCTCTTGGGGGCCTACGCGCTGCTGTGGCTGCCCGTCCTGGTGGCGTGGCGCTGGTGGCTGGCGCCGTTGCCCTTGGCGTTGCTGTGGGCGTGTGGCAGCGAGACGATGTGGGTGGGCGTCGCGGTGATGGCCGTCTATGGTTGGCCGCGACGGGCATGGTGGCTGGTGCCGCTGGTGGTGATCGTCGGACTCCTCCACGCCGACTGGCATGTGGTGGGTCGTGGTCAAGACCGCACGTACAGCAAGGTCGTGCAGCGGCTGGAGACGTGGCCCGCCGTGGTGCTGGCGACCGCCGCACATCCGGTAGCCGGGTGGGGCTACTCGCCGATGGCGTTTCACCGGATGCAGGCCGCCCATGGGCCACGGTTGCCCAGCGTGCATTCGGATTGGTTGAGCGTGGCCTTTCATGCCGGCTGGGTGGTCTGCGCGTTGCTGTGCTGGGTGTGGGTGAGCATCCTGCGCGCACCGCCACGGTCGCCGTGGCAACGGGCGCTGCAGGCGGGTATCTGTGGCATCGGTGTGCTGGGGCTGGGGCAATCGTTGGTGAGCGATCCACGCATTGCAGGGCTGCTCCTGCTCCTGCTGGCGTGGTGGTGGGCGGAGCGCGATAACGGACAGGAGGTTCCATGCAACGACGCGGTGGTGTAACGGGCTGGCTGGTGGCCCTCGGCGTGTGCCTGGGCCTGGCGCTGCCAGCCCATGCCGATGTGCCTAGCTACGACGTAGAGACCAAGACCAAGACGGCCAGTAGCACCACGGTCGTCACGGATTCCACCGTGTGGACGCCGCTGTCCAAACACAGCATCGTGCTCATGGGTGTCGTCGTGTCCGCCGATGCCGCCCAGACGTTTCTCGTGGAGACGGGCAGCACCACCGTCATCCCGATCCAATACCTGCCTTCCACAGGCAGCGTGGCCATCGGATTTGGAGCCTTCCCGCTCTGGGTGGGCGCGGCGGATGCGGCCTTGACGTGGACGACCACCACGGGCGCGGCCTCCTCGGTGCTCCTGGTGGGCTATGAGGCGCTGCAATGAAGGGCGTGAAGGCGGGGAAGGCCAGGGGCACGGCCGCTGGCGCGCTGGCGTCATTCGAGTTGCCATCAGCCGCCATGCCGGACAGGCCACAGCGTCCCCAGCCGTCGCTCTACCTCGACCTCGATGATTTCGCCCAGGGAGATGCGCTCACGGTGGGCGATACGGGGCGTTTGACGGCGGACTTCAAAGTGACCGCCCTGCGCGAGGAGGAGCACGGGGAGGACAAGGCCGTCCACACCGAAATCACTCTGCGCCTCTCGTCGGTGGCGCGCACGGAGGGCTGATGCCGACCCTGGCAGAGTTGCGTGCGCGGGTGCGCCTCGATCGTGCGCTCAAAGGCACCACCTTCTTCAGCACGGACAATCTGGACATCCTGCTGAAGGAAGGCGCCCTCCAACTCGCCAACGATGGGGATGCGTTCATCCTCGGCAGCGACACGTGGAATGGCGTGGCGTCAGCGCAAACCTACGTCCTCTCTGGGGCGTCGCCGAAGGTGACGAACTTCCTGGACATCTACTGGCCGGCGGGTGGGTTGGTCTACAAGCCGACGAGCAGCGTCACGAAGACGGCCCCCAACGACTTCACCATCGTCTCCGAGGCGTGGCTGAACCTCCACATTCCCGGTTGGCAGGATGCCACCGCCTCGGACACGCTGCAACATGCCTACCTCAGCCACGACAGCTCCGGCCACCTCCTGCTGGGCGTCTATCCCAAGACGAGCACGACGACGCCGACCTTCAAGCTCTACTACAAATCCCGCGGCACCGACATGAGCGCGGCGGCGAATTACCCGTGGATGGACAGTACGACCAATCTCGTCCACACCGAACCCTACCAAGTGGGCATCGCGTACTACGCCCTCTGGAAAGCCCATGAGACCTTCACGCTGAATCAATCGCTGGCCCTGCACTACAAGGAGGCGTATCTGGAACAGGCGCTGGGCTTGCGCGAGGCGCAAGCGCGCATCTTTGCTGCCGAACAAGCAGGGCTGACGGCAGAGGCGATGGCGGAATCCGCGGACAGTTTCGGAGGACTGTAGCCCATGCCCCCCGCCTCCCTCGCCCTGTTGGAACGCACGGCCCGCCAGAACGCGCGTGGCCGCTGGGGCACGGATTGGCTCGCGGGCTATACGCCCGTGCGCTTCTCCGGGCCATTTGGCGGATTCACCTCCGCGCACGCGGTGGATTCCGTGCCGCAAGGCCCCAACAAGCGCGGCATCACCAAAGCGACCGATCTGCTGAACATGTGCGCCTATCCGTTCGGCTCGATCACCAGCTTCCCCGGTCACGCCAATCTCAACAGCGTAGCGGCCAACAGCGGCAAGGCCATCACGGGCTTCGGATGGTTGGGGGAAATCTCCCAGACACTCCTCGTCGCGGTGCAGGGCAAGGTCGGGAAGGATGTCGCCGGCACCTGGGTGGACATCACCGGCGCGGCCACCATCACCGATGATGACGACAACTTCATGGACGTGGCCTACCTCAACGCCACGGCCGTGCTGACGTTTCTCAAGAAAGACACCCCGCTGAAGTGGACGGGCAGTGGCGATGTCGCCACCCTCGGCGGCTCGCCGCGCACCGGCGTCAAGGGGGGCTTCGGCTGGGATGGGCGCATGTGGCTGGTCTCCGACCAGAACGTGGACTACTCCGCCATCAACGACGCGGAAGTGTACGACCTCACCGACGACACGCTGAACTTCCTGACCACGACGGGGGCGGGCACGTCGGACGGCACCATCATCACCTCGTGGACGCCCATCGGCGATTCCGTCTACATCGGCAAGGGCGGTGTCAACGCCATCATCGGGCACCTGTTTCGCATCTATCGCACCGGCAATCCCGCGCTGCCCTACGGCTTTGAGCGCGTGGAGACCGGCGGCGTGGGGCCCATTTCCAATGAAGCCACTATCGCGGTGGGGCAGGATTTGTGTTTCCTCACCGCCGACGGCAATGTGCAATTGATCCGCGGCAACCAATACGTGCCCAACGGCATCGGTCGCAGCATCCAGCGCACGCTCCTGGCCGATTACAGCAAGAGCCGCTTGGAGTTCGCCTCGATGGGGCTCTTGCGCGAGCGCGGGCTGCTGGGTCTCTCGGTGTCGCTGTCAGGCGCCAGCACCCACGCGCGCACGTGGTGGTACGACTACCTCAACAGCCAGCCGGGGAATGAAGAACGCGAGTTTTGGCATCACGGCGACCACGCCATCAATGCCTGGGGCGAGCGCATCAGCAGCGGCCAGCGCCAGCTCATCACCGGCGGCTACGACGGCTTCTACGAGCGCCAGCTCTCTGGCGACAGTTACGCGGGCGCCGCCTACACCAAGCGCTGGGTCGGCCCGTGGCACCTGCTCGGGAATCCGTTCCAGTGGTACTACGTGCTGGGCGTGGCGGTCGTCTTTGAGCCCACGGGCACCTTCAATGTGGCGTTTGCCTACGCCAAGGATTTCAACCAGGCGTTTACCAGCGTCGGCACGTTCAGCGTGTCGGGGGGCGCCGAGCTGGGGACATTCATCCTCGGCACGGATGTCCTGGGGGGCGAGGAACAGGGCATTGCGTATCTGGAAATCGGCGACGTGATGCAGCGCCTCAAGCCGCGCTTCACCAACAGCGCCGCCAGCGAGCCCTTCAATATTTCCAGCTATGCGTTCCTCGTCTGTCCAATTTATCGCAGTGTGGACGTGTAGCCATGGCCCGCCGTGTGGTCGATCTCCGGGACGTGAGCCAGCCCGCCGATCTCCAGAAACTCCGCGACCTGCTGCTCGACCTCTACGGCTACGCCGGATTGAAGAAGATCGAGGGGAGGGTTGAAACCACGGACGCCACAGTCACGACGCTACTGACACTCCCGTTGGAGGATAACAAAACGACGCAGGTGGCCGTGGATGTGGTGGCCCGACGCACCGGTGGCAGCGCAGGCACGGCAGGCGATGGCGCGTCCTATCGGGTGCTGGGCACCTTCCGACGGGTCAGCGCGGGCAACGCGACGCTGGTGGGGAGTCTCACCGCCGACCACACCGGGGAAAGTCAATCGGGGTGGGATGCGACGTTGGCGGTGTCGGGGACGGACGTGCTGGTGCGCTGCACGGGCGCGATCAACAACAACGTGAGCTGGGCGACCCTCGCCACGCTCCAGACGGTGTAGGAGGACGGATGCGGACACTGGCACTCATCGGCTGGCTCGTCTGGCTCGGCGCAGGGCTGGCGTGGGCCCACCCCGGCCACGTGGACGCCTGCGGCGGGCATGTGGCGGAGGAGCACGTGGACTACCCCGTGATGGCCAATGGGACGCCGACGGTGCCGTCGGAGAGCGGGGAATATCACTTCCATTTTTCACCAGCGCAGATGCAGGCAGGGCTGGCATCGCTGCGGGCCTACCGGCGCGCCCTGCGACGCGGTGGACTGGATGTGCCGGACTACGGCTCCTTCCGCGTCGGGTCGCGCACCTACGACATTCTGGAGTACACGCGGCAGGGGGAAGCCATTCTCCACTGCCAGGGCGATGACACCGTGACCCACACGGGGATTGCCCGGATGCTGGTGAGTCCATGAGCTACTTGAGGCAATTTGGATTGAGAAAGACAAACAACCTTGGGAAGAGATCAGGTCTTTTCCGAACCGTTTCAACGCACATATGACAATGCACACAAAGCACAATCTGATTTTCCATGGCATTGTTCTTGGGGTTCTCGTCCAGATGATCAATCACCAACCTTTTTACCTGGCTCCTACAGAGTTGACACTGATGCCCATCACGCTGAAGGATCGATTTAGCAAATCCTCCATGGCGATACTCCCATTGTCTTTGCGTAACCTGGACACGATTTCGTTTAGTCCACTGACTGCTTCGCATCGAGTTCAATTCTGCGCACGGGCGGCAGTACCATTTTGTCACCAAGCGTCGACCGCAACTCTGACTACAAAACCCTTGACGGACGAGGCGACGTTTAATGCTCATGCCCCTGCGATTGAAATGGTCGCGCCTGGCAAGGCGATACGCTGTGATGCGTACCGCATGGAGGCGAGAGGATTTGAGACTATGCTGTACCGATTTTTGGGCGCAAGATCCACACCTTCGGGAGGTCTTCAGTGGCCTCGCGCCACAACTGAAGCAAAGCCCTTGCTTGATGCGCTCGCGCTCAATGCGTCTGAGAGATGGAGGAAATCTCATGCGTAAATTCTATCTTCAATGCGCACTTAAGTCAATCTATGTTTTTTGTATCCTGGGGCTAGGAAGCATCGCTTATGCAGCGTTAATCTCTCGCCAAACAACATTTACAGATGGGCAAGTCTTAACACACAGTCAGCTAAACAATGAGTACGATGAGGTCTTCGATGAAATCAACGGCAACCTCAACGCGGCCAACCTCGCGGCCACGCTGACCTTTGCGGATGGCGATTTCATCGACCTTTCGGCCATCAACATGTCCAGCACGACCGAGGGCCTGAAGCTCGGCGCGGCCACCAGCTGTTCCTCCGCCACGGCGGAAGGACAAATCTGCTGGGATACCGACGATGACCGCCTGGTGCTGGGGGACGGGGCGACCGTCAAGACGCTCTACCCGTCGGATCAAGCCACGCTCACCACGTCCAGCCCCACCTTTGTCGACCTGACGCTGACGGGCTCTGGGTCGGATTTGAGTTTGCAGCACACCGGCAGCGACACCTTCGGCCTGCACACGGAAGCCAACAGTCTGCTCTACCTGAAGAATGAAACCGACAACGCCTACTACCTGCTCATCGGTGGCGATCACACGCAGTACTACGGCACCTCCGGCGGCTCGGATTCCCTGACGCCGGCGCACATCTTCCAGGCCACGACGACGGGTAATGACGCGTTCCGGATTCCGTCCGGCGGCATCAGCTTGACCACCGAAGTGAGTGGGACGCTGCCCGTCGCCAACGGCGGCACGGGGGCTACTGTGGCGTCCACGGCCCTGACCAATCTGGGCGGCATTGGCGCGGCCACCACCGATACCCTCACCAACAAGACCCTCGCCGCAGCGGATAACGTCATTGATGCGGACACGGCGGTGGCTCTCGCCGCCAACGGGGCCAACTGCTCGGCCGGCCAGTATCCCTTGGGCGTGGATGCCAGTGGCGCAGCAGAATCCTGTACGGCGGCTGCTGCGGGTGGCTCGTTCTTCGTGGGCGTCTTCACCAAAGTCACGTCGGATGCCTCGGCCACACAATCCATCACCGGGGTCGGGTTTCAACCCACCGCCGTGCAATTCTGGTGCGCGGACAATGCCGCCAATGCCGACCGCAAGTTCATGGGCGCATCAACCGCTACGGTGGACGGGTATCTCTTTTCGCCCGACAGCACCACCGATAATCCCGCTTTATGGGAAAACACCACCGTGATTGGCCTTTATGTCGAAACCGCCTCCAATTACTACTACGCCACTGCCATGACGCCGACGTCGGATGGGTTCGACCTGGCGTGGGTCAAGACCGGTTCGCCCACGACCACCATTAGTTGCAAATACCTGGCGATGAAATAGGAGACCCCCATGCGCTATCTCTGGAGTGTTCTGAGTGTGGTGCTGGTGGCGACGGCTGCGTGGGCCGACCGCATCTGCATCGACAAGACCACCGGGCAGATTCGAGAGTATCAATCGAGCGCCACGGCTGGCACGCTCATTCAGAATGCCGTCAAGGCAGGCCTGCGTGCTGAGGACGTGGAAGAACGCGAGGTGACGCCGGAGACGTATCGTGTGCTGACGAATGCGCAAACGGCTCCGCAGCGACAAGCCGATGCTGCGATGCGTGCTGCACAACGACAAC
>C687J35021_10003551_pt1 | contig 10677 bp, 13 predicted proteins | sample RifCSPhighO2_12_FD_35021 | JGI IMG/M metagenome (IMG submission 35021)
TGGGCCTCCGCATTGAGGCCCATCGCGCTGTTGGTAAAGTGTCCTCCAATGGGGTAGCTATCGTCCGTGTAGCCGCTGGTGTTGACGACGCCATTTCGCTCGGCATCGTCAATGATGGCCATTGCCTCTTGCGCGACGGCTACAATTTCGATAAAAGTAAGCATGCTCATCTCCCTTGGGCTGTCAGGCCCGCTCTGCCCCTACTGGTTGCCCACCCCCGCCGGAGCGAAATGGGGTGGGATGGCAGCTAACCCACGCGGGTATACCCGCCGTCTTCGTTCCAATCGTCGGCAGCCGTTGCCGACTTTTTGTTTCCCTCCGCGATGACCTCGGAGGGAATCTCGCTGATGGGAATTTCTTCCCCTCTTTTTGACCACCGGTCTGGGCGCTTTTTTTCGCCCGGAACATGGTATGGACGGCAAAGAATATACGTCTCATGCGACCCGTCCTCGTAGGTCGCATAAACATACCTCGCTCCATCCAGCTTATCGAAGCTTTTCACATCAGTAATCATTTTAATTATCTCCCTCCGGGTGTCGCCCGGACCTGCCCCTACTTGATGTCCCACCCCCGCCGGGGCGGATGGGAGTAGGGAATGAAGTTGTTTTTTACTACACTAATTATGATAACAAAATTCCCGGAATGAGGCAAGGACATTCCGGGAATTTTTTCAAAATTATTTCCGTCCGTACTTGGACGGACCGTCGTCCACCCCAACGACCTGTCCCCGACGTTTCGCGGCGGCTTCCATTACCGCCTGGATTTCCTCTCGCGTACCTATGGTCGTAGGCATGGGCGACGCGGTGCTGGCGCGCTTGTTACCGACACTCTCCGGGGCGTCGATCCCGTAGAAGTCGGCGTCGTCGAGAAGCTTGATCTCCCCGTTCGGAAGAGAGTTTCCCTTGTCGTCGAGCCTGCTGTAGTTGAGGTACAGGCACCCGCCCGGCTCCAGGTCGGCCTGGTCGAACGGGGGACCGCCGTTTTCTGGGTGGTTCCTCCACCTCTCCCACGCCTTCGCCAGTATCGCCAATTTTTCACCCATCCTCCCGCCCTGCCCCTGGTTGACGTCGCTCTCCGCGGTCGAATCGGTCAGACGCCCCAGCGCCAGCCGGACGGAATCGAAGGTGCGGTCGGTACCCTTCGGTCCACCGACCAGGAGCAGAAAGAAGTCCTCCGCCTTCTGCCAGTACGAGAAGTCGAGGTTCTTCTCCGACGGAGGCAACTCGTTGCGGTAGAAGTCGCCGTCCGTACCTGGACCAGAACTGGCCATCAAGTAGTCTACCGCCGCGCACTGTCCCACCGGCAATCTGAGTCCGGTAAACGGGTTGGCCGCCTTGTCGTCCTTGCGCCAGCTGAGTTTGAACAACAACTCGACGCACTTGAGGAGCCGCTTGTGCCGCTCAATGAACGCCACGACTTCCGGGTGGGTCTTGTACCCCTTCGTGTCAGTCCTCGCCCAGAGGGTATTAGAGCCGCTCTGGAGCATGTCGCACATGAACTTGCGCTCCGACGGAGTGCGCTCGCGAAACAGATCGGAAGTGTAGAAGACGTCCGCAGCCGACCGCGGCTTGTTGTAGTCCACAGTCATCATGACTTTTGGATTCTCCGAGACGCCGCGGATGACGATGGTCTCCAAGAATGTCTCTCCGTGGCTGCGCCATGTCGGGTACTTCGGGTCCGTCGGCGGATCGTTACCGGCCTCGCGGTCCTTCAACAGCTTCTCCGACGCGAGGATACAGGCGGTCATTTGATGCTGCCCGGATAGGACGCGACCGTACTTGCTGATGCGGATGGTCTCGCCGTTGACCGTCTCGCCCGGCATCGTGAAGGGTCCAGCCCACTGTCCACTGAGGATCGTATGTTGAAGAGCCTCGCACCAAACTATGTCGAACGGTCGATTCTGCGCGTTGTAGTTGCAGCGGACCTTCTTCCCAGCCATATTCTTACAGTGGTAGACGTCTCCGAAGACGTCCTTCTTCTTCGGGTCGGCCATCCACTGCTCCGGCTTGGTACCAGGATTCTCCGCCAACCTGCGCTCGATGAACTGGTCCTCGTCCTCCCACCCGAGTGCCTTCTTCATGTCGGCCACGGTGAGCGGACCCTTCTCCGATGCGGTGCTGAACTCTACGATTTCCAGGCGGTCGTACAAAACCGGCAGGTCGGGAACCGGAATCGGCTTTTGGGTCGGCGCGGACGTTGTTTTGGTCGTCGCTGCCGCCGGGAGCGGCGCAGCTGGGACGACTGGCGTCGGTCTCTTCTTCGCGGGTGCTTTCGGCATAATTTTTCCTTCAGGGTTAGAAATGAAATGCGGCGCCCGCTGAAATTGGCAGGCGCCGTGGTACTGTACAGTATTGTCTACTTGCGCAGGACCCTGTATCCGCCGCCGCAACGCTGGTAGCGGATACCGCTCGACTCGCGGGACGCCAGCTGTCGCCTGGTCACCTGCGCGGCTTCTGGTTCGGCGTCATCCTGTTCCTCGTCCTTTCCTCTATGCCACCCCAACCGCAGCGCGATGATGCGGTCGACCTCTTCGCTCGCCCCGTAGTAGATGCGCAGTGATGCCGTCATAATTCTTCCCCTCTCGTAAAGTTGTACACGAACGAATGCCCATAATATTTTTATGATAACAAAATACCCGGAAAAGGCAAGGGGAAAATTTGAATTTTCCGGCAACATTCTTGTTATAATTACTTTCGGAACAATTTTTAGAAGGAGGCAATAACGTGGCGAGGAATCGAAAATACAACTGGGAAGGGTTATTTGACCGAGATAAGACCGTCCTGGTCCGAGACAAGGACTACAAGTGCTCGCAGTCCACAATGGTCGCTCAGGTCCGCAACGAGGCGAGCCGAAGAAGAGTGCGCGTCAAGGTGCAGGACAGTGGGGAGACAATAGTAGTGGAGGTAGTCGGTGAGATTCACAATACCGATAAGACTGCCGTCACTGTCTAACATGCGCGTAGGATGGCGGGAAATGGCGGGACTGAAAAGACGGCAAAAGACGGCGACGTCGGTTTGCATGAGAAGCGCCCTCAACAGCGGAGCCGAACTGCCACAGCTACCACTCCTGGTCATCATGACCCGAATAGGCCCAAGGAAATTGGACGACGACAACCTCGACGGTTCGTTCAAGTACGTTAGAGACCAGATCGCGGCAATCGTAGGGATAGACGACGGAAACGACCAATTCACTTGGATACCCCGTCAGAAAATAGGTAAGGGATATTCGGTGGAAGTAGAGATTATGCCGAGATAGAAGACGCGGCCAACGCTAGGTCCGCGGCGACCTCCGCCGGCATCGGCGGCCTGTTGTACGGGTACTGGACGTAGATTCGCCCGGTACTGTGCGCCAAGGCCGCCGCCTCCTTGAGAGAGAACTCGCAAGACAGCGCGAGCGTCAAATGGGCAGCGAAGCAGTCGCCGGCCCCGACATGGTTGACACAGTCTACCGACGACAGAACCGAACATGACGGTATGTGATCAGCGTCTACGAACGGTAAGTACCAACCCTGCGTAATTACAACGTCACTCATTCCCCACACCTGGTGATACTGCTTCGACCACTCGTCGTTACCCTTGAGAATACACCCCTCGTACACTTCTGGTCCGCGCTTGCAGTCCGCCACGCACGGGATACCGCGGTCACGACACGCGGTCGATACCGCCCCAATGATCTTCGGTGTCAGGAACCCCTTGTCGTAGTCGCTCAACAGCACTGCGTCGGCCCCCTTGATTACGTCCAGAACCTCCGCGAGTCTTGACGCACTCTTCAACTTGGTCGTAAAGTCTCTGTCGTAGCGGAACACGATCTTGCCTTTGTCGACAAAGCGTGTCTTGACGCACCACCTATACCGACTAGTTGCCGCCAGCTTAACTTCCGTCGGCCAGTTGCTCAAGCATCTAGCGGCGTTGGCGGCCCCGCCGTGCGTCTCGACTACTTCCTCCTGGACAAACTTATGGCACCCGTCTTGAGACGTTTCTAGGTGTCCGTTAACCCACCGGTCAATCATTGCGTCGCCAACGACTACCACACGCCTCTGGTTGCGATCTAGTTCTGCTAGTAATCTTTCCGCCAGGTTCATTTCAGCTTCTCCATGAGCCACTTTTTTACTTCCTCGACTGGGTCTCCTTCGTACTGCCTTACCTTGTGGTGGTCCTCGAACCATCTGATTACGCCGGAATCGTTGCATACGGGATAGAGTCCGTGGTACCCTCGCGGGACCAGATGCGTCGTGTTGGGAGCCGGGTCGTGGAAGGGAGCCGGGTGGTGCCCAGTCCAAATCACCAGTGCAGGGGTATCCGTCGCCGACGCGCACTTCGACGGCCCGCTATCAATGCCGACGAACGCGGAACACTGGTTGATGACGGCGCAGTTGACCTCAGCGTTGTGCCCGTTGGGTATATGCCGACCGAGAACACACGGCTCGCACTTCATCTTGCGGATTGCGTCGCATATGCCGGCTGCCTGTTCGACGGTCAGGTTCTTTTTCATGGGCGAACTGTCTCCTCGCCAATGGACCGCCACTGGCCGGTCGCTCAACCTCTTGCGGTGTGACGTCAGCCGGCTCACCAGTTCCACAGCGGCGTAGCTGGCGTCGCGCGACACCTTGACCTGGTACCGACCGTACTCCGAGTCCCACCCGAGACCGAACACCTCGTGGAGGCACGACGAGACGCGCGTATTCGGGCGGTCGTGCCAATTCGACCAAGTGTCGTACAAGCACACCTGAACCTCGGCGTCGTAGTGGTTCCGTGGGTACGGCTTGCCCAGCTCCGAGGTTCCTGCGACGATTCCCCTCCCGACCTGGTGCTGGCCGTCCGGTGCCGCGTAGTCCACGGACCAGTTCGGCCGGTACTTGGCAACGTGCCGGAGAACGGCTGACATCTGTACGGCGTCCCCGAGGCCGTACCCGTGGTGCAACTTGATGAGGACGTCCAGTTTCTTCGGGTGCGTGCCCTCCTCCAGGTCAGTCAATTTACGCCCCCCTTCGTCCGGCTCCGCAACAGGTTAAGTACGCGCTCGAAGCGGTCTTCCATGTAGTGGTGAATGTTGCGCAAGGCGCGGAGGTCGCCGGCGGTGACGACGCGGTTGTTGCTTAATTCTACATCATTCCGGGCCAGGATCTGGTCCATTTCGTTGAACTTCTGGTCCACGTACTGGAGCCGGACGTCCACGGCCCCGCCCTTGAGGTTTTGGGTAATGTTCCAGAATCGACAAGCGTCGGCGAAGGTCAGGTTGTGCTTCTGACCGTCTTCGAACTTGCGAACGGCGGAGCTGGTGAACATGAACTGGAAGAACTTCTCCTTGTCCTTGGGCAACTGAATGTGTTGGCTGGGCTGGGCGGGTTCCTCTTCGGAGGTCAGCCGGGCCACTTCGCGGCGGCCTTCCCTAGTCAGAGCGTAGAGCTTCTGGCCCATCTTGACGAGCCAGCCGCGCTTGGCCAGGCCGCGCTCGCCCATGATGGTCGAGTTCACCTTGTTGTTGTCCGGNTAGATTTCCTTGTACCCCCTGAGACCAAACTCCGATGGGTACTCCTTCCACGCCGCCACAGTCAAGTCTTCGTCGCTGAACGGCGATTGACCGTTTTTGTCCAGGACGGACGCGGCCAGGATGATCTTTTGGCCGACGGTTAATTCTATGATTGATTGTTGCATTTACAATTTTCCCTTTCGTAATATAATAGCAAGACACGGGCGTTGTTAGCGCCTGACCCCTAACCCTACACCCTTCGGCGGTGTTAACCACAAAACGTTGGCACAAGAATACGGTGTAGCTGCTTCTATAATTGGTAGAATTATACGTCGTGAAGCGTGGACACATATTGAGTAGATTATGGGAAGTTGACGTGCTCAATCGTACCTCCCAGTTTAATAAGGTCAGAATTTCCCTCGACTACGCCCCCCAGTATAGCGTTGGACTTGCTGAATACGCAGCCCGGACAAGTTTTGCCTGGGTCGGCGATGAGCGACCGTACCGGTTCCTCGTACATCTTGCCGATCTCCGACCAGTGGCAAATGCGCCAGGGATTGGCGAACTGGTGCCCAGCCGCCTCATTGAGGACGCAGCTGTCGCAAGGATAACAGTATCCGTCGCAATTTAGGACGGGATGAATGTAGCCGAGGTAACAAGCCTTCGGTGCCTTCGGCGGCTTGTTCTGAACGAATATGACGTTCCGTCGCAGTCGGTGATTGACCCGGTCGGCCATTTCCTGAAGCTGCCCGCAGCGCTTTGGTATCAAATTCGGCTCCAGACAGTTTGGCAAAAGGCGCAGATACCGCGGTTCGTAGTCGATGCAATACTCGACGAACCTGCGCTCCAACTCCTCGATGCGGTCCTCGAACCGCCGGACGGGTCGTCCCTCGATCCTTCCCAGCTTGAAGACGTCGGCCTCCGTGGACACCTTGCCGTGTGCCTCGTCCTCCGGGGCGTGGTATATATCGTGGGCGACGTAGCTGAACCCGAGCGTGGTCTTGGCCGGGTTGACGTCCGGGACGTACACCTTGTCCTCTGTGTGGTCTAATCCGGCCATCGAGATGCGGATCCAAGTCAACTTGTCGAGTGTTGACGGCTTAACCGTCTTCCACGACCTGCGATTTATGTATTTCTTGTCGTCTGAATGCGACTTCAGCGGCATCCCGTTGGTAATGAGTCCAATCTCCAAGCCAAGTCGATGACAATAGTCCACTACGTCGTTGAAGTCCGACCCGGTCTCCTTGCACTTGTAGAGGATTGGATTCCCACCGCCGCTCAGTATAACCGCCTTTAGTCCGTACTCTCGGAGGATGCCCAGGTAGTTGACTACCGTCGCCATCGGCAGCGAGTCGCCGACTCGGTGATGGACCGAGCAAAACGCGCAAGAGTGATTGCAAACGTCTGTTAACATGACGTGAGTGACGATGGGTTGGCCAATACCATTACGCAATTTTATCATGGCCTCTTGGTGGTGGAAGAACTTTGCGCCTGAACTTACATAGACATCTTTCAGTGGGTACATTATATTATCGTCTTCCTTATAATGTTATACTTGGTGATAGCGTCATTATACATGGACGCCACGACCGGATGATCGTCCGCGAATTTGGATATGTCTTCCTCGGAAACTGAGTCCTCAAGCGTAGTCCTACTCCTGTCGTATAAACTATCAGCTCGATTACTCCATTGCATACCTAGCCACGCAACCAACCCCTTGATGAAACCGTTCTCCCAGGAACTCTGAAAGTGGATTGGCGTGACTTCTTGACGCATTATGAAAGAGTACTGCTTGTCTTTCCACGTCTCCAGTATTCGGTCTTTTGCGGCATCGCCGAGCGACTTGATTTTGCTAGCCGGGTGCCGGAACGTGGTGAGTACCTTTACCCTTGGCCATTCCTTGAGAAATAAGTCGAGTATTTCGGCGTGCATGGTCGTCGCTTTCAGCCCGAACCACCGCCAATTTCTGGCGTATGCCTCCGTCTTGTACATGCGAAGAATGCCGCACAATATGTCGAGCACCTCCTCATTGTCCGCAGATTCGTCCACTAACTTCATCCAACTGTGGACCCTGTTGAATTGACCGTTGAGAGCGTCGTGCGGTATTGAAGTCCATATATTTCTCTTGCCGCTCATTCTCTGCCCACACCGCGTCACAACCGAGTGCTCGCAGTGAGGATAAATAAAACTATTGTCCCACCATGTTAGACGATTACCTACTTCCATGCCGCACAAGTGCAGTGTGTTAGCTAGGAGAGACGACCCGCTATTGGTAGCCGATAGAATGACTATAGGTTGACAGTACACTTCTACCTCGACGATTTGAGAAACACCACCAACGGCTCAACACCACCAAATGGCCCATCGGTATCGACGATTTCTACATTAGTCCACAATGCCGATACGTTTTCCCTCAGTGCCCCGACGTTGCCGAACTCTTCGATGACATACAGTCCACCCGGCTTCACGAACGGCCACAAGTAGATCAGCGTTACCAAATTGTCGGTCACGTTGTGGGTAGCGTCCTCGACGATCAGGTCGAACTGCCGACCAGCGGCAGCGCGGCGGCAATCTTCCAGCGAGCGCTGGTCGCCGAGGTGGAATTCGATGCGGTCGCCGTGAGCCTTGTCGCTATGGTGTATGTCCATACCGACGATGGTAGCGTTGGGAAACACTTCCCGCCAGGCCAAAAGACAGGAGCCGTCGGCCACGCCGACTTCCATGACCATCTTGACATTTTTACGGTTGGGTAACAGTGACTCATACGCCGCCGAGTAATCGTGATTAGTACATTTATCGGTGCCGTTGACGTGTCTTCCATCAACGATCTCAGCGTAAGACAAGAATATGTCCTTAATAGACCTCACCAGGTTATACCTCCCCTCTCGTAGCATCCCTTAACGTACTCCGCCGCCGCCTTGTCCCGGTCGCTGACGTGGTCGCTCCCCTGCCCGGTTATGTGCCATCCGTGTTCTCGGATCAACTTCATCGTCTGTTCCTGGACGTCCTCCGACACGACGTGCTTCCAGAACCTCGCCTCACGCGCCAACCACCCCGGAGTGTGCGACTTGACGAACTCGCAGGTCACTGGGTGCTTGAGGATGTCGATCGCCCTCGTTCCTCCCCACAGGTGGACCGCCTCGGCGTTGCCGAACAGTTCAACGGCCTCCAGCTGTCGCTGCGGGTCTGGCATCGTCGATCCGTAGAGAGTCTGCACTGGCACGTTGCCGACGGTGGTCGTGAGCGATGAGCAGACGGTGTAGGTGTACCCGGCCTCGACCGCCCAATGGTAGAGCTGTTGGCCGGGTTCATACCACCCTGCTCCCTTATTCTGACCCGACGGCGACTCACTGAGCGACGTGCCGGCAGGCCACCCGCGCTTCTCGGCGAACGGTCCGGCGATCCAATCCTTGATGTTTTTCAGGGCTGACGCTGAGTTCTCGTTGAGCGGCAAGTTGTTGTCGAGCGGTGCGGTATTGTTGAAACTTGGCCCCCAGCGCAGTACGTTCGGGTCCGGGTGGTCCTTGCACCACTTGTCCATGTCCCGCAGTACGTCGCCGCGGTAGAGTGTACAGCTGGGGTTGACAAAATTTTCATGGTGCCACATCCCTACCGCGTAGTCGGTCGGTCGCATCTGATTCACGAACCACTGAAGCCAGGTCGAACGCAGTACCATTACGTCCGTCTCCAAGGCCATCAGCAGATCAAAGTCGTATTTCTCGACGACGCAGTCCAGCGCGGAGGCATGAAACTTGTTTGTCTTGTGATTCGATATAATGCGAAGGTTAAATGCTTCGGCAGTGCCACAATTAGACAGTTTGGTGTCGGTTACACCCTTTATAGCGGGCGACCACGGCGAGTTATCGACGACGGTCACATCAACTTCGTAACCCTTCACTACTGGCGGATTGCGCAGCAACGACGTAATACATGTCTGTGTCCAGAACCAAGTATGTGAGTGAGGAACCGCAACGATTATTTTTTTCATATAATTTTCACTAATAGTGGCCAATTTATCCTCTCGAATGCCTCCCGGTGCGCGTATCGGTTGGGAACCGGCAGTTCGTCTATCCTCTCCTCCAGGAGCCGGAACCAGTCGTCCCACGGCCTCCCCGAAATCGTGTTCAGGTACATCACGGCGACCGCCATCGACCTCTCGCCGGTGTGGCACGCGACCAGTACCCTCCGGCGACGCTCCACCAGGGCCGACAGTGCTAGAATCGCGGAATAATACGCCGATTGGGGATTCCCCGGACCGTCGACCAGACCCACCTGCATGTAGTCGACGCCGCTGTCCCACCCCCTCGTGGGCTGCATGTCCTGGGCGACGTTGAGGACCGCACAGATTCCTGATGCTGATAAATCCGCGTGTTCCTCGTCATGGGAATCGCCGATCCATATATTTTCTGTTATCTGTATCACGCGATCCTCACTCCCAACGGTATGAGTTCAACTGAGACATCGTCGCGGTGCTGGCCGAAGCAGTTGCGGCACACTCCGCGCGGATGCAGCTCCTTCGCCGCCAGTATCCGGCGCTGCTCCGCGTAGAACGCCTCGGTCCTGGCGAACATCTCGACTGGGTCGTCCACCATGACATTGCCCAGCACGATCTCCTCTTCCAGGTCCATACAGCAAGCGATGACGTTACCGGTCACACCGAAGAACCAATGTCCGAAGTCAGAGTACGGGCACCCGTTGTAGTGGCAGGTCGCAATGTCTTCCATCAAGCCGGTCCAAGGATTAATCGAGCAGTTGCTGTGGACAGTGATCGGCAGTCCAACCCACGCCGCCTTCCAATTGTTCTGCGTCTCCTCCGACACCCACTTGGACTGGTGGCTGACCGTGATGAACTCGACGTTCCGGGGCGGGTCGCGGAGCACCCCCTTGAGGTACTCGATGGTCGCCCCGTAGTCGTTGACGCTGTAGTCGTGGTTCTTGGGGTGATACGACATCATGTACCTCACCTGGTTAGGCAGCGTCGCCAGGAACTCGAAGAAGTCCTGCCCGCGGTCCCTCCACTTCGGGAGCATCAGACCGTGGCTGTATATGTCGATCTTAATGTATGGTATCGCGGCGGCGACCCTGCGGAGCAGAGACGGGAGGTTCTTGTTGAGGAGGGTTTCCCCGTCCTTGTGTGGTATAAGCGTCGGCGAGCTGAAGCAGTTGTGCTTGTGGTACGGTACGACGTACTTGCTTAATATCGTGTCG
>C687J35021_10003555_pt1 | contig 10672 bp, 9 predicted proteins | sample RifCSPhighO2_12_FD_35021 | JGI IMG/M metagenome (IMG submission 35021)
TTTATTTAACTAAGGAAATGATAAGGACATATAAGGTATGGTTTAGAGCAACTAGGTGGGTTTATAATAAATGTGTAGAATATTATCATGAGAACCTCAATGAGAAAATTTCCCTTAAGTACTTAAGGGATTATACTATTAATTCAAAAACTATTAATCACGAACCTCATATTATGAATCTTTTATCTCAAGTACCTTACGATGTAAAAGATTCAGCCATTAGGGATTTTATGAACGCTCTAATTATTCAAAAGAAATTAGTCAAAGAGGGTAAAAGAAAATTCTTTAGCATGAAATTTAGGAGCCATCGAGACCTTCAATCTCTTGGGGTATCCCATAGTAAAATCAAGGACAGAAACGGAATCCTAACATTTTTTCCAACATTCCTCGGAAGGAATGCTCAAGCCCTTAGATGTCGGGAAAAGATTCCTAAAATTACTCATGATGTTAGATTATCTTGGAATACTAGGAACATCTTTATCCTTCATGTACCTACTGATGTACCTGTAGTCACAAAGAGTGTACCTAAGGGAAATATTTGTTCCATTGATCCTGGCGAGGTTATTTTTGCATCCGTGTATGGATCAGATGGATGTTCGTACCTAATAGGAGCTAATGGTTCTAAAAAGGTAGATAAGATAGCCTCAATTGCTTCGAGGATGCGCAATGGAATTAAAAGAACTTTGAACCCGGATGGGACAAAAGAGTACTCTAAGGTATCAGGTCCTAATAGCAAAAGAACCCGTAAGCATCTCAAAGATAAAGCTAAGAACCTTGAGACAAAAGCTAAGAATTTAATTAGTGACATTCATAAGAAGACCGTGAAGTTCCTTACGAAGAAATACGATACGATTATTATTCCCAAGTTTGAAACTCAATCCATGATTAAAAGACTAGATTCTCAAGGAAAATGGAAGAGAAAGATTGGGAAAGGGACTTCTAGGAGGTTAATCAGATGGTCCCATTACAACTTTAGAGAACTTTTGAAAGCCAAGGGTGGAAATAGAGTAATTGTAGGAACTGAAGAATGGACCTCTAAAACTTGTGGAAATTGTTTTACTATTAATAATTCCTTAGGAGGTTCAAGGGAATTTAATTGTTCTAATTGTGGTCTTAATATCCATCGAGATATTAATGGAGCAAGGAACATCATGATCCTTAATTGGGATAAGATTAATTAAGGAATCCTTAACTATAGATAGGTTGCACAGTACCTAACAGACTCCAAGCTAATCCATGTAGTTTCAATACCTACACGGCTTGGTATCTAAAACTGCCTAAGAGTTACACTAGTAATTTTTAGGGTATGTGATTACGTGAACCTCTTCACAAGGAAGAGGTATCTTCCATACGAAGATACCTCAAAAGGAAGTATCTCCATAGAAGATACCTCGAAAGGAAAACTAGACGTATTTTGATTTTAACAGATGCGATTAACTAGGATTGCGGTTAACGTCTTCCTTTAAAGACCTCATTTAAAATGAGGACACCTTCGAGAGAAGGTGTCCTAAAAAGAATTCATGTTTACATCACGTATTGAATTCCCTCTTCGGAAGATCCCCGTATTGGAGACCCCTATTAGATTATGTATGGGTTGCGGATTACGTGAACCTCTTCACAAGGAAGAGGTATCTCCATAGAAGATACCTCGAAAGGAAAACTGGGCGTATTTTAATCTTAACAAATGCGAAAGTGATTGCTGTTAACGCCCTTTCCTTGAAAGGATTCCAATTTATTCTTGTGAATAAAATGGGCACCTTCGGTAAAGGTGCCCGTGAGGGATTAAGGACGCAACGGGGATCGAACCCGTGACCTTGGTCTGTCATAAGTCATCGAAGACTACGTTATGTTTATTACATAAGGACCACGCTCTACCAACTGAGCTATACGTCCGTGAAAAAAGGAAGAGCTAAACACCTTTGATTAAATTCAATTTTGTTTTGACATTTTATTACACCACAACATCTTTGAATTATTTAAACATAATATAATATACAAATTTATCACAGTTACATAAATTTGTACACCGTAAATACACAGTTATGAATGAATAAATTTTCACACCCAAATAAGATTGTCAATTTATAAATTGACAATTGATTCATCGATTATGAATGAAATACAGCCTTGAAAATTGGTCTACCATCAACATCTTCGACAAAATCGTAATATATACCTTCGAAAAAACAGTTCGACCGTACGTGTTCTTGTTTTATGAAAATATACAACTGGTTAAGAGCATCGTAATATGTAATTTTATCCGAATGAATACCTCGAATACATAATTCTAAAGAATTATTGAACCCGATTACTCGTATTTCTTGGGATTGAGGCCATATTGTATTGCGTTCCAATAATTCTTTAATATCGTTAATATACCATTTCTTACCAGTAGAATCTAAGAAATGTATACTTTCAAATTCGTCGGATACATTCCATTTAATCTTGGCGAATACTAATCTACCAGTGTCTATATCGCGATGTTCTAATGTAGAACTAACCGTGTTCATTTATTTTAAGACAATTTCGTCCCGTTTAACGATGATTCGTTTACCTCCAGACTTTTTCACCTTTTCTATATGTTCTTTTCCAAAATCCTTCATTTCCTGTGCCATATTAGGTAAATTTAACATAAACCCCGATTGTGTTCCTTGATTATTTTGCGCCCATCTTCGGAAGACTGCCCAATGGCGATCACAAATAGAATCGTTATCTAATAAGTAAATAATATTAGGAGCAGATGCTCGAAGAACACGGCCTACATTTTGTTCAATAACTGCGGGATCTCTGTAAAAAACAGCCATAATAAGTAATTCAAGTCTTTTACCATTAAATCCTTGCGCAAAAGAAGATTCGTCAAAAGCTGTGCCGATTTTAGCAACTGTGCCGATTAGAACTGGAGAATCTACATATGATTTATCACTACCTCTCATACACGCATTTCTAATTCCAAGTTCCGTTAACATACCCGAAAGTATATCTACATGTTTCTTCTCCTTGATTAATATTAGAATTTTCTTACTAGGATTTTTTAATACTAAATGACAAATATATAAATTACGAACATCTGAATACATAAGAGATTGAGATAGTTTAGTGAAATTAACATTACCTTTATAACCTTGCTCTCTTACTGGAGTTAAAGAAGTATGAACACAATAAACATGAAAAGGGTTATCATACTTCTTAATAATAGAATGTTCGCCTGCAAATGCGTGAAGAACAGAATGAAGACCGTCCTGTCGTTTAGGAGTAGCAGAAAGAAGTATTAAATATTGAGGTCTAAATTTGAGTAACGATAAAGCTCTAGCTGCGGTACAGAATCTATGAGCTTCGTCTACAATCACCGTACCTATTTGATATAAAATATTTTCAGGTATATGTTTAGTTCTTTGGTCCATTACTAGATAAACATTTGCTTCCTCTATCGTACATTTATTATCTCGTTCTCCTATTGTATATACTTTTGCATCAGTATGGTCGGAAAAAGTATTCCTCCATTGACTAATTAGAAGTTCTAAATGGATAATAATTGCAACTGGATGTTTAGCAACCAAAGAACCAACAGCAGCACCCATAACAGTTTTACCTGCACCTGGATGCGCTGCAATTAAAGTAGTCTTATAAGTTTTTAAATGCTCAAGAGCTTCATTGACAATATTTTGTTGATATTCTCTTCCTTTCATATCTAAACGACCTGTAAATTGATAACCTCGTTGTGGGTATATTGGAGATCGTAATAATGGAATTTTACAATTAACAGAAAAGAATCGTCCAAAAAACAAAGGTACATCTACAAATTTACAACCCTTATATTCCCGGGTCTTAAAAATTGTAAACGCTTTATTCATAGAATCGTCGTCATCATGAGGATTGTATGCTCCAGAATTATAGTCGTTGGGACGAAATCCTTTAGGTTCCATAGTTAATAGTTGAATAAGTAAATGTTCCAATTCTCGGGTCAAAGAGTCGCAACGCATAGATACCGACATTTATTTTATTTTCATCTTGTAAAATAACCTTAAATTTATCAATATATTTTTAAAACCAAATATTTCAAGAATGGTTTAACTCTCTCTGTTTTTAAAAAAATATCTTTATGTTAAAATGGCTGAACTCGAGTTTGAATCGGTGCAAGGAACTATTCGAGATAATTGCCTTCACGAAAAGATAAACCCTGTAAGTTGTGTTTGTTTATCTTGTGGAGTTATTGTATCTGCAGAATATCGTTTTTCTTACAATAACCGAATCCCTGATTTCGAGGATTCTCAATTAACTAAAGGTAAAACATCACGTATTGCAACTTTATTTGATCCAAAAAGTGTACACGAACTTGAAATTAGTCCAGATATAATTGAAAAAGCTGAAAATATATCTGCTCAGTTTACAAAAATTAAAGGCAGTCGAAACAAAAAGCGACTGAAGCGTCAATTTGTATGTTTATATTTTGCTTATCATGAATTAGATATTCAGGTAGATCCTACAGATTTAGCTCGTAAGGTTGGACTTAAACCTAAAAATTCTTCATCAGCCTTAACTCAATTTTCCCCACTTCGTACCGGATATGTTCCAAAAATTAAAAAGGGGACAAATCATCCGAGTATTGCTATCGCAGCTGCTCATGCTAGTAAACTTAAATTAACAAATGATGCTATTGAAGAAATCAGTGATCTTATTGAGAGAGTTCTTTATATAAATCCTTTAATCAAAAATCGAACTCCCAAAACTATCGCAGCTTCGGCTGTGTATACATATTTAAGACTCAATGGTATTACCGTTGAACAAGATCTTTTCGCTAAAACGATTAACGTATCAGAAACCACTATCAAAACAGTTAGTGAAGAAATTGGGAGAGCGTGGAACGAATAATTGTTTTAAATAAATTCGGACGAAAAGATCAAATAAAATCTACAACTAAGAAAAATGAATTCAGATGATTGCTTTCAAATAATATCCGAATCTTTGAGTACGCATACCCAATTAAAAGTAGAAGATGTCGAATGGTGTGCTGTAGAAACGTGTAGCGTAGGAATAACGACTGATCAAGTTATTGTTTTAGCTTTACTTGCAAACCGCAAGACTATTTCGGGTCGATATGCTCGATTATTCAATCTAACTTTACGTGATATCATCACCAAAAGGTCATTTGAACGACTCAGAAACTTGGCAAGTAAGCCTATCAAAGAACTGTACCCAGAACTCTATAACAACGGAGAACTAACCGAGGCTCAAGTTGAAGCTGTGGAAAGTATCATAAATCGAGAATTTAATATATTCAAAACGGCCTTCAAAAATCGAGAAGAACATATTGTTCCACATGTAGAAGCGCGTCTTCCAGCAAGTATTCAACGATACGAACGAGTTGCTTATGAGAAAGCTTATGAATGGGTTTGTGTTAAAGAATTTACCCCAACTTGTCCGTATTTAGTCAAGAATGTTACAGTTATGGACGATCGTTTTAACAAACATTGTTATGATAGACACGAACTGATCAAGAGACTTGCAGCTCGTGTGTATGTTGATCCGCTTACCGGAAAAGATTTCCCTCCAGGCGTCTTAAATGTACTCTTAGAACGGTTCGATACCGAAATTAAACTTCTTCAATACGACGTAACTGGAGGATCTCGTAGCCCTCGAAAGTCTGTAAGATGGTCTCCTGATACACCTTTAGTTGTTCTTCGTAGATCTGTAAATCGATCTAACGGACAATCCACTCCTCAACGTGTTCGTTCTTTACGTTAAAAGTTTATTATTTCATTCACTCAGGGAGTGAATGAATTCCCATATTATTTAATGTGTATAAAAGGATATTTAATATTGGAAATAAATACCCTGAGGACTCTATTTCTATTTTATTTATTTAAAGAACAATGGTGGAAGATTCCGAAGGTATCTATCAAGTTGAAGTTTATTTTCAAAAACCATTGGATGAAGAGGGATGTGCTATAGAAATTAGAATAGTCACAGGATATATTCTTCACGCAGAAGTTAACGGGTACTTCCGGATCTACAAAGTGTCGGAAGATAGGGATATTCCTTTTCTTTTAGCAAAACGAGTATGCTTTGAGACTGAACTTGAGTATGCTACCACGGGTGTAGTTATTAAAGTTGTATCTTTTTCCAGTTCATTAGGAGTTCGACAACCCAGTGATCGAGAGAGAAACGGATTTCTTTTTGATACAATGTCTGATGATACAGATTTCAAAAAAGAGAACGTTAATACCCTTGATTTGTATGATTTGGTTCGACGAAAATTCCGAGCAGGAATGGATCTACCAGAGAGTGGCAGTATTTCTAGTCTCTTACAAACTTTACAATTTGAAATAATGAAAGAGATTCCTGGTTTACCTGTTCGTGATATGTTAGATGAATCATCCGATCGAATCAAGTTCCGAAAATTATGTTTGGAATTACTTAAGTTTAAGTAATTTTTACGATTTTACGATTTTTAATCGTAAATTATTTGGTTGACGTTAATGACAGCCCTTGACATTCTTTACAAGGTTTGTTAGAATCATGACATGGAGGACAAACTGCGTTCTCTCGGAATTGTCCTCGGCAAATAGGACAAACCATATAAGCTTCTCCGCATCTGAAACAAGCTGAACACATTCCCCATTCGGGTCCGGGGTCAATTTTTTCATGATCCATAAACAGATGACCTAATTGTTTCCACAATTCAAAAATTTCATCTTGTCGATCCGTGTCGGACAACCCAGACAGGCTGCTCAAATATTGTTCCCTAAGTGTACTCATTTTCTTACCTTTTGGAAAAAGGAAAGACTGAGAAAAGAAATGGGTAATATTTTTATTTCGATATATACACTTTTACCTTTTCTAAAAGGTAACGTTTCCAAAAGTCTTCATTCGTATAGCGAAATCGTTCTTTCGTTTCGCTGAATGCATCTATTGTGATGTTGAATTCTAATTTCCACAAATTAAAGGTGTAATTTTATTAATTCTCATTGTGGTAACAGAAGCTAGAAATAATACCTTTCTCTTCCAAGAATGCTAAAAATAATAAAATAAGCGAACCTACAACAAATAGTATGAAAAGATAACAATAATATTTATAACAACAACGTTCATTTTCCGTCATTTAGTTTTACCTTTTCTTAAAGGTAAAATATATTTTAAAGACCAAAAAGATCTACGGCTCCGTCGATCAATTTCTCAAAACGTTCTTTATCTCCGGGTACCAAATCTGGGTGACGAGGCTGACTTGAGATTTCGTTCTCTCCGGTCCCGGTTCCGTCCCAATTCATAATAACGTCCCAATTCTTTGACATATTTTCGCTCTCCATAATTCTCTTAAATCCAAGCCGTGCTCCTAACATTGCCCCAGCAATAGCTGCATTAGTATCCGTATCGGAACCAGGTCCTCCAAAACGAGGATCCGTAATAATAGCTTCCATTGCTTCGTCAAAATTTGTAAATTCTTTTAAGACAGCAAATGTGATATACAATGGATTAATTACCCAACCTTTTGTTTTCTTCTCTGAAAGAGAATTCTGCCCAGTTGCTTTGAGAAACCCTTCATAATCTCTTGTCCAACCGTAATAAACGGCATCTAACACTACATCACTCAGGTCGACACCTTCGTCGATTAAATTCTTGTACCAAGAATTTAATTCTGTGTAATTATGTGTGAGTATAAGATATAAAAGTTTGACGTAAATACTTGAAGCATCTATGTTTACATAATTAGGATTGGTAATACTCGTATCAATATCAGAAACATCCCCTTGAAATTTGTATATCAAAGCGAGAGGTGATGCTCGCATCAATGTTCCGTTAGATTGAGATGTTAATTCGTCCTTCTCTTTTAGTTTATCAAAACGTTTCTCATACCCTTTGACAGTTGTAACTCCTTTAAGAAGTTTAGACGTGTTAAGACCCATCGACGTAACATTTAATTTTTTAGCATTCTTCTTCCCGGATAGAGGATATCCGTTTGCCCAATTAAGATACCCTTGAATTACATTATTAACTTCGTACTTTTTGTCATTAATTAATGTTTGAAGGAGAGTTAATGTCATCTCGGTATCATCCGTAGGTTGTCCGGCTGGCATATGTTTAGTACCAGCCCTTGTTTGAATACTATAACTATGAAGAGTTCCGTCGTATGGTGGTTTTGGTTTGCTCTTCGAAGTAAACTCGTACGCTGCACCAAGACAATCTCCTAAGATTAGTCCAACAAACATTCCCTTAATATGATCTCTTATTTTGTCATTCTCTTCGGTGGTGTCAGCAGCGTGAGCGGTGCGAGTTGTACGAGCAGCACGAGCGGCCATTTTAATAAAAGACATATAAAATTCAAGAAATTTAATAGAAGTATGTTTTATTTTATTATAACTCACAAAAGTGTAGGAGGGATTGAGGATATATCAATCCTATGTTTCCAAACACATCTTAATGAAAAAATATTTAAAGAAGGGAAGTAATCATCTAATAGATTAATTATTCTAGTGTCATTACGTCTTATTGCAAGATCTAAAGGAGATTCGGGGTTCTCAGCTGCTGTTAAATTAATATTAGCACCCGCGTCTAACAATAATTTAACAAGTTCATAATTCCTCCTTGATACGGCGAGAAACAATGGTGTATATCCCCATTCATTGCTTGTATTAGGTGTGGCTCCGATAGAAATAAGACGTTTGACTGTCTTAACGTCTTCGACACCAACAGCGGTCACTATCGGCGGCTCATACGACGTTCCCCACCATGGAACATTTGGATTAACATCAAGTGAAAATAAATATTCTATAATAATAGCATATTGTACTTTCATAGAACTAGTCGATTCATTACTGTGAAGTTTTTTCATTGCTGCAGCTAAAGCTTCTCCTCCTATTCTAGACTGTTTAACATCCGCGCCGTTCTCTACTAATAATTGAACTGCTTCGAAACAGCTTTTTTCTGACACTATTGTTAAAGGTGACTCATATCCTCCGAGATCGGGGTTCGCTCCATGTGAAAATAATAATTTCATAATCTTAATATCACAATTAAAAACTGCATTGCATAAGGCTATACTACCATATCTACCCTTAATCAAATTAGGATCAGCCCCGGCTAATAAGAGTATTTCAACTTTATTATAATTTCCGTCGTTTGCTGCCATAGCTAAAGGTGTATTAGGTGCGAATATATTAGGCGAAGTATATTTTAGAATATCTTTAAGTTCTTCTTCTGACCCTTTACTAACTGTATACATCAATAATTCGTTCTTCGAAGATTGACTTAACGACATAATTCTCGAATTCATTTTAAATAGCATATTTAAAATGTTAATTATGAATATTTTGGAAATGTTCCTAAAATTTTACCAATCGTCATCATCATCGTCCATGAGTAATAGTAGTTTTGTATTTTCGTAAGATTGTATTGCTTCTAAAAGATTATATTTAGCCATCGAAGGTTTCATTTGTATACTAACTCGTTCCAAAAAATCTTCATTATACCAATCAACTGTATATGAACCTCCGGCTTCTAAAGCGTAGATTGCTGCAGCATCATATTTACGTTGAATCGATGCTGTTAGAAGAAGAGTACTCTTACTTTTGCTTTCGACAGATTGTAGATGATATAAACAATCATTTAAATCAAAATCGAGACATCGATATATACAATCACTTAATGTATACGTATTACAAAATTTAAAAAGTTGATCGAGCGGTGCAATTTTTATAATTTTCCGACTTATAGGTAATTCGTCTGATAACTCAACACAATAATTAAACGTTTCTGATCGACATTCAACTGTATTAGCTATTGCATAAGGATCATACCCAGCACGGATTAGATCCTTATGGGACCACTTATTATTCAAAAGATGTCTTACTGTAATTTCTTGATTCTTCAACTTCTTGAATTCAGTCGAGTAAGGAACTTTGATTAAATATTCTGTTTGAGCTGTATCGCAAGACCACAGTTCAAGAATTTCAGTAGCTTCGTTAAATTTATTCTGTTGAATTAATTCTAGAGCAACATTACATTTATGAGAGTGATAACCTGCATGAACTGCGAATACGGCGAATAGAAATAGAATAATTTTCGAGGGATAATCCATTTTTATGGATCGTAAACGAAAGTTTACGATTTAGATTATTTTTTATTTTATGAGTTTATTATTCTAAGTCTTAAATGAAGAATTTCAGACTTGTCGAATGTCGAAGCCGAGTCAATGACCATATTAGTTTTTGACCTCTTTATTTCTTTAACAAAAGAAATAAATATCTTTTGTTGTCTCGCGATACTCACACGGTTTCATCATCAGAAAAGTTCTGGAAATTTTGGGAGCTCCGTATAAATTAAAACTTAATCGTATAGAACTTATACGGAACTCCAAAGTAGAGTTTTTCGACTTGTCGGACGGCGAAGCCGTGTGCACGTCGCAAGACGAATGAAGGATATTTTTGAGATAATTTTGATTATTTGATATTGTATCAAATAAATACATGCTAAGAATTGATAAAGTACTTAAAAGGTAAAAATTATTTAGGGTCCCGTATTAATACATTTAGATTAAAAAGTTAATTATACTGTATTATGTACCTGAAGAAAATTAAACTTCTTCTTCTTCTTCTTCTTCTTCTTCTTCTTCTTCTTCTTCTTCTTCTTCTTCTTCTTCTTCTTCTTCTTCTTCTTCTTCTTCTTCTGGAGCTCCAGA
>C687J35021_10003556_pt1 | contig 10672 bp, 9 predicted proteins | sample RifCSPhighO2_12_FD_35021 | JGI IMG/M metagenome (IMG submission 35021)
GCCGCAGGCGCGCAGCGAGTTCTGCGGTGCACCCCGTGACCGAGCACCCCAGGTTGCCCCGCAGCGCAGCGAAGGGGTCGCAGACAGCAGGGTCGCCCTTTCTTTGGTTCCTTTCTTTCGGCGACGCGAAAGAAAGGGACTCGCCCGCCGGGGCGACATCCCGGCCTCCGCCCTCAACCCAAGCACGCCGCTCAAACCGGAGAACGAGCTTCCCCCGGCTTCGACAAGCTCAGCCCGAGCGGCAGGAGCAAGACTAACGACTATAAAAACAATAGCTACTACCGCATATTCCACAGGCGCCAGCAGCCAAAAACGTTCAAAAATCCATTTCCATCACCCTTTCAACCACCCCCTCAACCTCTCCACCCCTTCCCCCAACCGTCCCACATCACGGCTCGCAAAACACCACCGCAACCACCCCGACGCCTCCCCCCCAAACGCACTGCCCGGCGCCAACCCCAACCCCGCCTCCCGCACCAGCAGCTTGGCCAGCGTCAGGCAGTCGTCGTAACCGTCGATGCGGAAGAACGCATACATGCCCCCACGCGGCGTGGCCACCGACACCCCCGGCACACCGGCCAGCAGCGGCACCAGCGTGTCCCGGCAGCTCTTCAGATGCGCCACCAGCGCAGGCGTCACCTCCTCCGTGCGCTGCAGCGCCACCGTGGCCCCGCGCTGCACAAACACCGGCGCGCACGAGGTGTTGAACTCGATCAGCTTGCCAACGGCATGCGTCAGCGATGGCGGCAACACCAGCCACCCCAGGCGCCAGCCGGTCATCAAAAAACTCTTGGAAAAACTGTGCGTCACCACTAGGCGGTCCTCGGGCTCGGCCACGTCCAGAAAGCTGGGTGCGGCGCCGTTGGCCGTGTCGCCTGCGTAGTACAGCCGCTCATACACCTCGTCCGCCAAAATCCACGTACCCGTGCGGCGGCAGTGCGCCAGGATGGTGGCTTGCTCCTCACGTGTCAGCGTCCAGCCTGTGGGGTTGTTGGGCGCGTTGACCACCAGCAGGCGCGTGCCAGGCGTAATGGCGACCAGCAGCGCGTCCATGTCCAGCTGCCATGCGCCGTGTGCGTCGGCCACCAGCGGCACGGTGCGCACCTGCGCCCCCAGAATGCGCGGCTGCGCCACCAGGTTGGGCCACACGGGCGTCACCAGCACCACTTCGTCGCCCGCGTCCACCAGGGCCTGCACGGCCACCATCAGGCCGTTCACGCCGCCGGATGTCACTGCGATGCGGTCAAACCACGCATCGGTATGCTGCTGCGGGTGCAGACCGTGCATGTAGCCCGCAATCGCGTGGCGCAGTTCGGGCAGACCCAGGTTGTGGGCGTAAAAGGTCTCGCCCTTTTGCAGCGACGCAATGGCCGCGTCGCGGATGAAATCGGGCGTCACCTCGTCGCTCTCGCCGAACCAGAACTTCAGCACATCGCTGCGCCCCAGGCCTTCGTTGGCCACTTCGCGGATGCGCGACTCTTCGAGGCTTTGGACTACTTCTCGCATGCAATCTCCTTGAAATACACAGCCATCATCGCAGGCGTATAGTCGTTTTTTTGATTTTTTCACCACCTTGGCTGACCAACCAACGCTCATGACCTATCCCAACACCCAGCTCTTCATCGCAGGCCAGTGGCAAGACGCCGCTGAAGGCAAGACCCTTGCCGTGTTCAACCCCGCCACGGGCAAGGAAATCGGCCGCGTGGCCCATGCCACCAAGGTCGATCTGGACCGCGCGCTGGACGCCGCACAAAAGGGTTTTGAAGCCTGGCGCGACATGCCTGCCGCCGAGCGCGCCAAGACCATGCGCCGCGCAGCGGCCCTGATGCGCGAGCGCGCCGAATCAATAGCCGCCATCATGGTGCAAGAGCAGGGCAAGCCCCTGGCCGAGGCCAAGGTCGAGACCATGGCGTCGGCCGACATCATCGAATGGTTTGCCGACGAATCGCTGCGTGTGTACGGCCGCATCGTGCCCTCGCGCAACCTCAAGGCCACGCAGATGGTGCTGAAGGACCCGGTGGGCCCCGTGGCGGCCTTCACGCCCTGGAACTTCCCCATCAACCAGGTGGTGCGCAAGCTGGCCGCCGCGCTGGGCGCCGGTTGCTCCATTCTGGTCAAGGCACCCGAAGAAACCCCCGCCAGCCCCGCCGAGCTGATCCGCGCGTTTGCCGATGCCGGTGTGCCCGCAGGCACCGTGGGCCTGGTCTATGGCGACCCCGCTGAAATCTCCAGCTACCTGATCCCGCACCCCATCATCCGCAAGGTCACCTTCACCGGCTCCACGCCCGTGGGCAAGCAACTGGCCGCGCTGGCTGGCAAGCACATGAAGCGTGTGACGATGGAGCTGGGCGGCCATGCACCGGTCATCATTGCGGAAGACGCCGACCTGGAACTGGCCATCAAGATCGGCAGCGGGGCCAAATTCCGCAACGCAGGTCAGGTCTGCATATCGCCCACCCGCTATCTGGTGCACGAGAGCATCCGTGCCGATTTCGTGGCTGCCTTCGCCAAGTACGCGCAGGGCCTGAAGGTGGGCGATGGCCTCACGGCCGGCACGCAGATGGGCCCGCTGGCCAACCCCCGCCGCATCACGGCGATGGCCGACCTGATGGCCGACGCCGTGCAGCAGGGCGCCACGCTGGTGACGGGTGGCGAGCGCATTGGCAGCGAAGGCAACTTCTTCCAGCCCACGGTGCTGAACGACGTGCCCCTGTCGGCCCGCATCGTGAATGAAGAGCCCTTCGGCCCCGTGGCCGCGATTCGCGGGTTTGAAAAGATTGAAGACGCCATTGCCGAAGCCAATCGCCTGCCGTTTGGCCTGGCCGGTTATGCCTTCACTTCGTCGCTGAAGAACGCGCACCTGTTGGCGCAGCGCCTGGAAGTGGGCATGTTGTGGATCAACCAGGCCGCCGCGCCCGCAGCCGAGCTGCCGTTTGGCGGGTTGAAAGATTCGGGCTATGGCTCGGAAGGCGGCCCTGAGGCCATCGAGGCGCACCTGAACACGCGCCTGGTCTCGATCATGAACGTGTAAGGACGAAATGCCGGAGAGCTGGCGCGGCTGGGCTGTCGCGCGCAGCCCGGCTGCGGGTGTGGCCAAGTCAAAGCCTGCGCGCGATCTTTCAGGAGCCTTCCTGCGAGATCGTCCGCAGGCTTTTGTTTTTGCGCGCTGAACCAGTCTGGCAAGCAGTGCCAGGGCAGCCGCGAAGAAATCGATTGACGTGGCCTGTCAAATACATATCATGATATATATCTAAGGAAAAAACATGATCCAAGATGTCGTCAAGGAACTCGGATTCCTCACCCTCGGCACCCGCTTCAAGCGTATTGGCGAGGCGCTGCAGGCGCAAACGCAGGCACTGTTGACCCAGCACGGCATCGACATGCCTGCAGCGCACTTCCCGCTGTTGGCGGCGCTGGATTGGCATGGTGCGCTGGGGGTGGGCGAGCTGAGCCAGGCCGTCGGCGTCAGCCAGCCGGTGGTCACGCGCTCCTTGAAAGGGCTGGAAGACAGCGGGCTGGTGCAGTCGGAGGCGGTGGAGGGTGACCGGCGTGTGCGCCGCGTGGCGCTCAGCTCGCAAGGCCAGGCACTTGTGCAGCGGGCGCAACGCGATGTCTGGCCCGTGCTGGAAGCCTCCGTAGCCCAGGTGTGTGCGTCGCTTGAAGGCCCCTTGCTGGACCAGTTGGAGGCGCTGGAGGCGGGGCTCGCGCGCACCTCGCTGCTGCAGCGCTCGGCTGTCACCATCGCCGTAGAGCACGCCACAGGCCGTCGCAAGAAAACTCCCCGTGCCCCAGGAAAGGAAACAGCACGATGACCACCACCAACCCCTTCGACCGGCCCGTCTGGGCATCGCTGACCTCCACTCCCGGCCTGGCAGAAGGTGGCGACCTGGCCAAGCGCTACCGGCGGGACGTCAACCTGTTTGCTTCGGCCCGGGATGACGCCGATGACGCCAGCCTTGCCGCGCTGGCCGGTCTGATGGCCGAGGGGGAATCGGTCTTCGTGCTGCAAGCGCAGCCCATGCCGGTGCCCAAGGGGCTGCAGGCCCTTCGCCGCGCCGAGGGCGTGCAGATGGTGGCCGGGCGGGCTATCGCAGCCGAGCCCGGCGCGGAGGCCGTCGTCGTGCTGGGTGATGCCGATGCTGCCGCCATGCTGGCCCTGGCGCAGTTGACCGAACCCGGTCCGTTCCTTGCGCGCACCCACACCATGGGCCGCTTTGTGGGCATCCGGTCCGAAGGTGTGCTGGTGGCCATGGCGGGTGAACGCATGCGTTTTGAAGGCGGCACCGAAGTGAGCGGCGTGTGTGTCCACCCCGAGTTTCGAGGGCGCGGTTATGCCCGCCGGCTTTCATCCGTGGTGGCCTACGCCATTCAACAGCGGGGGGACCAGCCCTTTTTGCATGCCTGGACCACGAATGAAGCCGCCATTGCCTTGTACGAAAGCCTGGGGTTTGAAATCCGCACGGAGGTGCAGGTGGCTGTCTTGGGAAAATAAGGCAGTAGACCGGCTGAGGACACGCCATCCCAGACCGCCGCATTTTATGCTGACCATCTCAAGGGGCTAAGCGGACTTGAGACAATGAAATTCTGAAGAGTGAAAATAAAATGCACCGCACCATTGATACTTTTTGCAGGATCAATTGAGTTAAGCAAAAATTAATCTGGCATGGCTAGCATGGAACCATCATTCCATTGGAGGCCTGTCGATGAACCATGCTGTGAGAAGCGCCGCTGCGAGTGCGGTGGGGGCCTTGGCCTTGGCTGTGTCCGCGCTTGCGGCGGAGGCCGACAAGCCGCCCGTCCAGTCGGCGGGGCCAACCAGTTTCAGCCGTGAGCGCACTGAAGATGTGTGTACGCGGGAGCCGCGAAGTCAGTGGTTGCCTGAGGCGGAAATGCGCCTGCTGGCGGAGTTTCGTGGCTACAAAATCGCCACATTCAAAATCGCCAATGGCAGTTGCTACGAAATATACGGATTCAAGAGTGGCAATATGGTCGAGGCCTATTTCGACCCCGTAACGTCGAAACTCGTGCGGCAGAATATTGCCAAATAAAACCGCTGCAAAAAAGCTGGATGCTGTAGCGTAAAAAAACCCCGCACTCCGAAGAAGTGCGGGGGTAAATAGCTGTATGTCTGCCCTCCCACCAGTTAGGGCAGCAGCGGGATCAGGCCATCAGAAGTTGTGGCGCACACCCATCGCGAAGGAGCTGAAGTCGTTGCCCGCAGTGGCCACGCCGTAGCTGGCGTTGTGGTTGTTGTTGATGCGGGTGTAGTACGTGTAGATCTTGGTGCGCTTGCTCAGGTTGTAGTTGTAGCCCACGGTGTACTGGGTGGCGGCGCTGTCGGCCACGTTGGAGTACTTGCCGGCACGGCCCACGTTCAGATGGAATTCCGACACGCCCATGATGTAGGCACCCGACAGGCGCACGTTGGTGCGGTTGCCGCCGTTGGCGAAGAACACGTTCTTGTCGCGCTGCACGTAGGCGCCCACCACGAAGGGGCCGGTCGAGTACGAAGCACGCACCGCGAACTGGTTCTGGTCGTCCAGCTTGGAGTAACCGGCGCCCAGGCCCAGCTTGCCGATCTCGTAGTTGGCAGCCAGGTCGAGGCTGTTCTTGCCGCCGGTGCCGCTGGCTTGCTCATGCATGGCCCAGCCGGCTTCGAACGTGGCGCCGCCCAGGCTGGGGGCGCGATAGGCGATCTTGTTTGCGTCGCGGGCAGGGTAGGCGTACAGCGCATCCGACGACGAACCGGTGTCGTGGTTGTGGTTGCTGATGAAGTCAGCGGTGGCGTAGTAGGACTCCGAAGTGAAGTTGCCCAGACGCAGCATGCCGAAGCCACCGGCAAGGTTCACTTCGCTCTGGCGGCCGAAGAAGGTGGAGCTTGTGGCGCCGGTGCTGGAGTCAAAGCCGCTTTCCAGCTGGAAGCCTGCCATCAAACCGCCGCCCAGGTCTTCCTGGCCCTTGAAGCCGAAGCGGGAGGAGTTGTTGAACAGGCCGGTCTTGGACACATTGCCTTCTTTTTGGTGCTCGAACGTGGTGTTGACCCGGCCGTACAGGGTGACGCTGCTCTGTGCAAAGGCAGCAGACGTACCCACCAGGGCCAGCGCGGCGAGGGCGCAGCGGTTAATCGTTTTCATTAGCAAGGTTTCCTTAAATCAAATTTTGTTTGATGACAAATAATCACCGGCCAAAAACGCACAGGGGTGATGCTTTCGGGCCGTCGCTACAAGCAAGTTTGATGCCTGTGGTGATGTGATCGTTGCACTTTGCAACGGAGGGGGATGCTAATGGCCTATTTGTATGTCCGCCACAGGGGTAAACACCTTTTACCCGTGGGGGTGTTGGTGCTGTGCAACAAAGTGGAACATTTTTCCTGGAGCGCCCCGGCTGGGCTCTCGGGCGCTTCGTCGAGGCCGATGGTGCAGGCCCGTCCGGGCGAGCACCGATGCGGCGCACGGGGGCTCTGTGGCGGCAGGCCCAGAACGCGGCGTGTGGGTGGTGTAAGCCTGATCGCGTGCAGTTCCGACGATCAAGTCGTGACAGGCTTCAGAGATTTTGGGACCAATCAAATGCTCGGATGGATATGGTGCCCATCAGGAACGATATTTCTGAGGTGGCTAGATAATCGCTTCTACCAGGGCGCGGGCCATGGCGGGTGCTGTTGAGTATTTGCCGGTGTCGACGGATATATAGTTTCCGAATCTTTGAATGCCATATTCCGAACGGGAGTGCAGTGTGGAATCTCGGTCCGAAAGCACACCTTGCCCGACAGCAAAGACCCATCCGCCTTGAATGGTGGAGCGCTCCGCTTGCTCGCGAATTTGCGCTACCCACGGTAACAAGGATTGGAGATGGTCGAAAATGGAGTTTGGCAAGTTCTCCAAGTTCTGGGCAGTCAAATGAGGCTCCGGTGGTGAAATATCGGAGCTGTCCACGCGCAAGCCATCGGAATACCAGGAGAGATAAAAATCCCGCCCATTGTAATTTTTGATGTCTCCGAAGGGGCCGGTGGCAATGACCACGCAAGGCGTATGAACCGGTTCTTTGGTGCGCAAGAACAGTGACTGGCGGTATCTGTGTGACCAAACTCCCGTGGGCTCCAGCCCAGCAGTCCGGTCTATGGCCAATCGGCCTTGCCACAGCGAGTTGATGACGTAGTCGAATGGTCCAAAGATGCCTTCGGAAGTTTCAATTTCCCACTTGCCGTCGATTCCATCTTTTGCGGGGCGCACCGCCGTGATGCGGGTTTTCATAAACTGCTGGATCGATGCTTCTGCGTCCATCGCAGGTATGAATCGTTCTGCCACCCAATTGGTGTCAACGGATCTCTCAGGAGTCCGAAAGCCCGCAACAATATCTGTCGATGAGGTCAATCCAGCCAGTTCAGAAGTGCTCAGCGGGTGAACCCGACTGCCAGACGCATCTGCCAAGTATTGCGCCGCATCTGGGTGATTGCGTACACGCTCGACGACCTTCTCCATGTACGTCTTCATTTCTGCTGCAGATGTCACGGATTTGCGGTGACACAGGTACAGATCATCTTCGGAAGTGATCGCTGGAGCGAGGGATGTGCCGACCAATTCCTCGATCAAGGGGCGAAATTTGAGCCCGCCGGGAATGACACGGTCCGCAGTGCTCAGGGACGGATCTGCGCTGTAGAGGCAGCCTAAGTGGATTTTCCCTTCATTCCATCGGCTCGCTGCGCTGAATGGTTGCTCTGCCATATCGAAGACAGATACTTCGATTCCTTTGCGGGCCAGAAATATCGCAGTCGAACAGCCCATGATTCCGGCGCCAAGGATGGCAATTCGGGAAGTCTTTCGCATTTATATCAGTTCCAGGTGGATATATATGACTCTGGATCATACGGTTCGCTGGCCAATACCAATAGCACGGAATTCGAGACGAGGTAAGTCTGGCGGCACCACACGCCTGCGCCCAAAAGGAGGCCTGGCCCCGCTGGGGTGAGCGCCGTAGTGGCTTCTTCGTCCCCCTTTCTGAGCAAAAGGTCGATTTTCCCTTGCAGGCAAACCAACAGTTGTTCCCCACTGTGGTGGCCATGCTCCCCCCGGATGGAGCCGGCGGGGACGCCTGTTACGGTGAATACGCGGCGTGGCATGAACGGAAGGCGGTCGAAGTCGAGCGGTAGCAGGTCGCCACGCTCGTCTGAATGAATGGGGAGATCAACCAGGCGAGCTCGCCCTCCAAACCAGCTCGAACAGGAAGCCGGGTCGGTGGTATTTATCACTTGCCCTCGCCGAGTCGATCAGGATTATTGTGGTAGAGCCATCTTGCCAAGGGACTGGCAAGCGTGAGCTTTTGCTCAGTGGTAAGGCCGGATATCCAGATTTCGCGCATTATGGCCGCGTAAACTTCATAGATCTGGTGCTTGGAAAACTGCCAGCTTCTCGATAAGCTTCCAGGCTTGTAATACTTGTAGCACAGGGTTTTGGGAACCCGTGCGAATTCTCCCAAAAGGCTCATATGGAACAGCCATGGCCAGTCTGCCGAAAATTCTCCCGCATGGTGGGTTTTGAGGCCGTTGATTTGCCGAGCTTGACCGAGGCGAAATAACCCTCGGTTGGGCACCCACCATTTATTTTTTCCACTCATCATGAGAACACCCCGCTGAACCGGGTCACGAACGCCTTCAAGTTCGGTGAATACCCAGTGTTCTTCCGTTCCGTTGGTGTTTGTCAGGTGAACGTCTGAATAACTCATGACGACCTCTGGCCGTGCGTCAAGCACTTCTGCCAGCAGCGTGATGTAGTCAGGGTTCAGGATGTCATCATGAAATGCAAAAAGTACGTAATCAGCTTCGGCCTGATTGAGCAAAAAGTTGCAGTTGCCCACATACCCTAGCCGCTGCGATTGGCGGATTACTCTAAAACGAGCATCTTTCTGAGCATGGGCGATGCAAATCTCATAGGTCGAATCATTGCACTCATCGACAGAGACGATGACTTCCAGGTGTGGGTAAGTCTGGGCTGAGAGAGAGTCGAGGGTTGCTTGAATGAACGCCGAAGACTGCCACGCCGGAACCAGCGCGGCCACTTTGGAGGGCTTTGAATGGGGTTGCATGGGTTGGGTGAAGTGAACGCCAACGCCCAGTGTAGTGGGACTGAACAGGTGGGCGGGGCGACAACCCGCCACCATCCACTTCACGCCTGCTGTGTGCGTGAATGCCGGGCAGAGTGGGGGCTAAGTTGGGGCACCCCACGGCGTACCCCCAATGCGCTTGGGGTGCTCCTTCCAGTCGTTAGAACCGATACGTCGAAGTCAGCGTGTACGTCCGCGCCTGCCCATAGAAACAATCCCCCCGCGCCAGGCACTGCGTGATGTGCACCTTGTCCGCCAGGTTCACCACGTTGAAGGCCACGCGCCAGTCGCCTGCGTCGTAGGCCACCATGGCATCGGCCAGCGTGGCGGCCGGGGTGCTGATGGCGCTGGTGCCGCTCCACTGCGAGCCGGTGTAGCGCACGCCAGCGCCCACCGTCCAGCCGCCACGGCCTTCGCTGGCGAAGCGGTGGCTCAGCCACGCGGATGCTGTGTGCTTGGGCACGCTAGCAACCGGGGTGCCCTGGTCGCCGGCGTTGCTGCGGCTGATCTTGGCGTCAGTGAAGGCATAGCCCACGGTGAAGTCCCAGTTGCGTGCCAGGCTGGCCTGCACCTCGGCCTCGAAGCCCTTGACCTTCACTTCGCCGATCTGCAGGCTGTTGAGCGGGTTGGTCGGGTCGGTGGTCTTGCGGTTCTTTTCGCGCAACTGGTAAACGGCGGCAAAGGCGCTGATGCCCTGGCCAGGCGGCTGCCACTTCACACCGGCCTCCCACTGCTCGCCGCGCTGAGGTTTGTAGGCTGCGCCATACGCATCCACACCGCCCAGCGGCTGAAACGACTCGGAGTAGCCCGCATACGGTGCCCAGCCTCCGTCCATCTGGTAGGTGACGCCCGCGCGTTTGCTCCAGGCCTTGTCGTTCACCGCAGCTGCGGGGCGGCCTTCGGTGTCGGTCTTGGCGTTGTCGTGGCGCAGGCCCACCGTGGCGGTGAAGCGATCCCACTTGATCTGGTCCTGCAGGTAAAAGCCCAGCTGCTTTTGCTCCACGCTGGGCTGGCGCACCAGCTGCGACGCGGTGGGCGGCGTGAAGTTGCCGTACACGGGGTTGTACACGTCGATGGCGGGCGCCACGGCGCGCCAGGCCTGCTGGCCCGTGTGGTTGCGCTGCACGTCCAGGCCCGCCAGCAGCGTGTGTTCGGTGCTGCCTGCCTTGAGCTTGCCTTCCAGCTGCGTGTCGATCAGCAACATGCGGCCGGTGTTGATGTTCCACACCGCATCGCGTACGACGGTGCGGTTGTCAGCGTTGAACACCGGGCGTGCGGGGCGGCCTAGAGCGGCGTTGGCGGTAAAGCTGGTGTAGATGGTGCGGTAGTCCACCTCGCTCACGGTGCGGCGCAGGTTCTGGCGCACGGTCCAGTCGGCGTTCAGGCGGTGGCTAAAGAGGTAGCCCCACGAGTTGTTGGTGGTGTCATACGCATCCCAGCCCGGCTCGCTGATGAAGGTGTTGCGCGGGATCTGGCCGTACGGGCTGGCCAGCTGCGTGCCCTGCCACGGGAAGAAGCCGATGAGCGAGCCGCTCTTGTCCTTTTGGTGCAGGGCCTGCAGCGTCAGCGACGTGTC
>C687J35021_10003557_pt1 | contig 10667 bp, 6 predicted proteins | sample RifCSPhighO2_12_FD_35021 | JGI IMG/M metagenome (IMG submission 35021)
CGCGCCCATCAGAAGAAGCGTTAGGTGGATGCAGCAGTCGTGTGCAAAAAATGAAAGCCGAATTTAATAAGAGGAAGGCTGGGTAAGCGAATCATCCCATCCTACACAAATAATCGTATGCTTTTCTTGCATAAAGAAGTGGTGGTGCTTTATCTGGATCTTGTTCTGCTTCTACCAATAACCAACCTTGATAATTTATTTTCTTTAAATGTGCTGTAACGTCCACAAAATTAATATCGCCATCACCTGGCACTGTAAACACTCCTGCACGAACCGCATCCATAAAATTTAATTGCTTCATTTGAGTATCATTTAAAACAGATAGTCGAATATCTTTAAGATGAACATATTTAATGCGATCAGCATAACGTGTAATCAATCGAACTGGATCAATGCTTGCAAATGCAGCATGCCCTGTATCTAATAACAGTGAAATCAATCTTGGTGAGGTATGTTGCATTAAAAAATCGATTTCTTGTTCAGTAAATACACCTGTTCCTGCATGATAATGATAAACAAGCTGCATATTAAAATCATGCGCTATTCGTCCAATATGATGTAACCCTTGAATTAGTTTTTCCCATTGCGTTTCAGTAAAAACTGGTTTGTGCTTGCTAAAAATAGGACAAGATTGCTGTTGAATAGCATAACCACATTCGCATACATTCATAAAACGTGCGCCTAAAGCACGCAAAAAACTCATGCGTTCTAAAAATCGTGCTAAAGTGGTTTGACTCTGCTTGGGATCAGTAAAAAAAGTACTGAGCCAACCAGAGGAGATTTCTAACTTGTGTGGGGATAACGCTTGCTTCAATAGTATAGGATCAGATGGATATTTATTACCAATTTCTGTTCCAACAAACCCAACTTCTGCCATCTCCGAAATGCATTGCTCAAAAGAAATATTTTTTCCTAAATGAGGATCATCGTCATTGCACCAATTAATAGGTGAGATACCAAGTTTAACGGGCATGGCATTCATTTAATATGCTCTTGCTTTTTCAATTTCACTAGCCATCGCTTGATAAGCCTCCATGACTTCTTTTGATCGCGATACTTCAGCTACCCCTACCCGCCACCACGTTTGATAACCTTGACTCATGGTTTTGGGTAAAACGTTAAGCACAATCACACAGGTTTTTTCTGCTATTTTTGCTTGTTCTAGCGCAGATAACAATTGCTCTTCTGATTCAACAGAAATAGTATGTGCTCCTAATGCTCCTGCATATTGACAAAAATCAATAGGAATATAATCACCATCTAATCGGTTGGTTTGTAAACGACGAAATCGAAATTCGTTACCAAATCCTTTGCTACCATGTGCTTCTTGCAAATTGCGTATGCATTGATACCCATGGTTATCAAATAATAAAACAGTTATTTTTTTATTTTCTTGAATACTGGTTAATAATTCTGAATGCAACATCACATAGCTACCATCACCCACTAACACATAGACTTCACCTGGTTCATTGTCTTTTGCCATCCGCACACCCAATCCTCCTGCTATCTCATATCCCATACAGGAATAGGCATATTCTAAATGATAATCTTTTGGTCGCTTCGAACACCATAAACGATGCAAATCACCAGGCAAACTGCCTGCTGCACAAATAACAACATCATCTTCTGTAGCAAATTGATTGAGTAAATGAACAATAGTAGTTTGTTGCATACCGTTTGNTTGTGAAACAGATTTAGCACACACTTTTTTTATTTCATCTTGCCAAGCATTTTTTAATTGTTTGATTTTTTCCTGATAAGAACTAGAAATGTGATACTGTTCTAACTGATGCGATAATTGCTCCAAACCACAGCGTGCATCCCCTTGCAATGCTAAGCTATCCATTTTAATAGCATCAAAACGATTCACATTTAAATGAATGAGTTTAGCATGAGGACAAAACCCCCATTTTGATGCGGTGGTAAAATCTTGCAAGCGCGATCCAACCACTAGTATAAGATCTGCATCCCTAGCAAGCCTATTAGCCGCTTCACTGCCTGTTACCCCTATTCCACCAACATGACAAGGATGCGACCATGGTAAAGCACTTTTTCCTGCTTGCGTTTCTGCAACAGGAAAACCATGCGTGGTAGCAAACTCAGCTAAATAAGCTGTCGCTAATGAATAATGAACTCCTCCGCCTGCAATGAGCAAAGGCTGTTTTGCTTGCCCAATCCATTTAACAGCATCCGCAATAGCACGTTTCGAAACGATAAGACGATCAATATGCCATAAACGCTTGATAAAAAAAGTTTCTGGATAAGCATAACATTCCGTTTGAACATCTTGTGGCAAACATAAGGTAACAGCACCTGTTTCTGCTGGATCGGTTAGCACTCGAAATGCGTTTAAACATGCCATCATGAGTTGCTGAGGACGATAAATTCTATCCCAATATTTACTCACTGGTTTAAAACAATCATTCACAGAAAGAGTGTAATCATATGGTACTTCCAATTGTTGTAAAACCGGATCCGGTTGTCGACAACTAAAAATATCACCTGGTAATAATAATAAAGGAATACGATTGGTTGTTGCTGTCGCTGCCGCCGTGATCATATTAGTAGCGCCAGGACCAATGGAAGAAGTGCACGCAATTATTCCTAAACGATTTTTTTGTTTAGCAAATGCAATAGCTGCATGTGCCATACCTTGCTCATTATGCCCTTGGTAATAGGTCATCCCATAGGGATCATATTCTAATGCTTCCCCTAAACCAGTAACATTACCATGACCAAATATACCGAAAACACCCTGTACAAATGGGTATTCTTTACCATCTAATACTACATATTGATTGGCTAAAAAGCGTAATAAAGCTTGCGCCATAGTTAGGTTCATTACTTCTCCTTACTTCCAAATGCGACTATTCGCGCTTTTGTATCGTGTCCATTCATGCTCTTGACGAAAGGTCGGCAGCTGATAGGGATCACCTGGCAAATGTCGAATGAACCACAATGTATAAAGCGCATATCCTGGTGCTACACAATGAGCATGTTCCTGCTTCTTGACAATGCTGTATGTATCATACTGTTTAATTTTCAATGCGGTTTCACCGTTTTCTGCCAATGCAAATCCTTGTGGCTCTGAGAATCGATAATGATAAACTTCTGGTTGTGAGTGATAATGCGGCGGATAGCTTGACCAGCGCCCTTGAAAAGTAATAATCTCCCCAACAACTAAATTCGATTCAGGCCGATTACGTTTATCAAACATAGTCCGCACGATTCGATAAGAAGCATCATCTAATAAGTTTTTTCCACGATGATCGGATTCTAATAAATTATTTTGATCCCATAACATCGCATCAAAATGTTGATTGTTTTCAGCTTCAATAATCAACAATTCACAATCTGAAAGAGCGATAATGTTAATTGAATGATGTGCCGAACCATGCCAAGCAATTGGATCATATTCAAAATAACCAAGTCTTTCCACAGAATAAAATTGATCATTGCATTGAAACATAACCTTGCCAGTCATCAACAAACATACTTTTTCTAACGAAGATGAAAAAGAATATTGCTCGTTCTTGCATAATTTTAAACAAGCAAAATTCATCCCGGTTTCGTTTGACTCATCGCCTATTTTTAAAATCGACGTATAACCATCAGAAAAACCATGTTCATTATGAATTAGCACATTGTTCAACACGAATAAATTCCTGTAACTCATCAAAATATGGCATAGCCGGCGCACAACCATGTCGAGTAACTACGATCGCGCCACTTGCATTAGCAAAAGTAGTAGCCACTTCCCATGTTTCGCCTTGTAATAATCCTCTTAACAAACCCGCCATAAATGCATCTCCCGCACCTAATATATTTAGAACGTTGACTGGAAAAGATTGCGATAACAATGGTTTTTCTTGCGAATGTAGAAAAACCTGGCAACCTTTTTCACCCATTTTCACAACAATTGGCGCCGTTGTAAGATGACGAATAGCAGAAATTGCATCATGATAATGTTGCTTGCCACCTGCAATACAAACTTCTTCTTCTGTTCCAACAATAATATCGACTTGCGATAATAAGCTTTGATAAGCCATGCTGACACGTCGGCTCTTTTTATAGCGCGTTTCGCCATCACCAGGTGATGTTAAACCCCACAAAACTGGTCGATAATCTAAATCAAATACCACCGCTGTACCAAATTGTTTTGCGGTGTGTACAACATGTTGCGTTGTTTGCCACATCTCTGGCGTAGATAATCCAACCCCCGTCATCACAATTGATTTTGCTTGACGAATATACTCTGGTTGAACATGCTCCATCTTCAGTTGCATATCCGCACAATCTTTGCGATAAAACATCAAAGGAAACCGATGCGGTGGGTCAATGCCAAGTAACACTAACCCTGTCAAATGCGATTCGGTTTCAAATAATAATTCCGTATTCACCTGTTCATCATCTAATGTTTTCTTTAAAAATTTTCCCATTTCATCTTGACCTACACAAGAAAACAGGGCCACTTTTAGTCCTAAACGAGCGCAACCAACAGAAATATTGCCCGCGCAACCGCCTAAATATTTTCTGAAGGTTTGCACATCTGATAGAGGAACATGAAGTTGTTCCGCATAAAGATCAACAGCTACTCGCCCCATACAAATAACATCGATTGTGCGTGTCGTATCAAATATAAATTCAATATTTTTATTCATACTGTTGTTCATGAGAAATGTGAGATTGATTTTCCTGCCAAATTGCAACAGGCTGATGAGCAACCAATGACTGTTGCGCAGCACAAGCCACACGTAAAGCTTGTAACCCATCATAACCATTGACTGGGCTTGGTTGTGCGTGTGCCCAAACTTGATAAAATGCTTGTAGCTCTGCTATGTAAGAAGCCTGATACCGTTGTAAAAAGAAATACGGCGGAATAGCAGCGCGTTTATCCTGTTCATTCCAACATTCAACCGTATGCTGACTTTGATTATGAGCTAATAACATACCTTTTGAACCAAATACCTCCGCGCGTTGATCATAACCATATACTGCTTGCCGACTATTATCAATGACTCCTAAGGCACCATTTGCAAAACATAATTGTATGATCGCTGTATCGACATCATGATACTCAGCAAAATCAGGGCGAATTAAATTTGCACCTGTTGCATATACTTCAACTATTTCTGATCCACATAAAAATCTTGCCATATCAAAATCATGGATAGTCATATCCATAAATATGCCACCTGATGTTTTAATATATTCCTTTGAAGGGCAAGCAGGATCGCGCGAGGTAATGCGAATGAGTTGTGGTCGGCCAATCTCGCCTTCTTGAACACGTGTACAAATGTTGGCAAAATTCGGATCGAAACGGCGATTAAATCCAATTTGTAATAAACTATTCTGCGATTGGATAACCTGTAAACAAGAATGAATTTCTGCTTCTGATAAGCCAATCGGTTTTTCACAAAAAATNGCTTTTTTAGCGCGGCTTGCTGCAATAATTTGCTGCACATGCAANGTGGAAGGCGAAGCAATTAAAACAGCATCNATGTTGGGGTGATGAATAATCTCCTCCACATCTGAAGTAAATAAGGCAATATTTAATGATTGCGCCCAATTTAAATCGATATAAGGGTCCGCAATACCGATTAACTGAAACGAAGGTAAATGACGACAAATATTTTCAGCGTGAATTTTACCAATGCGTCCGGCACCAATGATGCCAATTCGACAAACGTTCATTCCTGCTCCTTCAGATAACCAGCGCTTCCTGGAAGAATGGCGGGTGCATCCACCACTCCTAATTCTCTTAATTTTTTTCCTTTTTTTAAATTNTCTTCAATTTGTTCAAGCGACACGCCGGCTGTTTCCGGTACATAATAATAAACAAATAGAAAAGCAAACAAGCAAACGATACTAAATAGTAAAAATGTTTTAACCTCACCAACGTGATGAAACAATTGTAAGAACGATATTGATAATAAAAAATTTGCTCCCCATTGAACAACCGTTGCTATGCTCATAGCAAAACCGCGAATGTTTAATGGATAAATTTCAGAAATAATGACCCAAAAAAGGGAGCCTAAACTAATGCAATAGCCCATTATATAAGTTGCCATGAAAAAAAATATAATCCACTTTTTATCAAACCATTGTTGTTGAAAATAACAAGCAACCATCAGTAAACTGAGCGAGGCAATCAGTGTGCCGCTTAATAATAAAAATCGTCTTCCCCATTTATCTACCAATAAAAAAGTAACCCATGTGAATCCAAAATTAACCATGCTCATGATGAAAGTGGCTAAAATAGCATTTTTAATTGGAAAAATACCAGCCGAGGTAAAAATAACAGGGCCATAGTACATAATTGTATTAATACCAGAAAACGGTTGAAAAATTCCNAAACCCAACCCCACTATTAAAACAAAAACGAATGGTGGTAAAAACAACGTTGAAATAGGAAAACGCGTTTGTGATTGTTGAATATTTTTTTGTATTTCATTTAATTCAGATTGAATATCTTGATTTGCGTCTCGAATGTTGCTTAATACTTGACGAGCTTGTTCTATACCATATTTCATCATGACCCATCGTGGCGAATTTGGAATAAGCATGATGCCAATCAATAAACCACTTGCCGGAATAGTCCCTATCCAAAAAAGTAAACGCCAACTTTCTGGATGAAGATCATGAAGAAAATAGCCAATTAAAAATGAAAAAGCTTGACCAAATGTAATAGCTAAGCCATTTATCAACACCATGCTACCTCGTATACCTTGTGGTGACATTTCCGCAATAAAGAGCGGCGAAATGTACGAGGCAACCCCAATACAAATACCAATCACAAACCGACCAATCACTAAATAATTTAATTGTGTAGCTGTTGCACAAATAGTAGCGCCGACCATAAAACTAATTGCTACAAAAAAAAGCATGGATTTTCTACTCACACGATCAGCAAATAAACCACTAATCGGAATACCAAGCATACAACCTAATAAACTAACACTCACTACAAATGACCACTGCATATCAGATAGCGAGAATTGCGAAGAAATTTGATCTTTAGTATCTGCGATAATGCTTGAATCGTAACCAAATAAAAAACCACCCAATCCNGCAACTGCGGCTATCATGTAAATCATGTAGTTTTTATTGTTAGCTTGCTTCCTTTGCCACATACCTCATCCCTTTCNCAAAAATACTGATGAGGTATTTTGCGCCAGGAAATAATATAAGTCTAGCCTTGCCCTAATTGACGCACATCTNAATTCATGTCAAAGTTCATTAGATTATTTTAAAATTGAAAAAATCTTGCTCTAAAAACGGGGAAGAATAATGCCAATAAATATAAATGATTTACGCGATGCNGCTGAAACATTATTNACCGCATCGAAAAATAAATTAGAAAAAGTAAAAAAATCAAACNATATTTTAGCTAACGCACAAACTGAACAATTACAAGAATTGACCAATTTTATTACTATTACATTGCTTCCAGCTCTCGCTGAAAATCAAAAAGATATAAAGAATGATTCATTAAAAAAAGCCATGCAGACATTTAATGAGTTTACAGCTTGGCTTGCTTTGCCAAAAAAAATACAAAACAAAATTTATTTCATCATTCGNCTGTACAAGGATAAGGATGTAATGGAAAAAGACACATCCGCTCCTTTATGTACTGCACATGCCTATTATGANATTGGNCATGCTTATTTCACAAAAAGTAACTCCTCACAAGATCTCAATAACGCGCATCGCTATTTTCAGCAGGCTTATATAGGGTATCAAAAGCTCGCAAAAGAAGGTTACTTCGAAGCATTATATATGATGGGCTATCTGTATGAAAAAGGATTAGGAATTAAACAAGATAATGATACAGCTATCTTTTGGTATAAAAAAGCAATTCTATCTATTAAAAACGAAACTTATAAAAAGTTTGGCTATCCCGCACAATGTAAATTAGCAAATATTTACGTCAAGCAAAAACATTACAAATTAGCAATTGATCAATTAAAAAATGCCATCAAGGATCATGATCCGGAAGCCTATTCTATATTAGGATATTGCTATCAATATGGATTGGGTGTAGAGAAAAATATAAAAATAGCGAGCACCTGTTACGAAAAAGTATTTTCATCATTATCAACTACTTTTTCCATACCTGAATATTATATGAATGCTAAATTCAATTATGCATTGCTGTTGGAAGAAGAAAAAGATTACGAAAATTCAGCAAAACATTATATGTATTTAGCTCAACAAGCTAACATGGCTCAAGCGCATTACCAACTAGGCCAACTGTATGAGCGTGGGCTCGGGGTGCCAGAATCTAAAGAAAAAGCATTACAAGCATACCATCTGGCAGCCTTACAAAAAGAACCGCGTGCCATGATAGCTAAAGCTAAGTTGTATGAAAAACTTAAAAATTACGAAATGGCTGCAACATTATATCAAGAAGTAACTCGTTTGTCTGATCATACCGAAGCACGATTTCGATTGGGAACGTTATATGAATCAGGTCAAGGNGTCAAACAGAATCTTCAAACAGCAATAGAATATTATGAACTTGCTGCTGGTCAAGAGTATGCTGATGCAACATTTCAATTAGCACAAATTTATGAAAAAAATAGTAAGTCTGATAAAATCAATTCAAAAAATTGGCAAAAAAAGGCTAATAATTCATATCTGGATGCTTACAAACAATATTCCAACTTAATTGAACATCCCATCGAAGCTGCGCATGCTTATTTTAGATTGGCGTTAATGTTACAGTTTGGAAAAGGTAACCATGTCAATTATCCATTAGCCCTGCAGTATTATCAAAAAGCTAAGGAATTAGGGTATAAAATTGCTGCTGATCAAATCAAATTAATTCAATTAAATCAGGGAAGAAAAAAATTGAGCAACAAGAACAAAATGGAACCAAAAAAAATATCACCACAACAAGAAAACGAAGAGGATAAAACTGAACAGGACACCAAAACAACAGATGCGCCAACGCAAAAACTGCCGACTCCTAATCAGGTTATTCAGGAATTTTCGAGTTTAATACTTAAAAAAAAATTTGATGAAGCATTAAATTATATCCAGCAAGAATCCATTGCTACTGTTTTTAAAAAAAATGTACTAGATGAAGTGAAATATTTATGGGCAATTGCTGATGGTATAAGTGAAAAGTTTCAACACTGTAAGAACACCGAGAAAATCTCATCTACTTTATCCCACCAAGCACAAGAAGCATTTAATGAAGTTATACAATTTGCTAAAAATGCGTTAAAAAATATAAGCGCCACTTCTCCTGACTATACCCAATTTCAATCCATTATCAATCTGGCTGAACTTGAACGAGACAACATTTATCCTCATAAATTAGAATTATCCAATGTCATCGCAACACATGAACACCAAACAGCAAGCTTACCCGTACAAACTACACCTATAGAAAAAGAAATACCTGCTGAATCAAAACCTCAACCAATCATCTATCGACATACTTTCCCTTTAAATGATAATGCAAACGCAATTTTAAAAACACTCACTCAAGTTGGCGCAATCGCGATGATTCATGGAGGTTACATTCGAGATTATTATTTAATTGATCAATACCATTATACATTAGATATAAATGATGTAGACATTATTACCGATTTTCCACCAGAAAAAATTGCCGGTCTTTTTCCTAATCGCAGCGAAGTAATTGGCAATCGATTTCCTATTGTAATTGTAACATGTGATAATGGTGAAATCATTCAAATTGCTACTTTTCGTGATCATACGGTAACCAATAATAATTTGCTCCAATTTAATGAAAGTGGCATGATTATCAAAAATTCTGCGTATGGTAATTTATATTCCGATTTTAATTTACACGATTTTACAATTAATGCGCTCTATTATCATCCCAATGAAGCTATCATATTGGATTTTGTTGGCGGTCTAACTGATTTAGAAAGTAAATTAATTCGATTCACGAATAAAGACCCGGTGGAAAGCATTAAAGAAGACCCTTTACGAATACTACGAGGAATACGTTTTGCTGCTAAGCTGAATTTTTCGCTTGAACCATCCGCAAAAAATGCTATGAAAACACAACGCCACTTGCTCTCACAAGTGCACCCAGCTCGATTATATTTAGAAACCATTAAATTATTTCATCCTCGTTGCGCCTTGCAATCATTTCGATTAATGAAAAGTTTTAACTTATTATCTTTTATTCTAGGATCAAATGCAGACTATTTGGATAAGCAACAACATCAAATGATAGAAATATTATTACAGGAAAATTCTAATTTGAATGGTGAACAACCTTCAACTCATTATGATTTTATAATGAGCGCCTTATTATTAAGCGCGATCAACGCACAACTGGCACNACACAAATTAATTCCTTACTTGGCAATCGATCGTGTATTAGCTGAATTACAACATGTTATCTATTTGCCTGAAGAAGTAAGCCAATCCATCAAAACTATTTTGCTTCTTCACTTGCTGCCTCAGCACATCATGATTACTTCTAATAAAATGAAAATGCATCTTTATAAAGCAACATTATTGCGCGAATGGATAGTAAATGCAGATAAAAAAATAGCATCGAAATCTGTTTCCAAACATGGAAAATTATTACCTCGATTTAGTCTGATTCAAGAAAATCAAAAAAAATCCCCTCCATACCCAACTTCACTTCAAATGAATTCGCAAGAAAAATCCTT
>C687J35021_10003560_pt1 | contig 10662 bp, 6 predicted proteins | sample RifCSPhighO2_12_FD_35021 | JGI IMG/M metagenome (IMG submission 35021)
CTGATCAAAACTACTCTGCCGAAAGCCAAAGAGCTGCGTCGCGTTGCCGAGCCGCTGATTACTCTGGCTAAAGAAGACAGCGTTGCCAATCGTCGTCTGGCCTTCGACCGTACGCGTTCGAAAGCCATCGTCGGCAAGCTGTTCAACGACCTGGGCAAGCGCTACGCCACCCGTCAGGGCGGTTACCTGCGTATTCTCAAGTGCGGTTTCCGCGCTGGCGACAATGCTCCGATGGCTTATGTTGAGCTGGTTGACCGTCCGGTCGCTGGTCCAGCTGTAGACGCCGAGTAAGTAGTTGGTTGTAGGAAAAACCGGGCCTTGGCCCGGTTTTTTTGTTTTTGCGGTGAATAATATTCCGCACGTCGTGTTTGATATTGTGTGCAGTGGTCGGCTCGGGTAAGGTTCGCGGGTCTTCCGTTCCCGCCGTCTTGCGGCCCTTATAAGAACAATTGCACATCATGTCCGAACCTACTGCGCTGAGTCTGATTCCCCCTGCTGTCGTATTGATCCTGGCGATCACCTTGCGGCGGCCCATCCTGGCCCTGGTCCTGGGTGCCATCTCCGGTCTGTTGCTGCTGTCGCCGGCTGAGGCCTTGAACAACTTCTCCGAAATTTCCCTCAAGGTCATGCAGGACGAAACCATCGGCTGGTTGATCCTTGTCTGTGGCAGCTTCGGCGCGCTGATTGCCTTGCTGGTTCGCACCGGTGGGGCTATGGCTTTCGGCCGCGAGGCCCTGAAGCTGGCCAAGGGGCGACGCTCCTCTCTGCTGATGACCTTTGCCCTGGGCGTGGTGATCTTCGTCGATGACTACCTCAATGCCCTGACCGTGGGCGAAACCATGAAGCGGGTCACCGACCGTTTCAGGATCTCTCGTGAAATGCTCGCCTATGTGGTGGATTCCACTGCTGCGCCGATCTGCGTACTGGTACCGCTGTCGACCTGGGCGGTGTTCTTTGGCGGGTTGCTGGAGAACAACGATATCGCTGCCACCGGCGAGGGCATCAGCGTGTATATCCAGGCGATTCCCTACATGCTCTATGCCTGGTTTGCGGTGATTCTGGTGCTGCTGGTCGCCGCCGGCGTGGTGCCAGCGATTGGCCCCATGCGTAAAGCGGAGATGGCTGCGCGTCACGGTTCGGCCGGGGCCATGCATGTGGGCGAACTGAGCCCCGAGCACAACTACTCGATGAGATCGCTGGAGGAGGAGTTCGAGGGCGCGGACAAGGAAGGCGGTAAGCTCTACAACTTCCTGGTGCCGTTACTGATGCTGATCGGTTTTACCATCTACTTCGAGATCGATGTCTGGATGGGCATGCTGGCCACCCTGGCGATCACCGTGCCGTTCTACCTGCTGCAGCGCTTGATGCCCTTGTCCGAGATGCTCGATCAGATGGTCGATGGCTTCAAGACCATGCTGCCGGCTATCGGCATCGTGATCGCCGCCTTTATCTTCAAGGATGTATGCGATCAGTTGATGCTGCCGCAATATGTTGTGGAATCGCTCAAGCCCTATATGAGCCCACAGATGCTGCCGGCCATGGTGTTTCTGGCCATGGCCGTACTGGCCTTCGCCACGGGGTCGTCCTGGGGCATCTTCGCCGTGACCATTCCCATCGTTATGCCCCTGGCCTATGCACTGCAGGCGGATATCCCGCTGACCATCGGTGCGTTGCTGTCGGCGTCGGCCTTCGGTAGCCAGGCCTGCTTCTATAGCGACTCAACCGTGCTGGCCGCCCAGGGCTCGGGTTGTAATCTGATCAGTCATGCCATCACCCAGTTGCCCTATACCCTGATCGCGGCTGGCTTGGCCTTTATCGGTTTTATCCTGATTGCCTGAATGGGCTGCGCATAGAAAACGGGCCCGCGGGCCCGTTTTTTCTGTGGAGATAAAAGGTAAAAGCTATTGAGTTGTTACGTTTCATAAATTGGTTCCCCTGGCAAAGCGGGTCTAGTCTTTTTCCATTGTTGGCCGCATTCGATAGGCCAACCCATGAGGAGAGAGAACCATGTCGAACCCAGGTAAATGCCCGTTCAATCATGTCGCGGGTGGCGGCACGACCAACAGGGATTGGTGGCCGAACCAGTTGCGAGTGGATCTGCTCAATCAGCACTCGGAAAAGTCCAACCCGCTGGGCGATTTCAACTACGCCGAAGAATTCAAGAAACTCGACTACAAGGCGCTCAAGGCGGATCTGGTCAGGCTGATGACCGATAGCCAGGATTGGTGGCCTGCCGACTTCGGCCATTACGGGCCGCAGATGATTCGTATGGCCTGGCACGCCGCCGGCACCTACCGCATCACCGATGGGCGCGGCGGCGGCGGTCGTGGTCAGCAGCGTTTCGCGCCGCTGAACTCCTGGCCGGATAACGTCAATATCGACAAATCGCGCCGCCTGCTCTGGCCGATCAAGCAGAAGTACGGGCAGAAAATATCCTGGGCCGATCTGTATATCCTCGCGGGTAACGTGGCGCTCGAATCCATGGGCTTTCGCACCTTCGGTTTTGCGGGTGGTCGTGAAGACGTCTGGGAACCGGACATGGATGTCAACTGGGGCGCGGAGATCGCNTGGCTGGGCGTNGACCCGGAGCGNGTCACCGGCGACCGCGAGTTGGCCGCGCCCTTCGGGGCCACCCATATGGGCCTGATCTATGTGAACCCGGAAGGCCCGAATGCCAGCGGCGACTACCTGGAGGCGGCCAAGGATATCCGCAGCACCTTCAGTCGCATGGCCATGAACGATGAGGAGACCGTTGCCCTGATCGCTGGCGGCCATACCTTCGGCAAGGCCCATGGGGCTGCGCCGGAAGCGCACAAGGGGCCAGAGCCCGAAGCGGCACCGATCGAAGCCCAGGGGCTGGGTTGGATCAGCGACTTCGGCAGTGGTCACGGCAAGGACACCATCTCCAGCGGCATCGAAGTCACCTGGACCAAAACCCCGGCGCTGTGGAGCAACAACTTCTTCGAGAACTTGTTCAAATTCGAGTGGGAACTGACCCAGTCGCCGGCTGGGGCCAAGCAGTGGGTGGCCAAGGATGCGCCGGAGATCATTCCGGATGCGCATATTCCCGGCAAGTTCCACAGGCCGACCATGCTCACCACCGACTTGACCCTGCGCTTCGACCCCGAGTTCGGCAAGATATCCAAGCGTTTTCACGACGATCCCCAGGCCTTTGCCGAGGCCTTTGCCTGCGCCTGGTACAAGCTGACCCACCGCGACATGGGCCCCAAGGCCCGTTACATCGGCCCGGAAGTGCCGATGGAAGACCTGATCTGGCAGGACCCGCTGCCAGCGCCCGTGCACAATCCGGGCGCGGCCGATATCGCCGACCTCAAGGCCAGGATTGCATCCTCTGGTTTGTCGGCGAGTGATCTGGTTTCGGTGGCCTGGGCTTCGGCTTCGACCTTCCGTGGCGGAGACAAGCGTGGTGGTGCCAACGGTGCCCGTCTGGCCCTGGCCCCACAGAAGGATTGGCCCGTCAATCAGCGGGCGATTGGCGCTCTGGCCAAGCTGATCGAGATCCAGCAGGCCTCCGGCAAGGCCTCGCTGGCCGACGTGATAGTGCTGGCCGGCAATGTCGGCGTGGAGCAGGCCGCCAGTGCCGCCGGGGTGAGCGTGGATGTGCCGTTCGCGCCCGGGCGGGTCGATGCCCGCCAGGACCAGACCGATGTCGAGTCCTTCGAGCCGCTCGAGCCCGTCGCCGATGGTTTCCGCAACTACCGCAAGGGCAGGCTTGGCGTGCCGACCGAAGCCATGCTGATCGACAAGGCTCAGCTCCTGACCCTGAGCGCACCGGAGCTGACCGCACTGGTCGGCGGCCTGCGGGTGCTGGGGGCCAACCATGACGGCAGCCTGCATGGCGTGTTTACCGACAGGGTCGGGGTGCTGAGCAACGACTTCTTCGTCAACCTGCTGGACATGGGCACCGAGTGGANGGCGGTGGATGGCGATGGGGAGTTGTTCGAGGGGCGGGCGCGCAACAGNGGCCAGGTGAAGTACAGCGCTACCCGCAACGANCTGGTCTTCGGTTCCAACTCGGTGCTGCGGGCCTACGCCGAGGTCTACGCCAGCGCCGACGGCAAAGAGAAGNTGGTCAGGGACTTCGTTGCCGCCTGGANNAAGGTGATGAACCTGGATCGCTTCGATCTCGCCTGATCCGCTGCACAGCGCCTCCCTCCGTGGAGGCGCTGTGCTTTTTCCTTGACCCGCAGAGGCGGGATGCGCAGCATGCGCGGCATTCCCGCGAATATTGCAAGGACACCAGGCATGCAGGGCCANATCGAAGTTATCGANTATTTGAAAATGCTGCTCAAGGGCGANCTGGCGGCGCGCGATCAGTACTTTATCCACTCGCGTCTGTACGAGGACATGGGCTTCGCCAAGCTCCATGAGCGGATCANNCACGAGATGGAGGAGGAGACCCAGCACGCCGACGCCATCCTCAAGCGCATTCTGTTTCTCGAAGGCCTGCCGGATATGGTCCCGGACAGCTTCAGCTTCGGCCAGACGGTGCCGGAGATGCTCAAGCTCGACCTGGCCCTGGAATACCAGGTGCGCGCGGCCTTGAGCAAAGGCATCGAGTTGTGTGAGAAGCATCAGGATTACCAGACTCGCGATATCCTCCTGGTGCAGCTCAAGGACACCGAGGAAGATCATGCATATTGGCTGGAAATTCAGCTGGGGCTGATCGACCGGCTGGGCCTGGAGAACTACCTGCAAAGCCAGATGTAGGCGTATCGCTGGCAACAAAAAGCCCCGAATGTTCGGGGCTTTTTGCAGGGTGCCGGCGCTATTCGTCGTGCGGGTTTGCCAGGGGCTCGTCGACTTCCTGGCCGGGGCGCAGCAGCAGCTCGGTTTCGGCCGGGTCCTGGGTCAGCAGGCTGCCATCGGCGCTGGCCACCAGCAAGGCTTCGAGCATTTCCCTGACGTTGTTGCGCAGCATGCCGATGGATTTCTGGCCGCGGCTGTTGAGCCCGGTGATTTCCATCAGGATGCTGCCGCCCAGCGGTCCTTCGGCTCCCTTGGCCAGGCTCTCGCTGGCCAGTAGGGCATAGGCGTTGCGGGCAATGCCGGGGTCGCCGCCGCCACGGCGAATGCTGCCGTCCGGGCGCTGGTAGAAATAGTTGCTGACCTCCATATGNCCGATCTGCATGGAGCGCTTCTTCATCACCAGGGCCATCTGCTTCGACAGGTCGACCACGTCCGGATCGACATCGGCGTGAGTCGGCCAGGCGATGGAGGCGGTTATCTGGCGGCCTGGGCGATTGGCTTCGGGGTCGGCATCGCCCTGCACGACGGCCGGGTTCTGGTTATGGACATCGACCATCCACATGGGTTGATAGCGGTCATAGGCACNGCGCACCGCCACGGCTTCCGGCACCGGGTTCTGGCTGGGGTTGAAGTGCCTTTGCTCGGCCAGCCCCGGATTGCACAGCACCTGGGTGCTCTGGCTCCAGTCCGGCCAGTGGTAACGGTTGATGTCGTAGCTCCGCTGACGCGGACCCTCTTCGGGGCTATAGGCGGTGACATTGGCCCCCAGGCCCTGGTCGAGCTTGCTCGGGTCCAGGCTGCCGTCCGCGCGCAGGCAGCTGGCGCTGGTTTGCGGCGCGCTGAAATCGACGTTGCCGCGGGTGGCGAGTGCAGTGCCGTCGGGGTTGACCCGCGGAATAAACAGCACTTGCAGGTTGGCCAGCACCTGTTTGGAGAACGAGCCGCCGGACGCCAGCTTGCGGATCAGGTCGAGGGCCGCTTCGGTACCGTGGGGTTCGTTGCCATGTTGCTGGGTGATGATCATCACCGCAGGGTTGCCCGGTTTGCCCAGGCGGGCCAGCCAGATCGGTCGGCCTTCGCCGCTGGTGCCGGTCTGTTCGAGGCTGAGTACGCCGCCGGAGCGGCGCGCCACGCTGGCGAGCTGTTCATACAGCTGGGCATTGCTCATAAAGCCTTCGAGCGAAACCTGCTGGTGTTCGTTAAGCCAGGGGCCATTCGGTTGGGCCGCAACGGCAAGCGCGGGGCTAAGGCCTGCGCCGAGCAGGAGGGCGGCAAAAGTCAGACGCATCGGGAACTCTCCTTGTAGAAGTCAGGATGTCCCGCCAGTACTGCCCGGGGGACCCCAGTTTGACCTGGGCCGGGCGCAGAGGTTGCGTCTGCCGAGAAGCCGCCGAGGCGACGAAGCCTCGGCGGGCCAGCGGCTTAGCTGGCGATGCGGTCGCGTTCCAGCAAGGGTTTGAGGAAGTAGCCGGTGTGCGACTGGGGCATTTCGGCGACTTCTTCCGGCGTGCCGACGGCGATGATCTGGCCACCCTTGGAGCCACCTTCCGGGCCGAGATCCACCAGCCAGTCGGCGGTCTTGATCACGTCCAGGTTGTGCTCGATCACCACCACAGTGTTGCCATGGTCGCGCAGGCGATGGAGCACATCGAGCAGCTGCTGGATATCGGCGAAGTGCAGGCCGGTGGTCGGCTCATCGAGGATATACAGGGTCTTGCCGGTGTCGCGTTTGCTCAGCTCGCGCGACAGTTTGACCCGCTGCGCCTCGCCGCCGGACAGGGTTGTCGCGCTTTGGCCCAGCTTGATATAGGACAGGCCGACATCCATCAGCGTCTGCAGCTTGCGCGCCAGGGCCGGCACGGCATCGAAGAACACCCGCGCTTCCTCGATGGTCATGTCGAGCACTTCGGTGATGCTCTTGCCCTTGTACTTCACTTCCAGGGTTTCGCGGTTGTAGCGCTTGCTCTTGCACACGTCGCAGGGCACGTAGATGTCCGGCAGAAAGTGCATCTCCACCTTGATCAGGCCGTCACCCTGGCAGGCTTCGCAGCGTCCGCCCTTGACGTTGAAGCTGAAGCGCCCCGGGCCGTAACCGCGCGAGCGCGATTCCGGCACGCCGGCGAACAGCTCGCGGATCGGGGTGAACAACCCGGTGTAGGTCGCCGGGTTCGAGCGTGGCGTGCGGCCGATCGGGCTCTGGTCGATATCCACCACCTTGTCCAGATGCTGCAGGCCGTCGATGCTGTCGTGGGCGGCCGCTTCCAGGGTGGTTGCGCCATTCAGCGCCGTGGCGCTCAGTGGGAACAGAGTGTTGTTGATCAGGGTCGATTTGCCCGAGCCGGACACGCCGGTGACGCAGGTGAGCAGGCCGATCGGAATGTCCAGGTCGACATTGCGCAGGTTGTTGCCGCGCGCGCCCTTGATCTTCAGCGAGAGCTTCTTGTCCCGTGGCGTGCGCTTGGCCGGTACGGCGATCTTCACCCGCCCGGAGAGGTATTTTCCGGTCAGCGAGTCCGGGTGCGCCATGACTTCGGCAGCGGTGCCCTGGGCGACGATCTGCCCGCCGTGCACGCCGGCCCCCGGGCCGATGTCGACCACGTAGTCGGCCATGCGGATGGCGTCTTCATCGTGCTCGACCACGATTACCGTATTACCAATATCGCGCAGGTGGCGCAGGGTGCCGAGCAGGCGTTCGTTGTCGCGCTGATGCAGGCCGATGCTCGGTTCGTCGAGGATATACATCACCCCGACCAGGCCGGCACCGATCTGGCTGGCCAGGCGAATACGTTGTGCCTCGCCGCCGGACAATGTGTCGGCGCTGCGGTCGAGGGTCAGGTAGTCGAGGCCGACGTTGACCAGAAACTGCAGGCGCTCGCGGATTTCCTTGAGGATCTTCTCGGCGATTTCGCCGCGGCGGCCGGGTAGCGCCAGGCTGCCGAAATACTCGGTGGCATCGCCAATCGGCATGCCGCTGACGGCTGGCAGGGTTTTCTCGCCGACCCACACGTGGCGCGCTTCACGGCGCAGGCGGGTGCCGCGGCAATCCTGGCAGGCCTGGGTGCTGAGGAACTTGGCCAGCTCCTCGCGTACGCTGGTGGATTCGGTCTCACGGTAGCGCCGCTCCAGGTTCGGCACTATGCCTTCGAAGGGGTGCGAGCGTTTGACGATATCGCCACGGTCATTCAGGTACTTGAAGTCGACGTTCTGCGTGCCGCTGCCGAACAGGATGCACTTCTGGTGTTCGGCGCTGAGCTCATCGAACGGCACTTCCAGGCTGAAGCCGTAGTGCGCAGCGAGGGAACCGAGCATCTGGAAGTAATAGACGTTGCGTCTGTCCCAGCCGCGGATCGCGCCCTCGGCCAGGGTCAGCTCGCCATTGACCAGGCGCTTGGTGTCGAAGAACTGTTTGACCCCCAGGCCGTCGCAGGTCGGGCAGGCACCGGCCGGGTTGTTGAAGGAGAACAGCTTGGGTTCCAGCTCGCTGATCGAGTGGCCGCACACCGGGCAGGCGAAGCGCGCGGAGAAGATGATTTCTTCACCTTCCTCGCCTTCCATCGGAGCGATCAGGGCCAGGCCGTCGGCCAGCTTCAGTGCGGTCTCGAAGGATTCGGCCAGGCGCTGCTGCAGATCACCGCGGGCCTTGAAGCGGTCGACCACGGCATCGATGCTGTGCTTCTTCTGCTTGTCGAGCTTGGGCAGTTCGTCCAGCTCGTAGATCTTGCCGTTGACCCGTACACGGACAAAACCCTGGGCGCGCAGCTCGTCGAAGATCGCCAGGTGTTCGCCTTTACGTTCGCGAATCACCGGGGCCAGCAGCATCAGCTTGCTGCCTTCGGGCAGGGCCAGGACCTGATCGACCATCTGGCTGACAGTCTGCGCTTCCAGCGGCAGGTCGTGGTCCGGGCAGCGCGGAATACCGGCGCGGGCGTAGAGCAGGCGCAGGTAGTCGTAGATCTCGGTGATGGTGCCGACGGTGGAGCGCGGGTTGTGCGAGGTGGATTTCTGCTCGATGGAGATCGCCGGCGACAGGCCTTCGATGGTGTCGACATCGGGCTTTTCCATCATCGACAGAAACTGCCGGGCGTAGGCCGACAGCGACTCGACATAGCGGCGCTGACCCTCGGCGTAGAGGGTGTCGAAGGCTAGAGAGGATTTGCCGGAGCCGGACAGGCCGGTGATCACGATCAGCTTGTCGCGTGGCAGGGTCAGGTCGATGTTTTTCAGGTTATGGGTGCGTGCACCCCGGATCAGAATCTTGTCCACAAACAACGGCCTCGCATGGCGGGCGGAAAACCATCGAGTATAGGGCCTAGGGAGCAAGCGCGGCAAAGCGTCACTGCTGTGCCGCGATCATAGGTGCTGCTAGAATCGCCGCCTATTTCGACAGGGCGTTTCCCATGCATGATCCGCACAGCGAGCGCATGAGCGGCAGCGAAACCCGCGCGGCCGGTGGTCTGGCGCTGGTGTTCGCGTTCCGCATGCTCGGCATGTTTATGGTCCTGCCGGTGCTGGCGACCTATGGCATGGAGCTGCAGGGCAGTACGCCGGCGCTGATCGGCCTGGCCATCGGGGCCTATGGCCTGACCCAGGCGTTTCTGCAAATCCCCTTTGGCATGCTCAGTGACCGCATCGGTCGGCGGCCGGTTATCTATGCTGGCCTGCTGATTTTTGCTGCAGGCAGCCTGCTGGCGGCCAATGCCGACTCCATCTACGGGGTGATTGCCGGGCGCATTCTGCAGGGCGCAGGGGCGATTTCCGCGGCGGTGATGGCGCTGCTATCCGATCTGACCCGCGAGCAGCACCGCACCAAGGCCATGGCCATGATCGGCATGAGCATCGGTCTGTCGTTTGCAGTGGCGATGGTGGTCGGCCCGTTGCTGACCCGTGCCTTTGGCCTGTCCGGGCTGTTTCTCGCCACCGCCGCCATGGCGCTGCTGGGTATCGTTATCGTCGCCGGGCTGGTGCCGCGGGCCGCCGGGCCCTTGCAGCATCGCGAGTCCGGGGTGAACAAGCAGGCGTTGCTGCCAACCCTCAGGCACGCCGATCTGCTGCGTCTGGATTTCGGCATTCTGGTGCTGCACGCGATTCTGATGGCCAGCTTTATCGCCTTGCCGCTGGCGCTGGTGGAGCAGGGCGGCCTGGCCAAGGAAGAGCACTGGTGGGTCTACCTGACCGCGCTGCTGGTGGGCTTCTTCGGCATGGTGCCGTTTATCATCTATGGCGAGAAGAAGCGTCGGATGAAGCATGTGCTGCTCGGCGCGGTCAGCGTGCTGCTGCTGTGTGAGCTGTTCTTCTGGTGGTTNGGCACCAGCCTGCGCGCGCTGGTGCTGGGCACAGTGGTGTTCTTTACCGCGTTCAACCTGCTGGAGGCGTCGTTGCCGTCGCTGATCAGCAAGGTTGCCCCGGCTGGGGGCAAGGGCACGGCGATGGGGGTGTATTCCACCAGCCAGTTCCTCGGCGCGGCCATCGGCGGCATTCTCGGTGGTTGGCTGTACCAGCACTACAGCCTGTCGGGAGTCTTTGCGGGCTGTGCCCTGCTGGCTCTTTTTTGGCTGGCCTTTGCTGTTACTATGCGTGAACCGCCTTATGTCACCAGCCTGCGCCTGCCGCTTTCCGTTGCGGCCTTGCAAGAAATCGGGCTGGCCGAGCGTTTACAGGCAGTGCCCGGAGTGGCGGATGCCGTAGTGGTGCGCGATGAAGCGGCCATCTATATCAAAGTGGATACCCAACAATTGGACCGCATGTCCCTCGAGCGCCTGATCGAATCGGTGCCGGTGACCTGCTGATAGCTTAGGAGAACGTTATGGCCCGTGGGGTTAACAAAGTCATTCTGGTCGGTACCTGCGGACAGGACCCGGAAACCCGCTACCTGCCGAGCGGCAACGCGGTCAC
>C687J35021_10003562_pt1 | contig 10658 bp, 16 predicted proteins | sample RifCSPhighO2_12_FD_35021 | JGI IMG/M metagenome (IMG submission 35021)
GAGCCGATGAAGGCGATCGACCTCGCGTAGAGGCTCGGCCCCGCGCTCCGCTCCGGAGTGTCGGCTGATTCTTTACCCATCACCTATGCTTTCCCCTCTGATGTTTCAAATCCTCCACGCCGGCGCCACGAAGGAGTCCGGCACCCTGCGCGAGCTGCGTCTGGTCTCGGGTCCTCTCCGGTTCCGGATCCTGATGCGCCTCGGCAAGTCGGCCGCCTCGGTGTCGGAGATCGTCGCTGCTACCAAGGGCAGCCCGACCCGCGTGTCCCATGCCCTGAAGGTTCTCCGGGAGGCCGGTGTTGTCACCTCGCGCTCCTCGTTCCTTGGTCCGCGGATCCGCGTCTACTCAATCAATCGCTAGGCTATGTTCTCAATTGCAGCCTTCAAAAAAGGACGCGGCAGTCGGCCTCCTCGTCCCGGCCGGCACTTCCACACCTGCGCCACCTGTTGGCGGACCTACATCCGGTTCGTCGGGTGCTCCTCGAGTGAGCCATGTCCGAATCCTCGGTGCGGGGATCACCTCGAGTGCCGCAAATAAAAGGCCCGCCCTCATTGACAGGGCGGTCTTTTTTTGGCATCGTCCCGGCAAGCACGAGACGAACAAAGGGCACCGCCCTGGCTGATTCTCGCATCGCCCGGCGGTTCCGGCTTCGGCTCGACCGTTCGCCACAGATGCGCCGTGATCACCCCTCGCGCAAAAACACCGGCCGTCGTGGCCGGTGTTCTTTTTTTTGTGGTCGCGGGGGCGCCGTATCGCAGGGCGCGTTCTCCCGGTTATGAGCCGGGCGAGATGCTCCTTCTCCACCCCGCTACAGGATGACTTCGACGCGGATCCGTCGCGCGCCCCATCGTATCGCGCCGGTCAGGTCCTTGTCCATGAAGATGTCCACCCGGGCAGGATAGCGATCGTTCATCCGATCGGCGACGGTGCAGGTGCCCCATCCCTGGATCCGCAGGCGCGTTCCGATAGGGGCCCAGTTCGCGGCGCAGATTTTCTCCCCGGCCGCGGCGCGCCGGCAGATGTTCGTTCCGTCGGCGGCGATGCAGGGGGTGCTGTCGGTCTGTTCCGGGACGCTATTGTAGGCGGTCACGGTCCGGATCCTCCCCCTCGGGGGTGCGGGGCCGGCCATTGGAAGGGGGCTGGCTGGCCCTGTGGCTTCGTAATAGCGTGGTTCGGCCTGTCCTGGGGTCCTTTGACCTTCGATGAGGGGGAACGCTGCCAGGAGGCAGGCCGTTGCCGCTACGGCGATGCCGTGGCGGAGGTTCACTTGCCGTTGCCGATCTTTGCCATCGTCCTCCCCCAGATGTAGACGACGGCGGTGATCGTCGCGGCGAGTCCGAGGACGGCTTGCTTGACCGCCTCGGCGACCGCGTTCTGATCCTCCGGGGCGATGACCCCGAGGACGCCGGCGAGCGAGACCAGGACGGTCCCGATCGTGACGTAGAATTCAGTGGTCTTGTAACCGGGCTTCATGGGCGTGGGGGTGAGGTGATTTAGAAATCCTCCGATAGCGGAAGGAGCTTTTCCCATTCCGCCGGCACGATGTCGACTCGGCGGGTCTGGTCGATGCCGTAGTCGATGCAGGCGAGAGCGGCGAAGCCGGCGCGGATCTGGATGATCCGTTTCAGCTTGCCTTGTAGGATCAGTGCGCGCTCCCCGGTCTCGGTGTTCCGGGCCAGCTTGCGGTCATGCCGCTTCAGGAAGTCTGCGGCCCACTGATTCGGCGGCACGATCGCGGAGGGGATGATCGTCCAGCTCGGGAAGACGTGGATGCCCTTCACGAAGCCCACGGCTGTCTGCTCTCCCGCTGTGAAGTACGCCTCCGGGACCGCTTGGTATCCCTTCCAGCGTCCGCTCGTGAACGTGTAGCGGCCTCCCCAGGAGTTCGGTACGAAGAGCGCCTTGGTGCCCACCGGCAGACCGCACTCCTCGACGTCGGTCTTGCCGAACGCCGCGCCGAACACGGCATGCCCCCACTTGCTCTCCCCTGGCTTGGGCGCTCGGCACGCCGGGCACGTCCATCCCGGGTTCGTTCCGGTGAAGCCGAGGATCAGTCCCTTGCCGGCGCGGATCGCGGCGGCGAAGATCCCGATGTCGTCGGTGGATCCGTCCACCATCCGGTAGTTGTCGAACACGTCCAGCTTCTTGCCGAGCGCGGCGATCTCCGGGGTGATGCGGTTCAGGTCGGCCGCGACCATCTCGGGCACCGGCACCCCGTTCGCGTCCTCGTCCGGCAGTGCCGACTTCGGCACGAGACGTCCGGCCACGGTCGCCTTCGCCCCGTCGCGCAGGTACGCCCCGCCGTTCGGCAGCCGGATGAACGGGTAAATGGATGACGCGGAGAGGATCTCATCGACGTCGGCCATCACCTTGCGGAGCACGCGCCCATACATGGCGCATGTCTCGCCGACGCATGTCAGGCGACCGCCCTGGTCGCGCTTCTCCGGCATGATGCCTGCTTCGTCATACGCGTTGTACCCCTTGTCCCAGTCTGCCTCCGTCGCCGGAGCGATCGCTCCGGCCGCGACGAGATCTCTCACGGTCTGATCGCGCTCATCGCGCGGATCCCTTTCGGCTCCGGTCTGATTGTCGAGTTCCTGTTCGGGCATGATGGTGGGGGTTATTTTCCGATCCATTGGATCGCGATGCCGGCGACGGAGATCGCCCCTGCGATCGCTGCCGACAGCGCACTGCTCTTTCCCTTCTCGTTCGCATTGCGTTCTTCGATTGCCCGGAGCCTCGCCTCATGGTCGGCCTGCGTCGCCGACGCAGACGCCGCCAGCTCGGCCGCAGAATTAGCTTTCGCGGCAGCTGCCGATGCAGTAGACGTGATCTCGCCGAGCCGTCCGTCAATGGACGTAAGGCGCGCGATGACCTCGCCTTCGAAGCGGCCACGTTGCAGCTGTTCGTTTTCTTCTGGCATAGGCATTTCTTACGGAACCATGACGATACGAACCTGATGACAGTCGACCTCGGCGGCGATAGTATTCGACGCCAGCGTACCGAAAAGGCTCCGCGCGGATTGCTGCGTCGTCGTCACCGGTATCTGCGTCGTGTGCGTCGTGCCGACCTGGACGTTGTCGATGAAGCATTTGTAGGTCGTGCCGTTCCCGGTTATTTCGAACCTGACGCGATGCCAACCGGTAGAGGGTGCGGAGATCGTGTCGGATTCCACCGTTGCACCGTTTAAGGTCTTGAACACCCAGTTGGTGCCATCGAAGGCGAGCGCGAACGAGTTATTTTCAAAGCCGGGATATTGTCCTGCCGTGGCGTTTGCGCCGAGGCCGTAGTTCACCTTGTCCGTACTTGGTACGACGATGATCTTGATGAGGTATTCGACAATGATCGTGGCGAAAGTTCCGGCCTGAAACTTGTTTTTTGTGTAGAACTCCGTCGAGCAGCCGCCAGTCGCCGTCACCGCCTGATGTACGTATCCCAGGCTGTCGGTCGCCGGATTCGTACAGACGCCAGGTGCCCCGGCGGTCAGGGTGAAGTCGTAAGCGTCGGAAAGATCGAAGTTCTGTTGCCAGACTTTTGCAGTGACGTCGTATCCAGCCGCGGCAGTCAGCGGCACGATGCCTCCCGGTTGAAGGCCTCCGACGACGATATATTGCGTCCCGTCGTAAACGGCGACGATGATCGCACCGTTCTGTATATCGCCGCTTTCTATCGCGGCAATCGCCCCGCTCTTGAACTTCTTGAGGTCTTTCGCTCCTTCGGCCGACGCTCCTGTCACGGCGACAGTAGATGCGCCGGTAACGGTATGGTTCGCCAGGAACTTGATGACGCGGCCGGCCGCAAGCGTCGGCAGATCGCTCGAGAGCGTGAGCGTGAACGCGTTCGCCGAACCGCCCGCCGTCGCGTAGTCGCCGGCGTTCTTCAGCACGTCGTCCCGCAGTCCGTTGTACTGGTCGGCGGTGGCCTGCGAGCCGGCCGTCACCTCCGCTGATCCAAAGTTTCCAGGCATATTTTTATCCGCTTACTGTGTATTGAGAGTCCACGGTCAGGGTCTTGAGCGCGGTCTTGTTGATCGCGGACGCGAACAGGATGTGGCTCGAGATACGCCCGCTGTTCGCGCTCGCCGATCCATCCACGAAGTTCCCGAACTCGGTGACCGCGCTGTTCGTGAAGCTCGCCCGAGACCAGAAAAAGCTGACGACGATGATGCCGCTCGCTGTCTGCGAAACATCCGCGGACGCATACGCCACGCGGTTGATTTCGGCTCCCAGCTGCGTGTCGGACGCCGCCGGCGCCGTGGTGCTCGTTCCGACCGCACCATGCGTCAGGTTCAGGGAGTAGGTGTTCACGGATCCCAGGCGCTCGGCCACGATCGACCGGGTACGGAGTGCGACGAGGTTCTGGATCGACATCTCCTTCTCGCCGGCCGCGTCGATCATCTTGGCTTGCCAGTATTGGTACTGGCGGCGGTTCCGTGGATCCCGCCGCGCCAGCCTGGGCATCCGCATCAGCTCCTTGAGCTTGCGCTCGGCCTCGATCGCCTTCTTGGTGGTGAGGTCGCAAAGGACGACCCGGTGGAGGCCATGGAGGTCAAATCCGGATTTAAGGCTGACGTGAACGTCTTGGCTGTCGCAGGACCTCATAAAATAAATCCTATCATATTTGGCTATCCCCAGTCTCCCAGATTCCAGTACAGGATCGGCGCTCCGGTCGCTCCCCAGACGTAGGCCCGCTCCTCGGCGGTGAAGGTGACGGCCTCGACCATGGTCAGTGTCTCGTCGTCGTTCTCGATCTCATCGATCAGTTCGTTGTCCTCGTCGACGCGGACCTCCTTGTTGGCGTCCTTGAGGAGCTTCTGCAGCAGGTCGATGTGGTCGAAGGTTCGGGTGGTGAGGAGACTGATGCGGTATCGGATCTTCACGGTGTCTTTGTTGGCCACCTCGATGAAGCTCTCTACCTTGTTGATGACGTAGTAGGCGTCGATGCCGCGCAGATCGGAGTCGACGCGGATCCGCATGCCGGCGCGCAGGCCGTCGGCGTAGGTCTCGAATTCGCCCTCGACGGACGTGGCGCTGTAGGCCAGGAGTTCGGCCAGGGCGCGTTGCCGGGCTCCCTCCTTGGTCCTGATGCTCCGGTCGATGATCTTGTACTCGTAGAGGCCGTTGCCCTCGAGCGCGCTGAAGGTGTCGATGCTTGCCGAGTCGCGGACCTTCACGAGGACCGGGAGCCACGGCCGGCCGATGATCTGGATGAGCGTGCCGGAAGTCGGGATCTTGTCGGCACGGAAGCGGATGAATTTTTCGGTAAAATTGTAGAGGCAGTCGTAGTTGGTCGCGTTGTCGATGTTGTCGAGGCCGACGCTTTTTTCCTGGCCGGTGGTCACGACCCGGATGTCGGCGAATTTATACTCGGTACCCCAGAGCTGATGCACGCCGTCGCCGGTGCGTTCGACGGTGAAGGTGTCGCCCTTGTATTCCCCGCCGCGCACGTAGACCGTGTTGCGGACCGGGGTGATGTCCTTCTTGAGCGACAGGCTCTCGTAGATATATTTTCCGCCGGTGTCGGAAAGCTCGAAGGGAGCGGCGTTCTCCTCCTTGGCGAAAAAATGGATGTCCTTGTCGTAGTCGACGTACCAATCGTAGTTCACAAGCTCGGCCAGCTGCTTCAGGCAGTCGCTCGGGTACTCGTAGTTGAAGGCGATGTACTTGACCGTGACCGGCGCGTCGACGTTGGTCGTCGTTATCGTGCTCGGCAGGTACCGGCTTTTGATGTCGGCGATGATCGCGTTGATCGTCTGGTCCTCGTAGGTCTCAACGACGAGCTGGTGGTCCAGGTCCCGGGTGTAGTCGACGCACTGGATTCGGTAGCGAACCAGGTCGAGCTTGTCGTACTGCTCGTCCACCTGGACGATGCGGCCGGCGAAGAGCTTGGTGGATCCGTTTTGAATCACCACCTCTTGGCCCACGCTCGGAGCGAACGTCCGGGATCCGTACTTGTCGATGTCAAAGGACGCCTGGTCGACCTGGCGCGTGAGCTGATTGAGCATTCGCACCGATCCGGCCACGACGAGCCTGCTCCGATCGGTTCCGGCGATGGTGAGCGTTACCGCCATAAGGCATACCTCAGATACGCATGTTGAGCTTCAGCGTGCGAACGATCTCCTCCCCCACCCGGCGGGAGATCTCGCGGAGGTCCATGTCGCTCGAGATGGTGTTGCCGCTGATGTAGACAGCGATGTTGCCGGCTCCCCCGGCCGCGGCGCCGTTCGGGATGATCCGACCGTTCATGTTCGGGACGAAAATCTCCGGGCCGCGCTCCCCGACGATGTAGGGCGTCCCACCCATGACCGGGCCACCGTCCGCCTTGCCGGTCAGGTTCGGGATCAGGTTCTTGAACGCGCTACCGACGCCGCTCACCGTCTGGCTGAGCGCCGACTTCATGCGGTTCCAGGCATCGATGACGTTTTGGATCTGTTGCAGGATGCTCGAGAGCGTTCCGTTGACCGAGTCCCTGATGGAGTCGAATATCCTGGTCGCCGTGTCCTTCATGTCCTGCCAAATGCCCCGGACGTTGTCGCCCAGGTTGCGCCAGGAGACGATCGCCGCCGGCAGCCACTCCTCGTTCATCTTGATGACGACGGGCATGAGCGCCTCACCGATCTGCAGCTGGACGCCGGCCAGCTGGCCCTTCAGCTCGCCCATCGTGTCGTTTAGCTTTGCGGCCTTGGCGGCGGTCTCCTTGTCCATGACGAGACCGAGCTGGCTGGCCTTGTTTTTGAAATCATCCATCCCCGCTCCGGCCTCCTCGAAGAAGGGGATCAGTTCGTCGCCTGTCCGGCCGAAGATATCCATGGCCCGGGCGCTCCTCTCGGTCGGATCCTGGATGCTGTTGATGGCCGCTCCGAGGGCCATGAAGCGGTCCTCCGGGGTCATGGCCTGCAAGTCCTCAATCGTCAGGTTGAATCCCGCCAGCATCGTTTTAGAGGCATCGGCGTCGGTGCCCATCTGCGCCATGCTCTTGGCCATGGCCTTGAGTCCGATCTCCATGCTCCCGATGCTCGTGCCGGTCTGTTCGGCAGCGAAGCGCAGGACGCTGATCGCCTCGGTGCTGATGCCGGTGCGCCGGCTCATCTTCTCGATCGCGTCGCCCACCTCGGAAAACTTCTGCACGGATGCAATGCCAAATGCGGCCGCGGCAGCGCCGACGACCGCGAGCGACTTGGCGACCTCCTTCGCCTTGTCGGCGAAGCGTGTCATACCCGATCCCAGGTTCTCCACCTCCCCCGACACTTTGCGGAGCGTGGCGGTGGCCTGGTCGGTCGCCTGGACGACGAGATTGACTTGCTCTTGGGCCATTGTCAGGGGCGGTTAAGGGATGCGCGGTGCGCGGCCCGGTCGGCCGCCCTTTCGCGTTCCTTGAAAACGTGCAGGATCGAGTCGATGAAGCTCCAGGGTTGCCGGTCGAATTCGTCCGCGGTCCATCCCATCTCGATGCAGACCGCCGCCCTCATTTCGTCGTAGGGGCTGATTGTGCCTGGCCGAAAAAATCGTTGAGGCCGTCGACGGCGGCGAAGATGGCGGTAACGTCCGCGAGCTTGAGGAGCCGGAGGTTGTCGACCGTGACCGGCAGCGCGGCGCCGTCCTCCCCGGTCAGGTTCCACTCCCGCACGATGATCGTAAGCGGGGCGAGCGGCCCGGCCTCGCCATCCCGGAGCTTCAGGATCTTCTCGATGTCCTCTCCGAGGACGGCGGTGATCACCTTGGCAACGCCGCCCTCCACCGTTTGGAGAGCGACGTCCTTGAGTTCGCGCGTTGTTTTGAGCACTGGCATTGGTGTGGTACTAATCTGTTCCTAATCCGTCAGCTTTTAGTAGCTGGCGGTGGCGTTCACGACGAAGGTGTTCGAGCCGACGAGGATGCTGTTCGTCACGTCGTAGAGCGCCTCCATGGTGATCTCCTCGGTGGAGATGTCGTCGATCGGCTGGTTCGGTTCCCAGGCGTCGAAGTGCACGATGGGCAGGTCGAGCTGGAGTTGCGGCGTGGTGGATCCGATCGTGGTGTCCGTCTTGTCGAGACTGATGCGGACGGCCTTGGTGGTGCCGTTCAGCATGTAGTCCCGGTACGTCCGGTCCTGGTAGGTGATGACGGCCGTGGCGCTGATCTTGAAGCCTCGGCTCACCATGTCGACCGGCTGGACGGTCCCGAGTGCGTTCTCCCGGGCGATCATGCGGTCGATGCGGACGACGAGCGACCGGATGTTGATCTTGCTCGCAGCGTCCAAGTTGGCGAGCGCGGCGGCGATCTTGAAGCGCAGGTCCTGATGCCGGAATTTGTTCTCGGACGTGTAGGTCGGCCAGGTGATGCCGGTCCAGTCCTTGTGGGGCATGGACACGAAGTTGACGATGGCCTTCACGATCTCGCCGGCCTCGTAGCGCAGTTCCATCGAAACGACCGAGGCCCTGGCGTAGACCAGGAAATTGGTCGTGTCGGTCGGATCCTTGACCGCGATCGTGAGCGTCGTCGGATTGACGCTGTTCTGGATCGTGAGGCTGTGCTTGTAGGCGCTGTTGAAGCTCGCCGAGGAGAGCGTGCCGAAGAGGCTGTAGAGCAGGAGCGCGATGCTCTTGTCTTGCGCCTCGATCTCGAGCGTGCCCTCCGCCCACTTCTGGGTGACCGGCGCGGCGTCGCCGCCTGGCAGCACGCCGTAGTTGCCCATTGATCTGGCCTTCACGACCTTGTCCTCGAGCGTGAAGTTGACCTTGGGGAGATTGATCATGCTTGCGACGACCGGGGTGCCCCGCGTGGTCTCCCGCGCGATCGCCACCTCCTGTTGTCGACCGGTGAATTTCGATGCCATGGTCGTGGTTGCGGGCGGACCCGCGTTTATTATTAGCTGATGGAAAAGTCGGTCTTGGCGATCACGATGATCTCCGCGTACCGGTACTCCTTGGTGCCCTGGACGTATCCCCACCGGCTCGGTACGGCTCGGCTGATCAGAACGGTGGAGCTGAGGTACGGATCCTGGTCGAAGTCGTCCAGGAGGTCATCGACGAGCGCGGTGAGCGCCGACTCGGCGTTGCTCTCCCCCCGGCTCTTGCGTTCCATGAACAGCCGGACGGTGAAGGCGTAGGTGCGCCGGCTCTCGTTCGATGAGACCCAGTCGTTCTCGTTTCCGGAGGCGATCACGACCGCGAACGGGTCGAGCTCGACGGAGTCGATCGGCGGCTCGTGATTGAACACGGCGGCCGCAGCGAGCTTATCCGTCACGCCCTGCACCTTCAGGACCACCTTCGCTTTGATTGTAGCAAAGTCTGCCATAGGCTGTCAGATTGCCGCGCGGATCCGGTCGCGGAATTCCCGCTGGATCGCCGGCGTGGCGATGCGTACCGCCTCCTTCATGAAGGGGCGCGGCGCCATGTGCTTGGTCCCCTCGTGGACGAAGATGGCGTAGTTAACGAGCGGGTAGACCGTGGCCTTCAGCTCGAGCGGGTTGAATTCGTAGAAGCGCGTGCTCGCGCGCAGGAGGCCAGTCTTGATGGCCCTCGTGGGGCCCTCGGTGAGCGCCTGCTTGGCAGCCCCCTCGGCGATGAAGCCAGAGGCTTCCACGGCATCGACGAGGGCGCGGCCCACGGCCTTGGGGCGGCGCTTCGCGGCTTCGACCGCGAGCTTGAGATCCGGGCTGGTGATTTTGATGTCGACGTTCATGTCTTTTTGAGGATCAGTTCCTTGTAGGGGAAGGCGCCGAAGTCGCGCAGGATCACGTCGGTCACGTCGTACTTCACGCCGTTGTGGTCCTTCACCCGGTCGCCCACCTGGGCCGGCGTGTCGGGCTCCACGAACGCCTGGTACATGCTTCCGAACACCCCGACGTCGAAGGATCCGCGTCCCTTCCCCAGAGGCTGCACCGTCGCGTCGGCGGTGGCCGTTGCGACGAGCGCCTTCAGGTTCCCGGAGGTGGTCTTGTACCGGTACACCTTGAGAGTGTCGTCTTGGAATTGGCGCATAGGTCAGATGCTCGGGGCCGCATACTTGTCGAGGATCGCGCGGGTCTCCGCGTCGTTGAACACCTCCTTTTTGAGCCGCACGCTCTGATCGCCCTGGCTCTCCTCCTCGAGGCCCTCGGCCCGGCGGGTATTCAAGAGGGCGGAGACCAGCTTGTGGCAGGCGTATTCGATCTCCTCGGGCAGCGTGTGGCTGGCCGGCGTGTTCTCGTTGTCGAAGTCGATCAGGTAGCCGGCGACGTAGGTCGCCCGGTACTTCTTCGGCACCTCTCGGAATTTGCCGGTGGCCGAGGCCAGCTTGATCCGGCCGTCCGCGTACCAGAAGTAATCGTCGGAATCGACCGTGGTCCAGGTGTCGAGGCTGTTGTCGTCCGAGTCCCGGTACTGGAGGCTCGTGAACGTGGTCACCGGGAATTGCTTGAGGATCAGGCAGCCTGTCCCGGTGCCGTCGTACTCCTCGCTCGTGTAGGTCTGCGAGAGGAACGATCGCTTGCAGTACCGCTCGATGAATCCGGTCACCTGATTGATGATCGGGATGAGGCGGGAGTCCTGGGCGTCGCCGACGATGCCGCAGAACACCTTCGCGCGCGCGAGGGTGGTCAGTGCCTTCTTGGTGGAGTGGCTGAGTAGTGTCGGCATAGGCTATTTGGTCTTGGCGCCGCGGACCATCTTGTCCGCCGGCGGTTCGTCGATGCCCTT
>C687J35021_10003565_pt1 | contig 10651 bp, 11 predicted proteins | sample RifCSPhighO2_12_FD_35021 | JGI IMG/M metagenome (IMG submission 35021)
CATCATGGCCTGGAACACAACCCAGATGCAGGCCGTTCTGGACCGCTGGGCCAACCGGCGTCAGGTCATCCCGGCGGAGCTCACGGGGAAAATTGCGCCGACGCGGCTGCAAGGTATCAATTTGAGGGGCGTATTCCGCTTTNCAGTGGAGCGTTATGCCAGTGAAATCCTGCCGTCACAGACCACGCCGAAAACCGGGACCGGCGGTTGAAACCGAGCACGCTTTTGCGCCCTCAAACGGCGATCAAAAAAATCAACAGGAAACCCAATGAAATCAATGGCTTGGCAGGCCACCCCTACGCCAGTGCTCGATCTCCTACCGTCACTTTTGACAACGAAAACAAATCGACCCCGTGGCGGTGTCCATCAAGACCGGCAAGATCACGCCGTCGGCCATCCTGCGCCGGCTCGGCACTTACAGCCGCAAGAACAAGCTGTACTTCGCGTTCGTCGAACTCGGCAAAGTCATCCGGACCATGTTCCTGCTCAGCTACATCGGCGATGTCGGACTGCGCAAGGTGATCCACGCCGAAACCAACAAGAGCGAACAATTCAACGGCTTTGCCGGCTGGTCTTTCTTCGGGGGCGAGGGGATCATTGCCGAGAACATCCGGCACGAGCAGCGCAAAGTGATCAAGTACAACCACCTCGTGGCCAACATGATCATCCTGCACAACGTGGTGGGCATGACACGTGTACTGCGAGAGCTTCGCGACGAAGGTGCCGAGATCACTCCGGAGATCCTGGGTGGCCTCGCGCCGTTCCGCACGGCCCATATCAACCGGTTTGGGGACTACACGCTCGACTTCCGGCGGAAGATCGGACCGCTGGATTTTGACGCCACCATAATTCCAATGGAATCATAGGGTTAGGTGCATTTCTGCGGGTTTTTACATGAATCCCTGCCGATCCTCGGGTACTGGAGACGCGCATCTTCCGCATTGAAGCTCCGCAGGGAATGGACCAGCGCGTTGATGGTCTGCGGTGAGGTACGGGCCTGAAGAGTGGGGCGGGGCATTCTGGACATGATCGAAGCGGCTGGTTGGGTCTTTTCAACAGGCTACAGCGGTACCGTCAACTGTCAATTCACTGATCACGAGCTCGAATCCTAACCAGGGTGCTCGTTTGACAAGAGCATCCATCTATGCACTTCCTGACTTGGATTAGGGTAGCTGCGGCTGCGTCTCGCGCAACTTTTGCAGCTCCGTTCCCATGTCCCGATAGCTTGACCACCTCGCCTCGGTAAGCTCCTTGTGGACTTCCTTCTGGGTCATACAGTGGAACGCGGTAGGGAGCGTTACCAGATGGCCGGGACCACAGGCCCGGCATGCGCACGAATCGCCCGAGTGCAACAGGCTAAAGCCGCAAACCGTCCTTATCGGTCGTGTGGTTGAAGTTCACCTCACCGTTCGGAGCCGCTTCGAAATACCTCTTCGCGAATCGAATCCGCATGGCCTCGTCCCACTCCAGGTCATCGAGATTCAAGGTGCTCTTGGTCTCGCGAACAAGGTACAGACGCTCCGTACCGTTCTCATCGCAAACGATGGCCCAGTCCGGTGAATACTCGCCCACTGGAGTCCGGACCTTGAAACGACGCGGGAGTTTGGTGAAGAGCTTGATTCGATCAGTATCGTTTTCCAGCTGCTCGGCAAAAAGCCGCTCGACGTGACTGTCGTAGTCAACGTGATCGAACAGATTCGTTCCGCCTTCCGGAGCGCCCGCCACGCCTGATTGAGGCGCAGGTTTACCCGCTTCAGCTTTCTGTGCGCTCTTGGTCTCCACTTCAAGAAAAATCACATTGGCGTCCCACCAGGTCTCTTCGTCCATGGGCTCGTAGGAGATGTTTTGAACCATCTGCTCGATGACCACCACTCGGATAGCCTGAGCCACTACACGTGCCCAGCGGTCGGGGTCATCCATCGCGCCAACCTTCAACACATCCGGAATAGTTCCCAGAATCGCGACGATTGTTGGGCGTGTCAGGTGAAGCGGAAACTTGCCGTGGAGCAGCTGATCCTCGACCAGAGGAACGACATTCGGAAGTCGCTGCCCGACAAGAAGGATACGCTCGCCCGAGCCCTCACTGACTGCGCTGTCAGCAGTTACAACTAGACCTTTTTCGTCGTAGATCAGTTCGGCTGACTGCACTACGTTGGCCCGGCGCTTGATGTACTTTAGATCGTCAAGGTGCTCAGAGGCGGCAACGGCGGCCACAAGTGAGGGGGTGTCTACAGAAACCCTGTAGACCGCCTTATAGCGGATGCGTTTCCAGAGCTCGGAAAACGCTGGACTCTTGAACATCGTAGACCGGCGACGAATGACAACCTCGGAGTCGGCATCTTCCACGTCAGGCGCTGCACCGCCCTTTCCGCCCGCCGCGATGTATTCGGCGTTGAGACCGTCGCGGAATTCAGCGAAGGACTCATCCACTACCAGGGTTAGGCGATTGATGGCGGGGTCGACGATACGGTTACCGCTTTGATTGACCGGCAGGCGAAGGCCGCGTCCGATCTGTTGGCGACGCTCGGTATCCGAGCGGGTATGCCGGAGAAAACCGATCTGAAAGACGTTGGGGTTATCCCAGCCTTCCCGAAGAGCCGAGTGAGAGAAGATAAAAGCTCGGGGATTTCCTCGGTCGAGAATCAATTCCTTGTGCTCGATGATCTCCTTGTAGGCCCGGGCCTCGTACTCCGCATCCGAGGCGAGGCCACCTTTGGTGTCCTTCAAGATGCCGGTTTTTGTAGAGGGAAAGTAGGCCACCCGAAGCTCTGAGGGCTCCGGCATCTTTTCATCGCCCAAGCCAGCCCTGGACCACTCCTCCCGAAAGATCGTGTCAAACATAATGGGCAAAGGCGCACCCTCACCAACGTAGTCCGCCACCCGCTCGACAAAGAACAGGGAGAGAACCTTGGCATCGGAATTAGCTGCATCGATTGTTGCCTGGCGAGCAAGATGCGTACGAATAGTCTGTCGAACTTGGTCGCGCCAAGTAGCTAACTGATCGACGCCAATCTCTTGACCAACGCTCAAAGTCAATCCGTTCTCGAACGTAACTCGATCTGGCTTACGCAGAATATTGTCGATGACAAGGCCACGATATTGGGCCAGTTGGCCGGACTCGTTGAAAAGATCAGTGCCAACTTGAGCGATGATTTCGACACGTTCGGACCCGTCCTTCGTAACCTTTTCGATCATCAGCGTCGCAAAGAGCTTCTTGCTTTTACTGGCGACTTTCTTGACGTTCAAATAGGGCTGACCATCGGAACCGGCGACGATGCCCTTGACCGCCACGCGCTTCACCAAGCCAAGCTCTGCCGCTCTTTTAGCACTCAGCCGGTGCACTAGGTTGAAGGGCTCTTTGTGCGTCGCACTGTAGCGCAGGGCCACAAGGGGATTTAGGGTCGCAATGGCTTGCCTTCGAAGCGTCGTTGCCATGTTCTGAGGCTCGTCTATCAAGACGACTGGTCGTGCCTTGGCGATTTGAACGATCCCTGAAGTGGTTTCTCCCCAAATGCGAGGCTGCTCAGGCGAGGAATAGAGCGTATTCGTATCTGGCTTATCCAGCGACTGGATGCTCGCGACGAGAAACAGCACACCACCAGAGGGTTCAATGAAGTCCTCCAATGCTCGGCTTTCGCCCATGAGGTTCCAGCTGTATGGAAGATTCGGAAACCTACTTCGGAAATGCTCGTAGGTCTGCTCGAATGTCTTCATGACACCCGCACGTATCGCTACAGAGTGAACCAGTATCACGAACTTTCGCAGCCCGTAGGCTTCAGCCAGGCGCAACGCAGTCCCGATGTAGACGTAGGTTTTACCAGTCCCAGTCTCCATTTCCACGGAAAAATTAGGAAACTCGCGATCCTGCTCTTGCAGATCAGCCTCAGCCAATAGAGCGAGTGCATCCTGTGTGTCCACATCCTCGCGGGCAGTGACCGTCTTTAAATTCTCGGTCAACAGGTCACTATTGAGCTGAAAGTCCTGGTGTCCCTCGGCGCCAGGAGCCTGACCAGCAACCACGTTGAGAGGCGGGAGTAGAGCCCCCCGAAACAGGTCAACGACTGCATCAATTGCCGCCGCTTGGTGGGGTTGGTCATCAAAGCGAAACTTCACGAGCCACCCGTTCCAGCAAAATTAGTTTGGAGCGCAGACGTGGCGCCAGCGTCAGAGTTACTGCGTTGTCCACCATATCGCCTCGGAGGATGAGAGTATCGTCATCCGTCAATCCGATGTGCTTAGCAGTATCCAGTGTGAAGGCTTCAAGACAGATAAGGAACCGCGCTGTACTTGAGGCCTCCGCACCAAATGGACGGAACTCAAAGACCTTGATGCCGCCGTACTCGTTTACCGCTACGCGGGCATCCAGCCTGCTATTCGTCGCCTTGAGCGCAACTTCCCAGGCGACCGCAGCAGGATCAGCACTGGCTTTCACAGGTGGCTGTCCTGCATTTGACAGCATCAATGACATCTGTTGATTGGCATCCTGCCCTTCCTTGGCAAAGACCTGCCTCTCAATTTGCAGATTCGTTTCACATGCCCGGAAGAGGCGGAAGCCAAGGCCGCCACCCAGCTGTGCTGCGGCTCGCCGAAGACGTTCGGCGGTAATGTCGAAAATCGTCTTGTAGCCTGCGTTGAGCGCATTCTTACCAGACTCAGTAGTTGCGTCGGGCGCTTCAGGGCGCTGCACAAGTATCCAGCGACGATTTTTCCCATCCTTGGGGTTCTGCTCCCATATCGCCTGACCGGATGAGCCCGAGCCCGCGAAGAAGTCAAGGATCAAGTCACCATCGTCAGTAATTGCGTGGAATAGGCGAGCCAATACATCCGTACTCTTGGGGTCATCAAAGACCTTTGCCCCCATAAGTTCGTCAAGCTGCCTTGATGCTGAGCGCCTGTCTCGGTAAATCACCGAGGACGGAGCCCATGTTTCTCTCATGTGCAAGTACGACTTAATCTGAACTCGCTTTGACTTGTCTTTCGGATAAATCAGTCTCTTATCATCATGCAGTGCCTGCATTGCTTTCTTGTCATAACGCCAACCATTCTCCGGCGGGCTGTAACCATTCCAGTCGTATATCAGATTTTCCCGAAAATTCGGACTTGAAATATTGTCTGGAAACCAAATGCCTCGCTCGTCGACGCGATTGTAGTAATCGTGCGCTTTAGATGGATTTTCATCTGACAGAGATCTATACCAATCCCTCAATGCGGAAGTGCTGGCCTCATGATCTTGGCCAAATTCTTCTCTGAATTTTGCAACCTGATCATAAATCGGTTCCAGCCCTTCCTTTCGCTCGCGCCATCGAACGTTATTTTCACGGAGGAACTCGCGATCCCGCGCATACATCAAGATGTAGTCTTGGCCACCCCCCATCAGCTTCGCGTCACCCTTTCGAGCGCCGCGCCAAGTGACCATATCAACAAAATTCTCAGCACCAAACACCGCGTCCAGGAGCAGGCGCAGATGGTGAACCTCATTGTTGTCAATCGAAGCTAGGAACACACCATCTCTGCGCAGCAGATGCCGCGATATAGCAAGCCGGGACGACATCATCGTCAGCCACGGCGCATGCTTGCGACCACCCTTTTCCTTTTTTGCGGTCGTAGCCTGCCCCTGCTCATCGACTTGTCCAGTCGCAACCAGATACTCGGTTTCGGGAACGGAGAAATCGTCGTTGTACGTGAAACTGTCCCCCGTGTTGTAAGGCGGGTCGATATAGATTAGCTTCACCGCCCCTGAATAACCGTTCTTTAAGAGTTTCAAGACCTGAAGGTTGTCGCCCTCAATCAGAACATTACCAGCATCATTCCAATTGACCGATGCTTCTGGATCAGGAACGAGTGTCGCTGTGGTTGGAGAACGACCTTCGATGCGAGCCTGCGACATGCCCGGCCAAGCAAAAGTAAACGCTTGGGAGGATTCCCCGAGCCCTAATTCGGACAACAGCAACCCTTGGTCAAGCTCTCCATCAGGAAATGCACCCGGGATCAAGTCGCGGAGTTGAGCCAGCAACCCGGCCTGGCCATCCTCTGTTCCGCTGGGTACCTGGGAGGGCTCTTGCTCGCCTGATACCGTCTTCTTGTTTTCGCTCATGCTGTCCTTCCGATTCAATTTCTACCCTTGTGATTTGCGCTTCATCGAAGTTCGTACGCGACTTCGCCGGCATGGTGGACGAGTGTTAGTACACGCCGTCGATCTTCGACTGATTGCCCTGGCGGCAAGCCGTGTCTCAAGCCAAGTCTTCGACCGTGATGCCGTGAGTATGCATGGCCTCAACAATCTCACGGATCGCGTCATTCCTGCCCTTGTCGGGGTCAGATGGTGGCTTTGAGAGGGCCTTCTCTTCTGAGGCTGAAAAGTAGGCGCCGGCCTGCCGCAACAGATCGCGGTATCGCACATCAGAGAGCTGTCGCACCTGTGAGGACAGAAATTCAGATCGCGTGTGGTGGTGCTTGTTCTTCATCAACTGTTGTGTCGATCCAGCGTGGCAGATGTCCGCCAACATGCGATTTGCAGTGGGGGTGGAGATGCGGGATTTCGAGACTGGCGTGCGAGCAGCTGGCGATGTCAGCTGAAGCCCTAGGCTTTGGACTGCTTGATCTGCTCCAGATGTGCAGCGGCACTTTCCTTGCTGAGGTCCAGTGCCTTGACGATCCGCGTCAGTTGAGCGCGGCGCGGAACCGCTTTGCCCGCCTCCCAGCGGCCAATCGATAGGGCAGAGCATTCCAGCAGCAAAGCCATGCCCTCCTGGGAGACGCCCAGCTTCTTGCGCAGGGCAATCAGCGTTTGAGGGCCGAAGTTGCGCGCTGGCTTTGACAGAACGTCAGCTGCTGCCTCGGGGCTGGTGGGTGCTGCCGGACGGAATTTGGTGAGAGCCGTGACCTGCGATTGCAGCGATTTGATGTCGCGCTTGAGGCCCGCGATTTCGCTTCGGTGGCTGGCCGACAACTTGCGCAGCCGCTCGAATTCTGTTTTCGTTTCTTTGCGAACCAGACGCGCGATCTCCGCTTTGAGAGCGTCGGTGAAATTGGCCATTCGTGACTCCATAGAGCGCTGCGGGACTGGTTCAAGGGTGATTTGGACCAGCTCGGAAAATCCATTATCGCCGTCGCCCTGTTGCCTACCTCATTGGGCGCAGCGGGCCATTGGTTCGAGAGGCAGAGATGGTCAAGCTGAAACGTGACCTGCCGACGACGGTCGAATCACGTTCACCGAAGACCGCACAAGCGATGAAAAGGCTTGCCTGGCCTTCCGATACTCGGGACGTTCGCTGGAGAGGGAGCAAGAAGAAGCGCGGTCACCATACTTCGCAACGGGCAGGCGATCGCGCTTTGCAACGGTGTTCAGGAATGCCCGGCTTTCGTCAGAGACACCGCAGGCAATAGGCCCGGGGACATCGTTAAAGGCTCCGTCGACAAACCGAACGTGAACGGCATCGACACGACCCCATTTGTCCTTGGCGACCCACATCACTTGAGCGGGTTCATAGAGGTGTGCCCCGTGGCTGGACAGGCGCTCCTGTGGCGACAGGGAGAGCCGTTGCAAGAAGCGAGCACGGGGCATGGCGTCAACGATCAGCGGATCTGCCAGAACCACGTCGCACACGTCCAGCGGTGATACCCGGGTCATGTATCCACCAGGGGATCGAAGCTCCAGCAGACCTTCCCGTTCACACTGGAAATACCAGAACGGCAACACCATCGGTGCTCCGAATGCGCTCGCGTCGCGAATCACCGCCTTGGATGAGACCTGAATTTTCGACAGTGGGGGGATGCTCAGAAGCGATGCGAGATTCATGACAACCACCCTACGGCAAAGGAGCCACAAATCAATCCGCTACCAACCCCACCGGATGCGAAAGCGCCTGCCCTTCTCTCACAACTCAGAACGCTCGCCGGCGGAGGGCGCCGTATCGAATCCACCCACCCCGGCAAGCTGCTCGATTTCGCTGGCGCTGCTGGTGGTCCTGACCTGTTCCGCTCTGGCCGCCAGGTAGCTCATGGCTGCAATCAGCTCCGGTGTGCGGTAAGCCTCTGCATCCACTTCGGGAATGCCCACCGATGGCGGCATCGCTTCGTCCCAGCCATCGAACTCGGGTAGGGGAACCATCCGGTACGAGCCATCGAACAGCTGGTAGATCACCCAGCTGCCCTGTCCGTCGCGCAGCTGGTAGAACAGAAACGAGCTATAGGGCTTTCGATCGGGTGCCCACGGAACCGTGTTGTCGGGCAGGTTGGCGTCCTTTGCCGCCTTCTGGGCCTGCCACTCGGCATCCAAACGATCTCGCTCCTGTCTGGAGCGCAGCTCTTGCCGGTTCCACTCCTCGCGCATCCTCGCGCGGCAGTCCATCCGGGCAATTTCATCAGCTTCGGCTTGCTGCTGGGCCTTGTGCCGGGCAGCAGCGACCAAGCCCTGGTATTCAGGGTGTGAGCGCCAAATCCAGCGGCCAGCGCGGCCGATGTGCTGCTCCAGGTCGGTGCGCCTGAGAAAGTCCGAGTGCACGGGCGTAGCGAGCCAGTAGACCAGGTGAGCGCGCTCCTGATCGGTGGCCGGCGGGAACGTGGGGCGCTGTTCGTTGACAAGGATGAACGCATCGAAGGGAACGCCCGTGGTCAGCATCCCACTCAGAAATGGCTGTGATAGCGTGCCGCGGACATCCCATGACAGATCATCTGGCACGATCTGAGCGGCCCAGCTCGCAACCCCGGTGACAACCTGCGACGGCGATCTTCCGGTGACAAACTGGTTGTAGTCCGAAAGCAAAGGCAGGGGTTTGCTCAGAAGCATTTCTGCTGTGACCCTGCGCAGCATATTCAACGCACCGACCTCACATTCGACGCGCTCCTGCGACGCCTCGTGGGCAAAGTGCCATTCCTTGAGCTGGCCCTGCCTGGCCACAAGCGGGCTCGCGCATACCGGACAAAAGCATCCGCATGCGCTGCCTCTCTCAACCTCCCCAACGAACCGTACCGCCCCGACCGCATCCAATGCAGCAAATAGTTTCATTCTTTGTTCAACTCCTCGGGGTACTTCTATCACCGGTCCAATTCAATAGCTGCTGTACGGGAATTCGACCCAGCACCCACGCTCAGCCAAGCGCCTGAAGCTCATCCTTGAGCCGATCCAGGTCGCTGGTATCGAAGGTGGCGATGCCCACCACGCCGTCGAGACCCCTACCTTCCATCCGGTAGATGGCCACCGTGCGTTTGCCCACCGTTGCCTTGACGGAAGTGCCGGCCTGCGAGAAGCGCATTCGTCCTCCCAGCTTCACCAGCTCGCCACCGGAACGGCCGTAGACAGGGCTGCGCTTCGTTGGAATCCGAAGGACATCGGTGCGTGTCGCGCCATCCTGCGCGAAGCCAGCGGCCTGCAGGACGTCGATCGCTGCCGCCATCGCTGCTTCTGATCTTGAGAGAATCGGTGCCCCGTCCACCGGCTGGTTCGGCTCGTCCGGATCTGGTGAGCTGGTCGGCCGATCAACAGCAGCTGGNGGGGGATACAGGAGCGCAAAAAGGCCGACGTCCTCCATGAAGTCGTCGACCAGCTTCGACGGGCGATGGTTCTCGCACATCCCGGCTGTGGCGAGCTGTTCGCGCAAGGGACTGCCGAGAAGACCGTGGCGTTGAAGAAAGTCCATGGCGCGCGTGGCCAGGGCGCTGTCCGGATGAGAGAGGCGAACAACCCGTACCAGCTGCTTCACCAGCATCGCCAGATCGAGCTCCAGCGGGGGGGTTCTTGCCGGCTGGGCCGAACCGTCGAGCAGCTGCTGTGCCTTCGCTCGGGCCTGCGACTCGTCAAGGCCCTCATGGGCAATGAGCAGGCTCGCAACAACTTTCACGGCACCCGTCATTGAACATGGCTCCAGCAGGTTGAGAAAGGCCGGACCCGCCAAGCCACACCGTCAATGCAGGTGGCTTCGGCGAGTATGGACTGATCATCCCCGCGCTTGACCATCATCAGACGGCCCTCCGGCATGAATCCCAGGCGCAGGAGGTCAGCGCCGTGGAAGGCCCTGCGCAACGGGCAAAAGATCATGGCTGTGGTCATGGCGTGCTCCCTTGGGCATCGGAAACGGGCCTTGCCTGAACCCATGCCACGGGGACCGGATCGCTCGTGCAACGCACGCTCAGACCATCGTAGCGGGTGCTGCGAAACGCCGGCGCCGGGTCTCGGTGTTCAGCTACCGCCTTCTCCAGGACCTTCAGAACCTCGTAGGCACGGTGGCCGGATGCGTGGACGTCCCGGTTGAAGATATTCAAGCTCACCCCAGGATCAAAGCCCAGGCCGCGCTTCAGGTACCGGACATGGATTTCCGCGATGGCAGCGGAATCGCTCGGAGCCAGGCCCGTCCTGTCCGGACCGAGCATCGGGATGATGCCCTTTCGAACCAGTTCAGACAGCTCTTCGAGTTGGCCGGTGCACACGCGCGAGTAGAGGTCCAGCGCCGCGGTCACAGCGTCGGCCTGTTGTGGAGTCAGTGAGAGTTGAACGCGGTGTTCCATGGGGGCTCCTTTTATTGCCAGCTGCCGACATCGGCATCGCGGCTTTCGCCACCCGGTTGCCCATCGGCTCCGAGCGAAAGCACATCCACATCGCCATGAACCCCGGGGCTGAGGTACTGGTACGGCCGATTCCACGGGTCGGCGGGCA
>C687J35021_10003576_pt1 | contig 10638 bp, 14 predicted proteins | sample RifCSPhighO2_12_FD_35021 | JGI IMG/M metagenome (IMG submission 35021)
ATATTGAGGAGATTGAATCTGCCCAAGTTCATTATTGGGCCGTTATTAATGAGCTTTCACGAAGGGGATTTAAAACTGATAAAGTTGTAGGTAGTGTTGTTCGTCTTTGATCTCTGACTTTGTCCCTTTCTACTCAGGGGACAAAGATGAGGGGCTAAATTTCGGGCTTCTTGTTCTTTCTTCTTAATCGCTTTATTCCACACTATTATATCATCCTCTCTCCAGGTTAGTATGTTGCGGTTGGGAATATCTTGTGCGGGTGGCGATTTTCATTTATTCCCTTTCCGTACCTTTTGTAATTCCGCTTTAGCTTGAAAATACGCACGATTTATCGTATAATTTAAGTATGCTTACTCGTCAGGATCGCGTGGCTTATCAACTGCAACTTCGTATAATGTTTCCTTACCTTGTTTCAGCTTTTAAGTTATTGGATCGGTGGTTTTGCGAGGATTGTGGGGTCTTGTATGGTCTTACTTTTGACCACAAAAGGTACGCTCCTGATATCACTATTGCCGATCTCCGCGTTCTGTGTTGGCGGTGTCATAAGAATAAAACAGAATATAATTACGACTCTTATCTGTCCGGTAATTTCTATTGTCCCCACTGCCCCCATTGTCAAACTTCCTTCTAGGCACGCTTCTCCGCCTATAGGCCTCTTTCTCCGCGCTTATTACTATTTCCGTTCTTTTATCTCCCTTTACGCATGGGACTTTGCTGTAGCTGTTCGTTACTGTATCATCTTTCCTACGATCCTTAAGCGTGGTGTGTCCCGTACTATAGGTATACTATGTGCTTAGGCCTAAACAAGAGGGCTTAAATCGCATCCTCATGGGTCATAATGGTGTGTGTTGTGGTGTTAATCCCTTAATATGCCCTTTTTGTGTGTAGTCTACTATATATACTGTTGCGTGTGTTGTTCTTCCTCTCTCTCTGCCGGTAGGGGAGGGGGGGCGTACCCCTGAAAATAGGGTGGTTGGGTGGCGGGACTCTCTCCCCTGCCTATGCGTACTGCAACGAACATCCATAATCCCTTTTTTATTTTTTTTTAGGAAATCTGGCAAAATAACACCCTCACAATACAGTCCTTTTCTATGCTATAATTGAAGCTGTGGAAGGGTTAAGACACAAACGATCTCCCAACGGTTCACGCTTCATCAGAGGAACTTGTATTGTTCCTTCTTGTAATAATATTCAAGCACCTAACGGTATGATAAGTAAAACGGGGATGAAGAGATTTAGGCTTAGGTGTTTTACTCATAATTACAAACAGTCTGCTCAAGGAAAACTACATCGTCGTCGTAAGCCAGCTCGCGAACGAAGTGTTTGTTCTTTCAAGGACTGTAATAGGCTTCAGGCTGGTCTGCGTAGAAGTAAGGCCGGACGTCGTTATTACTCCCTTTGGTGTGATTATCATCGGCATAATAGAAAAACCTCAGTTCCTGCAGGATATTGGAAGGAAAAAATGAAAACTATCTTCTATAGGCAATCAGTAAATAATACTAAATGCGAGCGTTGTGGTTGGGATAAAGCCTTATGTGATAGGCACAGATTAATACCGGGGCATAGTGGTGGAGAATATAAGGAGGGGAATATTATTGTTCTTTGTCCTAACTGCCACAGGCTTGAACATATACCAAAGTGATATAATATCCTCGTGAATCAATTAGATCTCTCTCAAGCATCTTCATTCAACTGCATCGCATGGATTTTGGAGTCAAATATGGTCAACGAGAACGGTTCTCCTTTTGAGTTCCGCGACCATTCATTTATGATTGATCCCTATTTAGACAACACCCCTAAGCAAGTTATCTTAAAATGCGCGCAGATTGGCTATTCAACGATGGCAATTCTTCGGGCTTTTCATCTAGCGCGATATGCCGGGGCAAACATCATCCACACTTTTCCATCACGCAATATGAGCAAGGACTTCGTGGTTCCGAAAGTTGATCCTTTGGTTGCGAGGAATAAAGTCTTAAGAGACATGATCGGGGTTGATTCGGTCGCTCTTAAACAAGTAGGAGAGCGTTACATTTATTATAGGGGTTCGTTTGAACAGACCGAGGCGATTTCAATTTCCGCGCATATCTTAATAAACGATGAGTTTGACCGGTCCAACCAGCAGGTTCTCAAAACTTATAGATCCCGTTTAGATGATGCAAAAAGAGAACGCCCTGAGCTTGGCTGGGAATGGGCTTTTTCAAACCCTTCCATTCCCGGATATGGAGTTGACGCCCTGTGGGCAAAGAGCGACCAGAAGCATTGGTTTGTTAAGTGTAGGAAGTGTTCTTACGAATGGTATCTTATTTTCCCCGATAATATAGATTTTGAACGAAAATTGAGAATCTGTGCTAAGTGTCACGAACTCTTAACAAAAGATGATCTTAAAAAAGGCAGATGGGTTTATAAACATAAGTCTGAGACCTCAGGTTACTGGATTTCCCAGATGTTCGTACCTTGGATTNCNGCCGAGNAGATCATTGAGAAGTCGCAGGGAGATCAGGACATCTTTCATAACTTTGTTCTAGGTTTGCCTTTTGTTTCAAAAGATACTTCTGTTACCCGCGAATCTATAATTAAATGTCTTTCCCCTGGGCATAATCCTCGCACTAATGTCGCCATAGGCGTAGATAATGGGGTCGTCAAGCATTATGTCATCGGCAACCGGTACGGAATCTTCCAGATCGGGACAACCGAGGATTGGGAGGAGATTGAACGGCTCCGGAACCATTTTGGTGCTATAATGGTAATTGATGCGAACCCATACCCGAACACCCCTCAAAAGCTGGCGAATAAATATCCCGGTAGGGTTTTTATCCATTATTACCAATCGGACAAAAAAACCCTTGATGTTATCCGTTGGGACGGAATGGTCGTCAAGTCGGATAGAACCAAGATCATTGACTCTGTTGTCTCTGAGATTAATTCGCGGGACCTCATATTCAATTTCACGGAGAACGCATTGGAGGCCTACATATTACACTGGAAGAATGTTTATAGAATTATTAAAGATACGCCGGAAGGAATCAAGAAGCCCGCGTGGGAGACGATAGAAGGAAGACCCGATCATTTTGCGCATGCGACAGTTTATTGGAGAGTAGCTTTAGAACAGACTTTGGGACAGGGAGGGATTGTGTCTCCGCCCGCACCTTCGGGGAAAACGGACAAACATCCCTTTATCAACGCCGATCAGACGACTGCGGCTTTGGATATTAAAGAAGTTCTTGAAAGGGCGAGGACAAAGAAAGGCTGGAAAGCACTATAAAAATTTACGTTGAAACATTAGAACCTATTATCACAGAAGGGGAGAGGTATATTACTTTTTTTCTTTCTAATTTCCCGGGGGAGAAGAAGAACTTCCGTTGTTTGAATTGCGGCAAGCTTTTAATGCAGTACGAGGGAGAGCTTTTNGTCGGAGTTGATTCGGGGGATAAACCTACGGAGAAAGCATCCCTAGAGAATTTATGCCCCCGGTGCAGAATAGTATATAGGTTTATTGTGATATAATTTACATATGGAAGGAAATCCAACTGAGACACTTGCAAACCCCGAACTTCGGGAGGAGGTTCTATCCCGTGCCGATTCACTTTCGCTTTCGTTGACGCCAGAGAGAGTAATTGAGATTTTAGGCAGAAGAGTTGATGACGGAGAGAAGTTTTGGAATAAGGAGCTTGATCTTAAGAAAACCCGCGAGGACAACGAGAAGAGATGGATGAATAGAAACTTTGAGGTCGGGGAGAATACCTTATATGATTACCAAGTCCCCTACAAAGACAACCGGATTTTTGTTTCCGTTGAGACGCTTGCATCTAATATAGTATCCCGCTTGCCGACCCCTGAAGTCATAGAAGCGCAGGATACGGACGCATCAAGGGAACTGGCATCCAACTATTCAAAAGTTCTCATCCAGACCGCAAAAGACAACCTTCTTAAGTCACACTTACAGATGGTCGCGAGACACTTAATTATGGGTTATCGTATCGGGATTATGAAGATTTCTTGGGATTTTAACGGAGGAAGATTAACCGAAGACGATACGTACACGGGGGATATCGCGCTCAATTTTATCAGACCCCACAAGGTCATTTTTGACGCAGAGGCAGAAGACCCGGACAATGTTCCTTTAATTTCAGAATCTTTATCAAAAACAGTTGAAGAGTTGGGGTACCAGTTCTCAGATAAAAAAGACAAACTCATGGAAGTGGTCGGGAAAGCTACGGGCGCGAGAGTCAACATGGGATCAAAATTAGGATATAAGGAGATTTGGTTCTCTTTTTACGATGACAAGGGAGTTAAGCGCGAGGGAGTGGCGTGGAAACATAGTTATCTTTTATTAGATCATGGAATTAATCCTTACTATAACTATGAAAATTCTTCAAAGAGTAATTTCCTTGAACGCCCCGAGAAACCTTACGTCTTATTTAACTTTTTAAGAATAGGACGTTGGGTTTTGGATGACACTTCTTTAACCGAGCAGGCAGCGATCTTACAGGATGTTCTTGAGAAACGGGGACGACAGATTGTTGAGAACGCTGACCAGGCGGTGGGGACTAAGATTTTTAACACACTGCAGGTTGGCGCGGGGGACGCGCAAAAATACGCGGGCGATCCCCGCCAGATCATCCTATCTAAAGGGGACGCGAGAACCGCTTTTTTCCGTTTTCCGCCCGAACAACAGCCAAGGCACGTTGTTGAGGATAAACTTGACGCCCGGCAGGAAATTGACAATATATTCGGAACTCATGCACCTTTAAGAGGTGAGAGGACTCAATCGCCAACTTTAGGGCAGGAGGTTTTATCCCAGCGCTCCGATTTAGGGCGGACAGCGACTCTGGTTGAATCTATGGAGACTGGGGCGACTAAGGTCTATAAACATATCACCCAGCTTTATAAAGTTTTTGCCAAAGAAGAGCATATTAGACGCTATGTGGGAGACGAGGGCTCTACTACCTTTATCAACTTCTCATCAGACAAGATTGAAGACGGGGTACAGATTTTTGTTCAGGCGGGGACAATGGCGGAGCAGGATAAATTAACTGACAGAAACGAAGCAGTTGAACTTGCCAAGATCGGTGGGAGGATTGATCCTCTCTCATTTGCCGAGAAGTGGCACATAGACAAACCCAGAGAATTTGCAACACGACTTTTCTACTTCCTCTTTATGCCTGATAAGTACGCGGCCGAGGTCTTGCAGATTGGAGGATCGGGAGGAGATCAGGATGCGATGCAGGCAATCCAAAGGATACAGGCGGGGGAGAATGTTCCGCCGCCTACTAATCCTACTAAAGAGTATATCGCTTATTTCAGTCAATTCCTTAAGTCTCCATCATTTAAGCAATTAGACCCAGAAATCCAAAGAATTATGTTGGAACATATACGGGCGACTATTGATAGTGCAAAACAAGGTCTTTCTGGTGGACAAGAAAAACAACCCGCTGGTGGTGGTATAATTGACAGAGTTAAGGGGATATTTGGACAGAGAGCGGGAGGACAAAATGCCGGTTAGTATTAAGAAGACGGACGGAAAATATAGGGTCAGTACGCCACACGGCGTTAAAAGTAAGGGGTCAACCCTCAAAAATGCGATGGCACAAAAACGATTATTGAATGCTGTTGAGCATGGATGGCGACCTACAGGAAAACCTTCCCAAATGGCAATGAGAAAGCATGTTATGAAGATGAGAGTCAAGAAAAAGTAGGGGCTTGACAAGATATGTTATAGTCATTATACTTTTATACAAGAGGTCAAAAACCCGATAGCTCAAAAGAGTTGATCGGGTTTTTTAGAACAATATCACATTTGGAAATCGCGTAACAACTATCACTCAAAACACAATCCTTCCTAAGGTTATAGATACTATTCTTGGGGACAATTGGATTACCTTTAGAATCCTTGCAAATGCCAAGAAATGGTCAGGACACACGCTTGACCGCCCACTCAAAGTCACAAAATCCACACTCGGAGGTTCTTTTTCAGGACTTGATACCCATTCCACATCAACAGTTGATACCAGAGTTCTTATGTCTTATGACCCGCGAGGGTATGAGATGCCGATTGCAATTCCGGGAATGGAGAAAGCAGTCAACCGAACAGAAGCAGAGGTTATCAATTTAGTAAGGGTTGAGACAGAGTCTGCACAGGAGGACGCACTTGATGACATCGGTACAATGCTCTATGCGGACGGCACGGGAAATTCAAACAAAGACTTTTTAGGATGGGATGCTTTAATAGATGACAACACTTCGGTTGTAACACTCGGAGGGCTTTCAAGAACCACATATACTACTCTTAAGGGGACACGAACCGCTTCTGGCGGAACACTTACTCTTACAAAACTCGCAACTCTTATTTCGGCTGTATCTGCAGGATCAGCAGCGAGACAAAGACCAACTTGTTTTGTATCAAATGAGACAGTCTGGGATTTGTACGAATCTCTTTTGACCCCAACACAGCAAGCAACTTACGAAGCAACGGGACTTCCGATGATGACTAGGACTTCAAAGGCTCCTATTCGCTCAGCAGAACTTAAAGGTGCGGCAGGATATGTTGCTCTTACCTTTAGGGGTATTCCTTTCGTCGCAGATGAGAAATCTACGGCACAAACTCTTTGGGCTGCAAATGAGAACTATATTGACTGGTATGGACTTCGTGATCCCGATCTTCAGAGTATTTCTCTGGGGACAGCTGACATAGAAGGAGTTTACTCAGAGGCTCCATCTCAAAACACAGGTTTTCAGTGGACAGGCTTTTTAAGACCAATCAACCAGTATGGTGAGGTAGCTCACATTTATTTACTAGGGAATCAAGTTACGTTCAATCCAAAAAGACATGGTCGCTTGACTGGTATCACGGGTGTTTGACCCTTAGGAGTATAATAAAAATATGACAGAACTATTACAAAACTTATACGACGAAAGTTCAGGACAACAGCACAAACTGGGGGAACTTTATATTGATCCGTGGGGAAGAAAGTTCCGCTATGTTCAGGCAGGCGCAGTTGCTCTTGCTACAGGACATCTTTTACAGGAACCGGCAGAGGATACAGCTTTTAGGTCAATGGTAGTTCAGGCAGCAGCAGCAATAGGTGATACGAAAATTGCCGTAACACTAGGCGGAACAGCGGTTACTGCCAATATGTTTGAAAGCGGAGATTTAGTTGTTGAGTCCTCAACAGGACTTGGACAGGCATTCAAGATTGTCAGACACGATGTTCAGACTTCTACTACTGGTACTTGTAACTTCTATGTAGATCATGCACTTAAAGTTGCGCTTACTACTTCTTCACAGGTTAGTGTCAGAAAAAACTCTTATGATGGAGTTATAGACTTCCCTGTCACACCAACAGGAGCACCGGTAGGAGTAGCACTTTACGCCATGACAATAGCCTACTACGGATGGATTCAATCAGGCGGAGATGTACCGGTACTTTATGACAATCAAACTAATTCTGCGGCTGATGAAAGCGGGCTTATACCATCCCGGGATGTAGCAGGAAGTGTTACTGTAAATCTTGAAACAATAGCTGCTGGTGTTCACATCGGATGGGGCAGAGAACAGGTATCGGTTGACTCAACATTCGGATTTGCAAAGTTGACAATTGATTAACGCATTGACGAGCTTATTCAGGATGCGTAAGAGTTTAACCACTTTTACGAGTGGTTTTTTAATAAATATGGCTAAGAAAAAAACAAAAGAGGGAGAAAAAGAACCTTTTACCAACATGGAAGCAGGAATGTATAAAGGATATAGTATTAATTGGTTAAGAAATGAACCCGATCATCCTGACTTTTACTTAGTAGCAGAGTTTGATAGTTTAGATAGGGAATAATATGGGAAGAGCAGATTCATACATACCAGCATTAAAATACGGACACAGGATTTATCCCGAGAATATAGCGGGTGCGCTTGGATTGCCTTCCGTAGGGCAGATTTATTATGTTGATCCGGGTAAAAGTGCAAGCGGGGGGGGTAAAACAGTTGATGACGCTTATGTGACAATTGCCGAGGCTTTTGCTGCGGCTTCTGCTGATAATGACAATGTTATTATTGTCGCAGGAACTTCCGCAACAGGCAGGACTGCTGAAACGGACAATATTACATGGTCAAAAAGACGACTTCATATGATGGGGAATGGCGCTCCTAGAAGGTTAAATAGTAGGAATGGACTTGGGACTGCTTCCTCACTCACGGGAGAAACAACTACAGCTATATTTACAGTTACTGCCAACAATTGCATTTTTGCCAATATGTCTTTTGCGGATTTCCAGGACAATAATCTTTTAGTTGATATTCAATCCGACTACAATACATTTATGAATGTCCATTTTCAGGGAATGGGTATACAGGCATCTGCTGATGACGCAGATGCAAGGTCGCTTTTACTTACAGGAGCAGAGGAAAATGAGTTTATCAACTGCACAATCGGTCTTGATACAGTAACTAGGGGAGCTGCAAATTCCTCGCTTGAGTTGACAGGTTCTTGTCCAAGAAACAAATTTATAAACTGTGATTTCCCAATATTTGCAGATGCAGCAACCCCGACTTGGGTAAAAGCAGATACAGGAAATGCTTACGAGAGATTCCTTCAGTTTGAAAATTGTTTCTTTAATAATCCAGATGGTTCAAGTTCAACTACTCTAACGATTGGAATGGATTTATCTACTACAGGCAATGGTGACATTAATCTTATTAACTGTAACTGGAGAGGTGCTACTGATCTTGCAAATAATTACACTAGGTTATTCTCTAATAGCCCCGTTGTAAATACAGCCAATCAGGGTTTAATGATAATAGCAGCTACCTAATCCTCTTGTTTGTGATATAATATATTCATGAAATCTGATTCCTCATTCTATAGGGATGCAAACTTTGTCCCCATCGTTACAGATGGTATTATTACCAAACGGACTATTACTTTTCTCGGAGATACAACCAATGCTTGGGGAGATGATGGGGGAACGTTAGATGGAAGTGCTATTTTCACTATTACAGGTGTGGTTCGCGCAAGAGTATTCGGAATCTGTACGACCAGTCTTGCGGGGAGTGGTACCCATGCTGTGGGAATTGCAGGAGCAACTACTATCTACTTACCCACAGAGGCGGCACTTGATATAAACGCAGGAGATTTCGTTGCCAACAACGCAACCGTTGGAGCTTATCTTATTTTAGGAGAACAGGCTGCTGCGGCTGATAACTTCCCCGAGTACGCCCTCAACGGTCAGGATATTATTATGACTATCGCAGGTGCAGCAAACATTGAATCGGGCGTTATAGATTATTACTGTATTTGGGTTCCTTGGAGTCAGGATGGAGACATAGCGGCAACTACAACTTAATATGCCAGTTACTAAAACAATCAATCAGAATTTTAACATAGCCCTTGCCGACGGTGGGAAGTTTATTAAAGGGGTTATTACAATTACCCCTGATGGGAAGATCAATAAAAAGATTACCGATTCATCCGATCCCCTACCTCTTGAGTTTTACGAAGATGCTCTTAAACTTATAAGGATGATTGCGGACTTGGAGATCAAATACGATGGTATCAAGACTATAGAATTTAAGGAATTAGCTTGAGGACATAATCCCATGACTATATCGGAGATCACGGAAAACATTAAGACAGTTTCCTCTAAAGGATTAGACATTCTTCGCTTAGAGACAGATAAACTTCTTGAACTTCTATCTAGCGACCTCAATAAAATCATTGAAGAATCAAATAAATATAAGAAGATCATTGAGGAGGATACCATTAAATGGGAGAGTATCAAGAGGGAGATTAAGATACTGGAGGATCAGAAGGTTGGTATTCAGTCCAAGGTAGATGAAGCAAACGAATTGATTAAGAAATCAAAAGAGGAGGCTGAGAGTCTTTTGAATTTACATAAAGTTTTGGATAATAGAAAGAAGGTTATGGACGCGCGCGAGGAGGAGATAAAGGTAAAAGAGAGACGCCTTGCGTGATATAATTAAAATGTGGCTAATTCAAAGAGAGACGAAAATCGCGTACCTACATTAATCGGTGTCTCCAGTGCGGACGGCACTACCCCTACCGATCTTGAGGTTAATCCCATTACAGGTGAACTGTTGGTTGCCCCAGGATCAAGGAATATTGCGCTTCAGCTTGACTACCAATTAGGGAGTAACCCAATTTATATAGGTATGGCTCCTCCTGGAACTTTAACCTCTGCGGCTTTATGGCAGATACGGAAACTTGCTTTTGATGGTAATGATAATGTGACCTCAATTAAGTATGCAAACGGGTCGCCTAACTTTGATCAAGTATACGATGATAGGGCAGGCTTAACTTATGTTTAAAACATGCTCTAAATGCCATAACGAGAAACCATTTTCCGAATTTAGAAACGATAAGTACATAAAAGACGGCAAAACAACAAGGTGTAAAGAGTGTTTAAGTACATATAAGCCAAAGCAGATAAGATGTTTTTATTGCCGAGGGTGGTTTACCAAAACACAAAGTAATTATAAATTTTGTAAGCCAATATGCCATGACCGTTATTGGAGTAAAGTATTTAGATTAAGCCCTAAAGGGAGAGTTTATATGATGGATTATTACAGGAATTATGATCGTTTGAGAAAATCGGAAGTTAATACTGGAATATTTAATGTGATATAATGAA